>Ga0182021_10001771_pt1 | contig 25082 bp, 28 predicted proteins | sample 612E3MmetaG_FD_120493 | JGI IMG/M metagenome (GOLD analysis project Ga0182021, IMG submission 120493) | Permafrost microbial communities from Stordalen Mire, Sweden - 612E3M metaG (Illumina Assembly) | ecosystem: Environmental > Terrestrial > Soil > Wetlands > Permafrost | place: Sweden... | reverse complement strand
ACGTGACAGCTCGGCCGAGGTGAACGGGAAGCTGGTCGACAGGGCGCCGGTGTCCATATTGCGGGAAATGCCGAGTTCGTCGGTAGCCAGAGGGGTGGTCGAGTTGAAACCCTGCTCCATTTGAAGGGTGGACGGCTTGGTGTAAACCAGCGATTGGCCGAAGATACCCTCGACCTTGCGGCTTATCTGAGTGAGCTCGTCCAGCGAGTCGGCGTAGATTGTCAGATACAAACCAAAGCGGAAGAAGCGCTCCTCCCCTACCTGGAGCTTGTCGCGCAATTGCTCGGCGTCTTGAATGGCGGCTTCCAGCCCGGGGTCGCGGACGCGGCCTTTCTCTTGATTAATCGAGTAAGTGGCCTCGAGCTCACCGACTTTACGGCGTAGGTTCTCCAAGACCACCTGGCTCTCAACCGGATAAATATTTAAGGAAATGTCGATGACTTCGTCCAGGTTGATAAGCGGCGAAATCCAGCCGGTAAATATCTGGCGCGGGTAGCCGTAGACGTACAAAGTTTTGGCGTAACGGCTGCCAATGCGCAAGTAACCGGAGTTAATCTCTATGGACGGCGGGGCGATGAGGTCACGCAGGGTAACCACGCCCTGACGATAGATCTGTTCGGCTTCGCGCTGTTCCTGAAGCTTTTTAGCTTCGGTTATCGCGTCCGGGTTGATCGGTTGATTGTTTTTACCTAATCCGAGAAATGCCATTACGATAGTGCTCCTGGTAATGTGTTGGTCGGCCGTGTACCCTGCCCGCTAGTAACCGCCGGGGTTTCGAGTTGCGAGGCGTCAATGAGTTTCTCGTTGACGGCTACATCCGGGTTGTACCAGTTGTAGTAAAGGTCGACGAGTTCTTGGGTTCCGAGGGCAATGGCGCGGATTCCCATCTGGGCGAGGCCGTTTGATACCAACGCCACTCTCTCCGACAGTTCTTTTTTGTAGTTATGGAAGTCGCCCTCATTGATAGTAATCTGCGGCATCGGTTGCATGGCGGTTCGCAAACCGGTGATCAAACTGACGGTCTTGGCGGCGGTGATCGGCGGGTAGTAAGGAACCACAATGTAGAATTGTTTGTCCATAATGTTAACCTGGTCAAGCAACGCCTTGATGTTGTCGATGTAGTCTTCCATGAGCGCGCCGAGCAGTTCGTTGGTTTGGTCGAGGCGGCGGTTCTCCAAACCTTCCAGATACTGGTCGAGGTCAACGCGCAAGCTACGGATGACAATCTGAACCGGGAAGTGAAGCGAGTTTAGGAAGCCTTGATAGGCTTGCTCGACGCCGGCCTGCTCCTGTGAACTCATAAGATCGAAGTTAATGGCCGATCCTAAAACTACTCCGCGCAAACTACCGTCGCGCATGATGACCACGCCGTCTTTTATCTCGTTAATAATCAGGCTGTTCTGAGTGCTCTTGGACTTGGATTTGGGTTTAGTGTTAGCTGCCATCTTCTTCTTATGCTTATTTAATAATTATATCCGTTGGCGGGGTGGTTGTCACTGCGGTATTTGGAGCCGGTTGGGCGAGGATTTCCGCCGCTTCCCTATTGATCGGGTTCATTTGCGAAATAGCTTCGCGTCTAACGTCTTCACTGGCTTGGTTAATAAGCCCGGCTAAGTTTTGCGCCAAGGGGCTGTTTTGCAGATCTAGCATATCGGTCGTCGGCTCGGTCTCCGCTTCGGCGGCCACCTCTTCTTCCGTCGGCGCCTGGGGCATTATCAGGCGGTCGGAGGCGGCGGCCTGCTGTCGAAGGAGCTCGTTGGTTTGAGAAGCGGTTTGTTGCTTGTTCCAGCCTCGAGAATCGATTAGCTGAGACAGACGCTCCAGGTCGCCGTGGATTTCCGTGGCGCTGCGTTGAATAGCCACCACGGCGGCTTTTTTCGGCTCAATGTGCAAGGTAGTGAGGCTGGCGTCTTTCTGCCAAATGCGTTTGCGGGAGTTTCCGAAATATCCGACCATGGCGATCAGTAATTGTTCGAAGTTTTGCCCGTCGCGACGGAAGAAAGCTAACATTAGGAACAGACCGGAAACCGGTAAGATAAGCGCCAACATTAAGATAATGATCTTATTGAAGGCGGCGTAAACCAGTACCGCCCAGCCGAATCCGATCAGCGCGTAGACGAATTGCTTGAAGGTTAGCGGGCCGATAATCTGGTCTTCGGCTTCAACGTTTTGAGGAACTGTGTATTGGCTCATAATTGTATCTTACGGATTACCGCCTCCGCCTGGGCCTGGATTTGGATTTGGACCTGGGCCTGGATTTGGACCTGGGCCGCCGCCTGGACCACCGCCATTGTTATTGGGGACGGCGGCCTTACGAGCTCCGTAGCTATCGTACTTGGCGTCTAAACTCGCGCGCGTGGACTCATTGAGCGCGCCGGAGTCACGCAGTAGGGCGACTTTACTAGCATCTATGGACGCCGGGTTACCGATGGCCGAGTTAATAACACCTTGGCCGATATTAACCTGACGCTGGAGTGTGTTGAGCTCGTTGTAGCGCGCTTCTTGGGTCGGGTCCATAGTTCCGCCACTACGTCTGACGTTTTCAAGTTGGGCGAACTCTTCGGCGTGGCCGTCCATTTCTTGTTTCTGAGATTTCAAGCGTTCCGTAAAACGAGTGACGGTTCCATTGTCGGCGTCATGTAGGTTGAGTCGGTCGTAGGCAGCCTCACCCAGCGTGACATCCGGGGCGCCTTTGAGATATTCCTTTGATTCCTTGTCATTAACCAGCGCCTGTCTCCAGACTCTGGCGTTGCGCTTCTCGGCGTCGGTTTGATCGGCTTCGTTTTTATTGAGACCCGAACTTTCGCGCATTGCCGCTAAGGCGTCGCGACCGCCGGGGGTTTTAGCTAATTGCCTGAGGTGGGCCGTTTCTTCAGCTACGTTGCCCTTGGCTCGAGCCCTGTCCAATCCGGTCTTTAGATCGTCGACAGACGCGCCGCCAAGCGTGCCCTGCACCTCCTTGGTGCGCTCCTCGACATCTTTGTTGACCGCGGTTTGGAGTTTACGTTTATTGGCGGCCGTACCCTGGGTGAGGATGTTGAATCCGGCGCGATTAGCGGCCAACTTGGCGGCCAAAGTACCTCCCTGTCCGCTAGCGTTAAGGTCGCCGAGTCTCTGAATGGCGTTGGCCTTCTGCAACTCGCCCAGAGGCTTGCCGATTCTAGTCTGAGCCGTTTTATTGAGCGAGCCGCCGGCCTTCTGCGTTAACTTCTGGCCGAAACCGAAGAGCGACCCGCCGAATTTATAAGTTGCCGGCACTAAGAACAAAACGGCGATGGGAGCCAATGACGCCAGTACTTTCTGGAAAGAGTTGGCGTTTAAGTTGGTGGAAATAACGGCGTTGAAGATGTCGGCCGACACAAAGAGCAAAACAATCAATGGGTACATTAATAAGAGGCTAGCGAATTGCTTTTGCCACATTTTATAGTAGTTTTGAGTATTCGGCAGAATCCATAGGGCGATAGCTACCGGCGAGATGGCGATGAGTAGGTAAAAGATCATCTGGCGGATTTCTAGAGTGACGATAGTCACCAGTATACCCAGAGCGGCGCTGACCACGGCCATAAGAATCGGCACGGCCGCGCCGGCGACGGCGGCGAGACCTATAATAGCCGCTCCGGTAAAGTAAGTAAGAACGGTACCCACGCCGAGCAACCATGTCGGTGTTCCGGCGGATCCGGCGCCGACATTTCCGGTGCCGACCAAAGCGTTGGTAACCAAAGTTCCGATGCCGGCGCTAAACACGTTGACAATGTCGTTTAACAAACCGGTAATCAAATATGAAAACTGAATAAGAATAGCCGCCGCGATAAGTCTGGGCAGCACTCTTTTTACGGTGTAGTTGTCGAGACCCAAGCTGGTGCCGAAGATAATAAAGAAGAAGACGATTATCAATATAATATCCGCCAGATTGCGGAAGCCGCTCCATATTCTGTACAGGTTGGTTGAGGAGTCAACGGCAATCGGCGGTATGGTCAGCTGGCTCTCAACAAAGTCCTTCATGTATGAAATGACCGGTTGAATGCTGTTGATGGCGCCGCAAACCAGCCAGGTAAAGTCACCGGCGTCACAGCTAGGGAGGGCGGTATTGGTGCCGGCAATTAAAGTGTTTTTTCCGGTTATGTCATAGGACTGAACATTGGTGGAAGCAATTTGAAAAACTGTCGAACAGTTGGCGGCCACGGAAGAGCAGGCTTGATAGTTTATGACTTTGCCGCTCGAGTCAGCGGAGGGTACGTTGCTGAAGTTTGCTTGGTAGTTCAATGAACTGTCATACGAAGAGCCCGGTTTTTGGGTTCCGATGTCCTTGCCGGTGCCGCTATTTTTTAAGGTTATGGTATCGGTTTTTGGCGCGGCGGCTAAGTCACCGGTTGAAGCAATGGTTGACACGGGTCTTGAGGTTATTTGGACTTTACCGCTGATTATCTTAACGTTTTTCCTTTTGCTGGAGTTGGCCACGGCAACGTTTTTGTTGTAGCCGGAAATAACCGCGCTTGAACAGGTGGCGGTGCTAAAAGAAATGTTAGTGTCGAAAGTCGCGCTATTACCGTCGGCACTCGGCTTTACTTCGGCAACCATTTTGCAACCGGAGACGTCATTAAACTCACTTGAAAGAGCGCCGCTGGGGCTACCGTTGATCATACCCAAATTGTCGGTGAAAGTGGCGGTGCCGCTAATTTGTCCTTTAGTCGCCGTAATGGTGTACTGGTCGACCCAAGTGTACTGTTCGCCGCTGGCGTAGGCTGGGGCTGCCGAAGTGAGTAGAGCCATTAGCCAGCTGGTAATATAGGTGGCGATCAATAATTTTTTGAAGTGTGGTTTGTTCTTTACCATAACAGTTTAAGTGTAGACCAAACGGTAGCTGACGGCAATTGTTTATCGCACAACAACATGGTTTTGACTTTGAGGCGGCAGGTAGCATATTATTACTATATGAAACTGAAAAAGGTTCTATCGTCTCTAGCTGTTGTATTATTGTTGTCCGCAACTCCGGTGACGGCGCTAGCGGCGGCCGCGGTTCCTAACTGTCCGTCCGATACCGTCGAGATAGGCATACCTATCCTGACCGTTAAGGGAATAACTCAGATAAAAGACTCCACCGGTAAGGTCGTTCACACCTGCGTAGCCAATGACGCGGCCAGCGGCGGCGCCATCGTGGTTTATTTGAAGGCCTTTTTGCAATATCTTTCCGGGTTGGTCGGATTGGTTATAGTCTTAATGATCGTCATCTCCGGGATTCAATACATTACGGCCTACGGCGACCCGGGCAGAATAAAAGGCGCTAAGACTAGGCTGACCAACGCGCTTATCGGCCTATTCCTGTTTATCGGCGCTTTCGCCATCTTGAGCTTTATCATACCCGGAGGGATCATCGGATGAACAACTGCGGCACCAATAACGGCATTATTCCCGGTCTGTACGACGGCTTGTGTAAAAACGGCAACGCCCAGATAACCGGCGTTAACGATGTGATCGTGATTATCGCCAATGTTATCCGCATACTTGAGGCCTTCGCCGCGGGTCTGGCGATTATCGCCATTATTGTCAGCGGCATTTACTATGTGGCCTCGGCCGGTGACCCCGGTCGCATTAAGACCGCCAAGACCATTCTGACTCAAGCCATCATCGGTCTGGTGCTGATTATTCTGGCCTACGCCATAGTAACTTATATAGCGGCGGCATTTTAATGAGCGTGATCAGACTTTTACTCGCCGCGACGATTAGCCCGACGGATATCGGCTTGCCGAATTCCACCGCTAACGTCGGCCAGATTATTACTAACGTCATTAAGTTTCTAATGGGTGTCATCGGCCTGGCGTCAGTGGCGTTCATTGTTTTCGGCGGTTTTAAAATTACCACGTCCGCCGGGGACCCCGGCAAGTATAAAGCCGGACGCGAGACACTGACCTACGCCATCATCGGTTTGATAGTGGCTATCGGCGCCTACGCGATAGTGTCGTTCATAGCCAGCCGTTTAGGTTAATTAAGGAGTAGACCGTGTTAACAAACATCACGCAGTTCGCAGCGACAGCCAGTCAAATTATCAACCAAAACGCCGGCAAGGCTTGCGGCGCCGGTGGTTGCGGTTCCAGCCTGACCAACCTCATTAAAGACATCTCCACAACCTTGCTTTGGGTAATTGGAACCGCCGCGGTATTGTTTATTATTTATGGCGGCATTCAGATGGTTATCTCGCAGGGAGATCCGGCCAAGATTAAGACCGCACGTAACACCATTACTTACGCGATCATCGGTTTGGTGGTCGGCATCGCTTCCTACGCCATAGTTTCATTCGTGGTTTCCAATATTAAGTAAAATTGCTGGCAAACGCCGTTTATGGTATATTTGTCAACAAAGGGTATTACCCAAGATAACTAAAGGAGCTTCTCTAAATGTCAAAGAAATTAGCAGTGAAGACCGCTATCGTTTCCGCCGCGACCGGCGTGACCGCGCTAGTTACTAACGCCGCTTACGCGTTGGCCGCAGCCCCGGGGCCGACTTGCGACCCGTCTCTGGGTATTACGGGAGGCGCCGGTTGTGCCGCCGGAACGGGAGCCGCTTCGAGTCTGCCCGTCCTTATTACCACCATTTCCAACGTTATCTTCGGTTTGGTCGGTAGTATCGCCGTTTTGTACCTCATCTTGGGTGGCATTAGCTACATTACCTCTCAGGGTGACCAGAAGAAGATCGAAGGCGCCAAGAACACTATTCTTTATGCCATCATCGGTATTGTGGTTGTCATCGCTTCCTACGCCTTGGCTAGCTTCGTTATCGGCCAGTTCGCCGGCAAGTAAACTTCTCGTAATTGAGCGTTAAAAGCCCCCCACCGGGGGCTTTTAGTATTGACAAATGTGCAATTGAGAGTATAGTTTGTTTTATACCATCAGTTTTCGACCTGACGGGAGTACCAATATGAACGAGAAGGACACCGCGGCGCGGACGTCGAACACAGAGAAGACGGGCACGCCCCACACGCACCTCGTGTTCGGCCTGCTCAACGCCTACGCCGGATTATACCAGCAGCCCTGCGAGTGGGACTGCAACGAGCAGTGCTGCGGCTCCGCCACCTTTGGTAACGGCTACGAGCCGACACACACGTTCGTTCCGCGGTGCGCAGAGACCTTCCTCTGTCTGCGGCGCGTCACCGAGGTGTGTACTGCTTGCAAGACGATCCACCGTAGAGCTTGGAAGCTCCGCTTCCGCCTCTAAGCTTCGGCTCTAAGCCTCGGCTCTGACCCCGGCTCTAACCCGAGTTACCTTTCTGGTAGCTCGGGTTTTTCTTTTAGGACGACATATATAAACGCCCCGATGAAGAGGCGTTTATATATGTATATTGAAGAGTAATATTAAGCGGGCTTAACTTTGATCTTCTTGACCTTCTCCTGAATGACTTTCGGGATAGTGATGGTCAAAATGCCGTCCTTAAGACTGGCGACAGCCTTCTCGGCAACCGTGGAGGTCGGTAAGATAACCGAACGAGAGAATGATCCCCAGTAGCATTCCTGCACGTAGTAGTCCTGGCGATCCAGCTCTTTGATGTCCTTGCGCTCGCCACGCAGCGTGACGACGTCTTCGGCTACCTCCACGTCGATGTCGTCCGGGCTAACGCCGGCGATCGGAGCCTTGATAATAACATTGTCTTTGGTCTGGTAAACGTCGACGGCCAACGAGCCCTCGGCGTCCGACAGCCATTCGTCTTCTTCTTCGGTCTCCAGCGGGAGGTCTAGGAAGTCATCGTTCAGTACTGATTCGTCGTCGGTGCGGACAACAGATTTCTTTCCTGCCATGGTAGTTCTCCACTTAAAATACAAATTGAAATTTGTGGCCACCGGGTTTTTGGCAATTGTGCTACGGTGGCGTTTGTCTTATTATAGCCGAGGTAATAGATATAGCGCAAGAGTTAAAGGTTATGATTATTCAGAAAATAGTTGAATTTTTCGCACCAGCGGAATGCCTAGGTTGCGGGTTAAGGGGAAACTTTATCTGTAAAACCTGTGTAAAAACGGTGGATAAGTTGCCGCGCCGCTGTTTTGTTTGTAGAGAAAAAAACAACGACGGCGCGGTTTGTGAACGGTGCCGAATCAAGACTCCCCTGTCAAGTTTGGCCGTGGCGGCCGACTACGAGGGTCTGGTACGCGAGGCGACGCTGACTTTAAAGAACAAAAGGGCGCGGTCGGTGGCCGAGCCTTTGGGTGATTTAATAGCGGGCGCTGTAGCGCGCGAGATTGCGGCCGCCGGCGGTGCCACCGGTGCGGCCGCCGGGTCGGCCGTTGATTTGGTTTCCTGGGCGCCGGTATCACCGGCGCGCCGCCGCGAACGCGGTTATAACCAGGCCGAGCTATTGGGTCGGCGGGTCGCGCGACGGATCCGTTTGCCTGCCGCCGAGGCGCTGGGCCGCGTCAACTCCCCGCATCAGACCGGCGCGCCGCGCGCGCAGCGGCTGACCCAGGTGGCCGGGGCGTTTTACGCGACTCGACGGTTAGACGGCCTGCGGGTGCTCCTGGTTGACGACGTGGCGACGACCGCCGCCACTTTGGAAGAGTGCGCGCGCGTCCTTTTGGCGGCCGGCGCGGCCGAGGTTCACGCGGCCGTGGTGGCGCGGAGCCAAAACTAACCAGCTATCATCGTCGCGGCCGTGCGGTAGACGTGCAGTTGAAGGGGTACTGTAAATATTATTCTCCCTAGGAGAATATTCCCGAGGTAAGAAAAATACTCCTAGGGAGAATTTCCTATAACGGGATAGCTGCGGTCAAAACCAAACCTTGATTACACTTGATTACCTATTGAGAAAAAATCCACTTCGCGTTATATTAGGCTAGTTCAGCCAATAAAGCCAAATTTCCTGGAGAGGTACCCAAGCTGGCTGAAGGGGCGGCACTGCTAATGCTGTAGGGGGAAGTAATTCCCCGCGAGAGTTCGAATCTCTCCCTCTCCGCCAGGAGAAAACACCCACTTTCCGTGGGTGTTTTCTGTTTGGGCGGGCGGCGTCCGGGTAGGTCTGGCGGTTGGCTAACCGCGTGGGTTATAATCGGTTACATGAAACCATCGAAAAAAATCAGTGAGTGGGCGGCGGCGCGCCGAGTTCACGTTTACGGCTCAACCACCGACGAAAAGCTATTAAACTCGCAGGATTCCGGCGAGTGGGTTCACGGTGATCCGTGGCGAGTTATGCGCATTCAGGCCGAGTTCGTGGAGGGCTTTGAGGCGCTCGCCGGCCTCGGCCCGGCGGTCAGCGTGTTCGGCTCGGCCAGAACCACCGAAGACCATCCGCACTTCGCTCTGGCCGAGTCGGTCGGCGCCGCCTTGGCTAAGGCCGGTTTCGCGGTAATAACGGGCGGCGGCCACGGCGCCATGGGCGCGGCTAACAAAGGCGCGCGCGAGGCGGGCGGCATCTCCGTCGGTCTGACTATTGAGCTGCCTTTCGAGCAGGTTACCAACCCATGGGTTGATCTGGCTGTCGACTTCCGCTATTTCTTCGCTCGCAAAACCATGTTCGCCAAGTACTCTCAAGGCTTCGTGGCCTTGCCGGGTGGCTTCGGCACCTGCGACGAGCTATTTGAGCTGCTAGTTTTGGTCCAAACACAAAAACTAACTTCGTTCCCGATCATTCTGGTCGGCAAAGAGTATTGGGCCGGGCTTATGGCCTGGCTGGAGGCTACCGTGGAAGAACAACACGACATTACCGCGGAGGATCTTAAGCTAATTCATGTGGTCGATACCGGCGCGGAGGTCGTCAAAATTGTGTCCGCGTCACACAAAGAGCGGCTACGCCAGGCCAAGAAGCAACAAGTTTAAGTCGCCGCGCGCGTTTTTGTAGTATTTTGTAGTATTATCGACGTATGTTATCTTTTCTGATGCAGGTTTTAGCCGTGTTTTTCGGCTGGCAAATAGTTCGCGCTTTGCCGATGAGGTTTCACCGCTTAGAGGTCGTGGCCGCCAGCTTGGTTATCGGCTACAATCTAGCGGCTTGGCTGGTGTTTCTTTTGGCGCTGATTGTCGGCTGGAACTTCGGGTTGCCGCTGGCGACAATGCTTATCTTAGCGGGTAGCCTGTGGTCTCATTTTAAGTGGCGTTCGCGCTATGAGATTGTGCCAATGCCGCGCCGCAAAGGGTGGATCAAGTGGGCGGAGATCATTCTAGCCGCGCTTATCGCCTGGGTCATGATCAACCTGGTGCTCGCCAGCTACAACTTCCCCGCTGTCGGCGACTGGTACTCCAACGGCAACGTCTGGGGCGACTCACCGTTGCACGTGGGGCTGGCCAACCAGTTCGCGCATGGCGACACGGTCGACATGGTGTCCCCCATCTACCTCAAGGTGCCGCTGGCGTACCCGATCATGGGTGACTTTTGGTCCGGCGTGTTATTGCGTCTGACCGACAGCTGGTTTTGGGCCATGACCATTCCGACCATGACTATGCTACTAGCCACCTTGCAACTAATATTTTCTTTCGGCTACCGTCTGCTCGGCTCGCTCAAGGGCGCGTGGCTGCAGTTTTTGATGATTACTTTTTCCGGCTCGTTGCGAGGAGCGTTCATTCTCGGAAACGTCCTGTTGACCAGGGGTTTCACGGCCTACAATGAAACTGTCGGCACTTCCCTGGCTTTCGCTACCGGCGACAACTACCTAAATTTCGTGAATTCGCATCTCTTGCCGCAGCGCGCCTATCTGTTCGGCATGGGTTTTTTCATCATCGCGGCCTCGATATTACTGCACATTTACAAAGAAACCCGTCTGCATCATATTAACCGGGAGGCGACACTGAGGCTGGGGCTCATCGGCGGAGTCATCGCCGGTTCTTTGCCGCTGATCCACACGCACAGTTTCATGGTTCTGCTCGGCGTTATGATTCTGGCGACCGGAGCTCTCGCCTACCGCGGCCGCGGTCACGTGCCGACTCCGTGGTGGCTCATGCTCATCACCACCATGGCGCTGGCCGTCCCTCAGCTGTATTGGCAATTCCGCACCACTTATAACAGTCACTTCGGCCATTGGATATTCGGTTGGATGATGCAAAACTTTGAGCTCAGACCAAACGACAACTGGTTCGGGTTTTGGTTTCTCAATGTCGGCTTCTTGTTTGTCGCCGCGTTGGCGGGCTGGTACTTTTTGCGTCGTTACCGCGCCAAGGCTGAGTTGTGGCTAGCTTACGTCGCCGGAGTAAGCATCTTTCTCATCTGCAATATTTATGTTTTCCAACCGAGCACCTGGGACAATATGAAGTTCTTCGAGTATGGTTTCTGGTTCATCATGATCGCCATAGCGTTTGTCCTGACTAAATGGTGGAATAGCCTTGTCGGTAAGGTGGCGGTGGTTATTGTCATGCTCAGTCTGTGTACCATGGGCTTTTTCGCTCTGGTTTTGTCCGGCGGCAACCAGCTAACGTTCCAGATTTTAAGTAGTCAAGATGTGGCGGTCGGTCAATACGTTCAAAAGAACCTGCCGGACGACGCTTACATTTTGGTCGGCGACCAACATAACAATCCGGTAACCATGCTGGGCGACCGCAAGGTACTGATGACCTTTTCGGGTTGGTATAATTTGTACGGCGCCGACTGGGCGACAACTCTGAGCGACCGCGGCGCAATGTTGGGCGGCAAAGACGGCGCCGAGGATTTGATCCGCAGTTACGGGCTTAATTACGCCATATTTAACCTGAACGAAGTGGGCAGCGGCGAGGCCAATCTAGATTATTACGAACAGCACTTTTCTCTCGAATATGACCTCAACGGCTGGTATATTTTCAATTTGCAGCGATCTCCCGGGTCTGTGCTAAAATAAGCCTACCCGGAGGGGTGACCGAGTGGTTTAAGGTAACGGTCTTGAAAACCGTCGTGCCCGAAAAGGTACCGTGGGTTCGAATCCCACCCCCTCCGCCAGAAATTAATTATGAAAATTCTAGTAATAGACAATCAAACCAAGCACTTGGATCATCTTAAGGCCGCGCTGGCCGGACACGAGGTGGTCGTGAAGGATTTTTACCGGCTTCAGTCGACTGACGCCGACGGCTGTGACGCGGTTATTTTGTCCGGAGGCGGCGGCGTTCCGGTGGCGCATAATCTAAACGCCTTAAAAGCGGAAATAAATCTGGTCGAGGAATGCGGTTTACCGGTTCTGGGCATTTGTTACGGCTTTGAGCTGATCGCCGCGGCCTACGGCGCCAAGTTGAAATTTGTCGGCCGCAAAATACGCGGCTACGTTGATATAAATACGACAAAAGACAATGGTTTGTTCGCCGGTTTCGATAAAAAGGTCGGCCTGCCGGCGTTCGAGGGGCATCGTTGGATAGTAGAGACGGCGGGCTCCGAGCTGGACGTGCTGGCGACTTCCGAAAACGGGATTGAGGCGATCAAACACCGTCATAAGCCGATTTATGGCGTGCAGTTCCACCCCGAGGCTTCGGAGAAAGCCGGTGACGGAGCGAGAATTATAGCTAACTTTCTCGAGTTAGCCGCCGGTAAACGCTAGGCTAATATTGTGTTTACGGCTCCGCTGGCCGATAATAGTTCTTAAGCAGGAAATCCTATGGACGGTCAAGAACAAGAAATTCAAACAGAGCAACCGGTAGAGCCGCAGGAAGCCGTTGGTGACGCCTACCTGGAGTGGACGGCCGTTGAGTCGCTGCACCTCAAGCCGACTCGCATTTGGTACCTGTCCCTAATTCTTGTAATCGTCGCTTTGCTAACCGTCGCGGTCGTATTCCAGCTTTGGCTTAGCGTCGCGCTTTTCTTGGTAATGGGCGTGGCTATTGTCGTTTACACTCGCCGCCAGATAGCGCCCATCACTTATCGCGTTGATAATTCGGGCGTAACTATCGACAAGCGTTTTTACCCCTTCAGCCACTTCAGGTCTTTCGGATTGGTCGAAGATTTAGGTTGGCAGACGGTCGACTTTGAAACGACCCGCCGGTTTATGCCGCGTTTAATGGTGATGTATAACGATGACGCCACTCGGGACGCCGTGACGGCCTTTTTGGCGGCGCGTCTTCCGAGACACGACAGACGGTCGGACCTGTTTGAGACGATTAGCCGGTACTTGCATCTAAGCTAAATTTCGAACTAAAGAATCCCGAACCAATGAAAAAGACCTCGCGCGGACGAGGCCTTTTTCATAATTATATCTGGTGCGCCCGGCTGGACTCGAACCAGCGGCCCCCGCCACCGCAAGGCGATGCTCTAATCCACTGAGCTACGGGCGCGCACTTCGAGTAGATTACCATAATGTCCGCGGAAGAGCAATGGTTTACTATAGGCTTGACTAATGCTATGGTTATGCGATCGTGTCCCCACTCACGGTAGGTGGTCAGAAATGACGCCCAATCTACTCTACGGGATCGTGTTCCTGCTCGGACTCCCCTTCGCAGCCTGCGCGGCCGGCATGATGATCTGGCTGCTCGCGCTGTACACGGCGCGTGTCGTTACGTCGCTGGTCATCGTCGTCTGCGAGATCATCATGAGCTTCCTGCTCGATCCCAGCAATTCCGAGCATGGCATCGATCCGTCGTCGGTCGTCTAACGCCGACAGCTGCCTCCGCGAAACTTCGCGGGGGCACATTTTTTTGCGTTGCTCTCGCGCGACGTCGCCGAATACATTGATGTAGCCGTTGTAAGCTAAATATGATAAATTGTCTAGGTCGACCCCGGAGGGGTCGCATAGTGGACTAGTGCGCCGCACTCGAAATGCGGTGAGGCTTCACGGCCTCCGAGAGTTCGAATCTCTCCCCCTCCGCCAGCAATTTACTATTATACCGGAGGCGCTCGGTGAACAAACAACTGCTTAAAGATTCGCAAGGCTGGGGCTTCGCCCTGTGGCTTATCGGATATTTGTTAGGCATTGTGCTTTTCACGTTTCTGCCAACCTCCGTTGTCGGTTGGGTCATCATGCCGGTCGGCATCGCTATTACTCTTTGGGTGCTTTGGAAAAAGATCAAAGGCGATTCGTTTCGTTATTATCTGATCGTGGCCGTCGTTTGGACGCTTATTGCCGTCGTTTTGGACTACTTTCTGCTGGTTAAACTGTTCAATCCGGCCGATGGTTACTATAAGTTGGACGTATATATTTACTACGCCGCGACTTTCGCTCTGCCGGTTATTGTCGGCTGGAATCGGCGCCGCGTCGGCAAGCGATCGTAACTAAGCATTAGCAATTCGGGGGCGAATTGTTTTATGATTGGTTTATGATCTTGCCGAATCAAAAAGGTTTTACGTTGCTTGAGTTGCTGGTGGTCATTGTGATCATCGGTATTTTGGCGTTGTTAGTTATACCAAACCTGGCGAGCGGTCCGGCTAAGGCGCGGGACGCCCAGCGCAAAACCGACCTTTCTACGCTACAGAAGGCCATTGAGACTTATGGCATTGAGCACGGTTCGTATCCCGACACGGGCGGCAACTGGTACGGGGTAAGTCCGAACGGTGGCAGTAAGGGCGTGACGGGCGCGGGAGGCTATATCCCGAATTTGGCGCCGACTTACATCAAGACCTTGCCACTCGACCCGAAGCAGGACTACACCGGGTGGTCGGGCTATTTGTATCGGTCAGACGGAACCAACTATAAGTTGCTCAGTCACCAAAATGGACCGGAAAGTTTCCCTATGCCTACCGACAAATTGTATGATCCCGTGCGATCGACCTGGGCCTGGATGGTTTGCAGCGCCGAACCGGCGTGTAGCTCTTGGTAGATCAGGGATTTATGCGCGCGAAGTAGTCGCCGGTCATTTCCGGGGAGCGCGAAGCAATGAATGTCTTGTAGGCGGCGACTTTTTGCGCCAAGTTAGTGTCGGCGCCCAGCCAGCCGGTAAGGTGGTGGTAGTACGTATCGGTCATGAGGTAGGCGTAAGTCTCCGCTTTGTCTTCTTCCATGCCCGAGGCGGCGTAACCGGTCACGAAGCCGGCCAAGGGGTGCTCGCCGGTGAGACAGGTGCTGTTGGGCAGGTAGCAGGCCGCCCCGCCGGTGCCGTAACTGAAGTCGGCTGGATTGTAAGAGCTCCAAGCCGGATCCGCGTGGGTATAGTCGCCGAAAGCGTTGTACTCGATGAGATGATCGAACTCGTGGTGTATTACCTCGCGGGCGTAATCGTCATGGCCGTAGCCGACGTCGTAGTACATGGCGGCGTCACCCGGATCGGGTCCAGCGGCCCTGAAAGTGCCGTCGGTGGCAAATTTTTTAACTAGGTTGATGCTCTTTAACCCGGAGGCGGCCACCCAGTCGGCGGGATATTTCGACCATTCGTCGATGAAGATCAGACCATAGTCCTTCAGGTCTTGAAGGTTACTTTCCTCGATGATCGAAAAGGTATCATACGAGGCGGCGTAGGCGCTGGGGGTCACGGCGGTTACGTTGAGCGTGAGGTTATACTGAGCCGCGAACGTCCTGAGGGCGGTTTCGGCCGCGGTGATGGTCGAGGCGGCCGAAACGCTGGCCGCCGCTTTGGTGTCGGCAAACCGCAGACCGCCGGTTTGGCCGGTAAAAATCGGTTGAGGCGTTGGTTTAGCGGTGGGCGCGGCGGTCGGAGCGATCGAAACGGAAAGATCTAGGGTGGGCACCGGCGTCGGGGTGGCGGGCGGCTTCGGACTCGCGGTCGGCGTCGATACGGGGACGCTGTTGGATCCTAGCTCGTAGGCATAACTGCCCATGGCGAACAGGCCGATCGCCAGCGCCAGCGACCACAGAATTGGTCGTATGTTAAGGCTAGATAGTTTCAGTTTCACGGTTTTAAGTATAGCAACGATATAAGAAAAATGAGCGATTACGGCTTACCGGCCTCGAGCTTGGAAATTAGCTGACGTTGGGCGGCGGCGCCGGACGTGTCACCGAGTTGATCGAGCGCGGAGGCCAGTTTGCCGCGTAGTTCCGAGGAGTCGGATTTGAAGGTCAGCGCGCTTAGGTAGTAATCGCGGGCGCGGCCGAGGTTGGTCTTGCCGCCGCGAGCGGCCGCGATGTCGGCCAGAGTAGCGTCCCGAGCAAAACCGGACGGCTGTTTCACGAGAAACCGCTCAGCGCTTTTTGGAAGCCCTGCGGCGGCCAGTTCAATGCCAAGCGCTGTATCAGAGCTTCGCGCGCGTTTCGCGCGTTCTAGGGCATCTGAAGGGCTTAGAAGGGCTATTGTGGCGTCGGCGGCCGTTGTGTTTTTAGCCGCGACATAAACCAGCGTCGCCAATAACCGGTCGGCGTCGGTTTTGCTCGCCTTAGTCAGGTCCGTCGCGTCTTTGGCGGCTTGGTCTTCCCTATCCGCCTCCATGTCGGTCAATAACTTGAGGCGGCTGAATTCGGCCTCGGCGCCAGCGCTCGGTTTGAGCCAGAGCGAGATTTTAAGATCAAGCTCGCGTTCCTGCAGGTTAGACGCGCGGTCGGCGGCCGTCAGATAGGCGGCGGATTGCGCCTCGACAAAACCCGGCCAAAGCCCCAGCGCGACGGCGGCGAGAGTAAGCGCCACCGCGCCGAGCAAAAATAGCCGCGGCTTGGTTCGCTTCCAAACCGGATGATAAATGACGGGGTTGATTTCGGTCATGGCGCTTCCTTATTTTTGAATATAGATCTAAAGATCGGCCAGCTGCTGCTCGAGGCGCTTTAATAGTTCTCGTGTCTCATTCAGCTTGCCACGGACTTCGGCGATGACCGGCTCAGGCGCGTGAGTGACGAATCTTTCGTTCGACAACTTTGCTTCCAAAGAAGCGACGTACTTCCCTTTCTCCTCGCGCTGGGCTGCCAGGCGGTGACGGCGGGCGGCGACCTGCTCGGCGGAGGCGACAACCCAAGCGGGCGCCACGCTGCCAAGATAGAAACCAGTCCCCTCTTTGACCAGGTTAAGCTTCCCCGCTTTGGCTAGGTGGCAAACCAAGTCGGCGGACGCGGCCAATCCGGCGTCGGTGGTGACGACCGTCGGTCTGCTCAGTTGCTCTTCGGTCGCCAAGGCGCGGACTTTGGCCACGACTTCTTGGGCTTGTTCGAAAATTTTAACTGACCCGGCGTTAATTTCGGTTTTTGTTCGTGTCGGCCACGCGGTAGCTATCAGCATGTCCTTATTCCAGACCAGATGACTCCAGATAGCCTCGGATACAAACGGGGCAATGGGGTGGATGAGCTTAAGGATGGTCTCAAGGCCGTAAATGAGCACGTCGTAGTTAGGATCAACTTTCGAAGCTTCGACGTACCAGTCGGCAAAATCGTCCCAGAGTAGGGAATAGACGGTTTGTCCGGCCTCGGAGAAGCGATAATCCTCGATAGAAGCGGTGACGTCCTCGATGGCTTGGTCTATTTTTGACATGATCCAATGGTCGGCCGGGGACTTGGCAATCGGCGCGATGGGGGAGTAGCCGTCAGGCTGCTGGCCGAGGATAAAGCGGCCGACATTCCAGAGTTTATTGCAGAAATTGCGGTAGCCTTCAATCTTGCGCTCGGAGAGCGTGCCGTCATTGCCGGGGGTGATGCCGATGGTTAACGCTAACCGCAGGGCATCGGTGCCGAACTTATCGGTCATTTCGATGGGGTTAAGCACGTTACCCTTGGACTTGGACATTTTCTTGCCGTGCTCGTCATTCACCAAGCCCCAGAGGTAAACATCTTTGAAGGGAATAGAGCCTGTGGTGTAGAGGCTGAACATAGTCATGCGAGTAACCCACTTAGTGAGAATGTCGCGGCCGGTCATCATGACGCTGGTAGGGAAGAAGCCCTTGTCGAAGTCACCGGTAGCCATGAGGGTGACGTAGGGCCATTGGCCGGAGGAGAACCAGGTGTCGAAGACGTCGGTTTCGGCGCGGTAATTACCCTCGCCGTAGTATTCGCGCGCTTCGGCCTCGTCGGCCGCGACGATGTAGGGCGTCTTGTCGGGATCGTTGGACTCCTTGTAGAAGATAGGCATGCGGATGCCGAACCAGTTTTGGCGGCTAATGTTCCAGTCGTGCTCGTTGCGCAGCCAGTCGAGGGCGATTTTTTTGAAGCGATCGGGGTAGATGGAGATCTCGCCCTTCTCGAAGGCTTCAATGACCGGCGCGTTGAGCTGAGAAACGCGCAGATACCACTGCTCGGTAATGAGCGGCTCAATGACCGTGCCACAGCGGTCGTGCGTGCCGACCGAGTGGGTGAGCGGCTTGGTCTCGATCAGCCTGTCTGCGGCTTCGAGGTCGGCCAACACGGCGGCGCGCGCCTCGACGACGGTCAAGCCGGCGTACTTTTCAGGCACGTTAATCAGGCGGCCGTCGAGGTCGATGACGCTGATTTCCGGCAGGCTGTGGCGCCGGCCTATTTCGTAGTCGTTTTTGTCATGCGCCGGAGTGACTTTGAGCGCGCCGGTGCCAAAATGCAGGTCAACGTGCTCATCGGCGATGATGGGCACGGGCCGGTCAATAAGCGGGATGGTTGCCGTTCCGCCGACCAGCTCGCCGTTGAGCTTGTCTTTGGGGTTCACGGCCACGGCCGAGTCGGCGAAGATGGTTTCGGGACGAGTGGTGGCTATCCGCACCGACCCGTAGTCGAGCGTGTACAGAGCGTCCTCGCGGTCGATAAACTTGACCTCAATGTCAGCGAAGCTGGAACGGCAGCTCGTGCACCAGTTGACAATGCGATTGCCGCGGTAAACATGGCCGTCATCGTGCATTTTTTTGAAAGTAGCGTAGACGATTTTGACAATATCGGCGTCCAGCGTGAACTTGAGGCGGCTCCAGTCGGCGGAGAAGCCCATGCTACGGAATTGATTGATAATGTTGGGGCTGTTCTCGGTGGTGAAGGCGAGTACTTGGCGGTAAAACTCTTCGCGGCCGAGGTCGAAGCGGCTTTGGCCCTTTTTAGCCAGTAGCCGCTCGTAGACGACTTGGGTCTCAATGCCCGCGTGGTCGGTGCCGGGTAGCCACAACGTCGGGTGACCCTGCATGCGGCGGTAGCGAGCGGCGATATCCTCGACCACGTACATGCCGTGTCCGGCGTGCATGCCGCCGTTGGCGTTAAGCGGCGGCATAATGATGGTGTAAGGTGCCTTCGAGGCGTCGTTTGACGTGTTTTCGGTAGGCTTAAAGGCGCCGGAGGATTCCCAGCGGTCGTAGAGTGCTTTTTCGTACTGCGAAGGCTCGTAGTCCTTCTCAAGGTCATATGACATAATTTAATTTCCTCTGCTGGGGTTATTTTAACCGTTAAAGCTGATTATTGCCAGAACTCTCTATTTGACAATCTGGGCAGTTGCACGTGAAACTAAAGAAAAACGCCCGGGGATGGTTATCCCCGGGCGGCGCCTCAGTCCTTGAGGCAGGTGAACGCGACGTCGGTCACGTTCGGTAGGAGCTCGGTCAGCGCGACGTTGAGAGCGCCGCGCAGTTTCATGTCGTTCTGGTCACGGCCGATGAACAACCAGAGAGCGACGGTTCTGCCGTCGGCGATGCCGAGCTCGTAGTCGCCGAGCGGCCTGGCGTCGATGCCGACGCTCATCAACGCGCGCTGGACGTGATCCAGGATCTCTTCGTGCCGGTCGGCGATCGGCGCGTTCGGCCGGAAGCTGACCTGGAAGTGGCAGTGCGAGTGATGCTCCATAGGTGCTCCTTGCTCGTGGCGGCTAGGCCGCCGGGTCGATGCGGGTTTCCGTGAAAAGCCATTCGCCTCGGAACAACGGACCGGTGACTATGGCGATGAGACACCAGACGGCCCATTCCGCGTCACGACCGCGCAGGTCGGCTGTCAGTAAGCCGGCGGCGCTCAGGTTCATGCTCGGCACAACATCGGCTCGTTTGAGAGCGACGGCGCGCGAGAACATTTGCATCCTTCGAGAGAACCGAAGGGCGTCGCCGAGAGTCTCGACGGCGCCGACGGTGAAAACGATTCGTCTGATGAACATGACGGCCTCAGGCCGACTCGGTTAACAAAACGGCGTAGCGGGGGCGCCCGGACGGTTCTACGGTCTGGAGGAGCCAGACGCGGGTTCTTTCCGGCGACAGATCGGGTAGGAGCGCCTCGAGCCGCATCAGGCTGATGATCGACTCGGGGTCCGGCTCGTCTCCGAGGCCGGTCTCCCAGTTGAGGATGTCGATTTCGCCGACTCCGGCGATGCGGGCGATATCCGCCGCGTTCAAGCCGCCCTCGTCGGTGAGGCGCTGAATGAGCGCGGCAACGTTTACTTTGGTGAACCGCATGGTTCATCCTTCCGTAGTCGAGTTGTCAAGCTTCGTATATTAACTACATTACCATAATATAGACAATTATGCAAACATTTGCATTTAGGAGCCGTGTCGACCAATATTAAAACATGACTCATGACGACAGGGATTGGGAACAGACTCAGGCGAATCTGAAGGGACATTTTCTTCAGAGTACCGCTTGGGCGAATTTTCAGTCGGCCATGGGCAGGGAAGTGGTTCGGGCGGCCGGCAAGGGGTGGTCGTACCAAGGTTTCGTGATGCAAAGTCACGGCATAAGCTATCTGTATTGTCCGTATGGACCGACCTTGGCGCCCGGAGCGGATTTCGACGACGTAATGGCTTCTTGGCGCGAAGTAGGGAAGTCCATCGAGTGCGATTTCGTGCGATTCGAACCGGTCGGAGCGGTGACGGAAGAGCTTTTGGCGGAGTCCGGCGCGGCGAAAGTTAAAGATTTTCAAGCCAAAGACACGTTGCTTTTGGATTTGACTAAAAGTGAGGGCGAGTTAAGGGCGGAACTGTCCGCTAGCCACCGTAATACCATTAACGCCGCCGCGCGTAAGGGCTTGAGTTTTCGTGAGGGAACGGTCCAGCGTGACGGAGAGCGCTTTTTGGAATTGATGCGCGGCGTGGCTGAGAGAAGGGGTTTTCGGTCGCATCCGGAGGGGTATTTCCAAGATATGATGCGCATCTTGGAGCCTTCGAACCATCTTAAGCTGTATGTGGCCGAGCACGAGGGGACTGTGGTAGCGGCGGCGTTGATTTTCGATTACGCCGGCGTGAGGTATTACGCGCATTCGGGCAGTGATCCGGCGGCCAAGTCTTTGCGCGTGATGGCGCCGTTCGTTTGGTATTTGGCCATGGAGGCGAAGAAGGCTGGCGCTCACGAGTTTGACCTATGGGGCGTTGCCCCGGACGGCGCGTCGGCGACCCACCCTTGGGCCGGTTTTACCGAATTCAAACGATCGTTCGGCGGGATCGATAAGGCTTATCTCGGAACCTGGGAGCTACCGTTACGAACCGGCCGATACCTAGTGTATTCGGCGGCGAAAAAGCTACGACAATTGTTATAAAAACCGCCCGAGATATAAAATCCCCGGGCGGGTGTCGGCGCTAGGCGCTGACATAGATGCGGATGGAAGAGGGACGAACGGTGACTCGGTGAGAGACAAAATCGTTCCCCGCCGATGGTAGAGGACGGTCGCTATCCCAGACGAGTCGCCACTTGGCGGCGTCCTCCGGCAGAACAAACTCGGTCTTGGTCGGACTACCGTCGATGAGTATGAGTAGCCAGGGATCCGAGTGCTCGACATCGGTCGGGTGATGCAATATCTGCATGGAGCGCAGGTACGGACTGTTCCAGTCGTCGTGACCCATAAGTTGCCCGTCGGGGCGTAGCCAGGTTACGTCGCGGCGGCAGCCTTCGTGCGACTCGCTCCCCTTGAGGTATTCTCGGCGCCGCAACTGCTTGAGCTGTTTGCGCAGTGAGATGAGATACCGGGTGGTTTCTAGTAGATCCTCTTGCCAATCAGCGAGCTCCCAGTTAACCCAGGAGGTCTCGTTGTCTTGGCAATAGGCGTTGTTGTTGCCATGCTGAGTTCGTCCGAACTCATCGCCCGCCAGAATCATCGGCACTCCGAGCGAGACGAACAACATTCCCAGCATGTTTCGGACTGATCGTAGCCGCGGGATTTCAAGCGCCTTCAAGGCTCCCGGGCTGATGGACAGGTCCTCGCCAACTCCTTCCGCGCCGTGGTTCCAGCTGTAGCTAGTGTCACTGCCGTCCCGGTTGCTTTCGCCATTGGCTTCGTTGTGCTTATCGCCGTATGACACGAGGTCGCGTAACGGGAAGCCGTCGTGGCAAGCCGCGAAGTTGATCGAGGCCTCAGGACCGCGCGGTCCGCCGAAAACACCGGATGAACCGCCCATGAGGTGGGCGATATCTCCCAGGCCGCCGGCCGGCTCGCCGGCGCTGGCGCGAGCCAGGCCGATGAGCCAGAAGCGTCGCAAGTCGTCGCGGAACTTGTCGTTCCATTCGGACAGAGGCGGCGGGAACTTGCCAAGCTGGTATCTCTTGTATGTCCAGGGTTCGGCGATGTGCTTGACCCGGGACAGGATCGGATCGGCCGCCAGCTCGATGAAGAACCGATGGCTGCGGTTGAACCCGAAAACATCCTCTCCGAGTACGGGCGCCAGGTCGTAGCGAAAGCCGTCAACGTGCATCTCCTCGACCCAGTAGCGGAGCGATTCGAGCATGAAGTCGACGAACTTAGGATGGCCGGCGTTGGTGGTGTTGCCACAGCCGGTGGAGTTGTCGTGGTTGCCACACGCGTCGTACCGGTAGAAGCTCGGGTTGAGTTTCTGGAAAACCCGGTCAGCCGTGTGGTTGTAAACGACGTCCAGGATGACCTCGATGCCCGCGGCGTGCAACGCCTTGACCATGGCCTTGAACTCGTCGCGAACGGCGAGCGGGTCATTGGTGGCGGCGTAGTTGCCGTGAGGCGCGAAGAAACCCGAGGTGTTGTAGCCCCAGTAGTTTCGGGGATCTCCGGCGAAACACTGCACGGGCATGAGCTCAATGGCGGTGATGCCGAGCCGTTGCAGATGCTCGACCATCACCGGATGGCACAGACCGGCGTAGGTGCCGCGCAAGCGCTTGGGAATCCGCGGGTGTAGCATGGTCAGACCGCGGACGTGGGCTTCGTAGATGATGCTGTCGGCCATGGCCGTGTTCGGCGGGGAATCGTTTTCCCAGTCGAATTCGCTATCGATGGTGACGACGCCTCGGAGTTCACCGTCAACCAGAGTCAGAACTCGGGCGTACGGGTCAACTTCAAGTGACGTCAAACTGTCGACATGGAAACCGTAGACGCTACCGACGGGAACGTCCGGAACGTATCCGGCCCAGACATCGTCGGCAACTTTATGGAGCTCGCAGCGCACCTCGTCACCCTCTTTGGACGGAAGGTAACCGAAGAGTACGCACAGGGCGTCATCGACACGAACGGCGACATCGACGCCGCCGGCTCGCGTGAAAACACCAAGCTTCAGCTCGGTCATTGTAACCTCCCCCTTCCAGATTGTTCGAGGTACGTTCAGTTGAACTTATTCTCAACCCGGGTATCTGTTTTGTCAAACAAAAAGAAAGGAGCCGGGGAGCGGTGAAGCTCCCCGGCTCGGGGTGAATGGAACGCGGTCGGACGACCGTTGGCTCAGCGGCTTCCGCCGCTACTGTCCATGGACAATAGCTCGTCTTCCAGCGAAAGGCCGACGGCGGCCTTGAAGGCGCGACGGATGGCGGCCATGGCGGCGGCGTCACAGGTTGCGCGGTCTTCCGATATGATGAAGCCGATCTCCACCGACGCGTAGCCGGAGCCGTTCTCGCACTTGGCTCCGATGACGGTGATCCCCGTCGTGCCGATCGCGGTCAGCGCCTTCTCGGCGCGGCGCTTGAGGTCGGTCGTGTTCGGGACGCGGGTATTCTCGCCGAGACCGACGAGGACGCTGATAGTGTGCATGCACATGGGGTTGGTACTCCAGACTACTCGTTGGGAATGGCTGGTCTTATCATATTACATGATTTATATGATATTGTCAAGATTAGACAGTGCTGAACCTGAGCATGAACCTAAACCTTAACCTGAGCAGGTGTGCCGTTAGAAAATTACGGCAATAGTAATATTTCTTCCCTCGGAATTATTACTATTAACGTAAAGTTTTATTAAGAGGTAACCCGCCCTTTAGGTGTTGTATCCGAAACCAAGCGCCACGTTAGTCTCGTGGGTCTCGAATATTGAGTTTTACCAGATAACTTTGCTGGGGTCGGTGTCGAGATTTAACGGGTCGGCGGTGAGACCGGCCAACGCTTTTTGATAGCCGAGCGCGCCGATCATGGCGGCGTTATCGGTGCACAGAACAATGGGCGCGTAGTGCATCTTGACCGGCAGTCGGCGAGAAACTTCCTCGCGCAGGCGGCGATTGGCGGCGACGCCGCCGGCAATGACCACGCTGGCGGGGGAATATTGCGTAAAAGCGCGCTCCAGCTGGATAGCCAGCGTTTCACAGACCGTGCGTTGGAAGCTGGCGGCCATGTCGGCGACTTGTTTGGCCGTTAGGCGGCCGGGTAACTCGGAGGACGGCGTCCGGAAGTCGCCGCCGACTTCGGATTGCAAAACGCGCAGAACCGCCGTTTTGAGGCCGGAAAAGCTAAACTCGAGACTGTCGCCGAGATTGGCGCGGGGCAGTTGGTAGGCTTGCTCGTCGCCGTCGGCCGCCGCTTTAGCGATAGACGGGCCGCCCGGATAGGGGAGGCCGAGCATGCGCGCCACCTTGTCGAAGGCCTCGCCGGCGGCGTCGTCACGGGTGCGGCCGATTAGCTTGTAATCCAACGCCGACTCGAACCACATGAGGTGAGTGTGACCGCCGGAGACGGACAACGCCAGCATGGGGAAAACCGGCCGGGGTTCTATCAGAAAATTGGCAAACGTATGAGCCACAATGTGGTTGACGCCGTAGAGCGGCTTGTTGTGAACGAGAGCCAAAGTGCGGGCGGTGAGCGTACCGATGAGCAGGCTGCCGAGCAAACCGGGACCGGCCGTAACCGCGATGCCATCAATGTCGTCCCAGGTGACTTTAGCCTCGTCCATGGCTTGGTGAACCACCGGCAGAATAATTTCAATGTGACTGCGAGCCGCTACCTCAGGCACGACTCCGCCGTAAACCGAATGCACGTTCATCTGGCTGGCGATGACATTGGACAACACGGCACGACCGTCTTCGACAACGGCAGCAGCGGTTTCATCACAGGATGTTTCGATGGCCAAAAGCTTCATAGGTCAGATTGTACAATAATTTCTTGCTAAATAATCCATTTTTCGGGAGCCAAGATCGTCATAGTCTTTTTTTATAGTTTCTCCCTAGGAGTATTTTCTTTACCTCAAAAATATACTCCTAGGGTGAATATTTTTTT
>Ga0182021_10001770_pt1 | contig 25087 bp, 21 predicted proteins | sample 612E3MmetaG_FD_120493 | JGI IMG/M metagenome (GOLD analysis project Ga0182021, IMG submission 120493) | Permafrost microbial communities from Stordalen Mire, Sweden - 612E3M metaG (Illumina Assembly) | ecosystem: Environmental > Terrestrial > Soil > Wetlands > Permafrost | place: Sweden... | reverse complement strand
GATTAGCAGGGGGGAAGCAGACGACTGAAGCTGCAGAATAGGCAAGATTCGCGCCCGGCCACAACACCCGAAACAACGGCCGGATGGCGAACAAAGAGACTCGGCGAATTCGCGCAGCCCGCTTGGCAGTGCAGTTCATTTGACCGACAATCCCGCCCTCACTCAAGGGCGGACTTCTTTCAGCTATCAGATCGGCAGAATAGCGGAAACCTGTAGAGTGAAGGGGGAAAATGTGTGGGCCCTGGCTATGGAGAGAGTCCACAGGCGGGACATCCGCGCCCCCTACCCGCGGAATCGAACTGAGCCAGCCGTGAGCTAGCCGAGCATGTCCAACGCGCTCTGCATCTCGCTTCTGGCGTGCCGGTCGCCGTTGCGGGCGGTCACTTCGATGCCCTGCCGATACACCTCACGCGCTTCCTCGAAGCGCCCCAACCGTTCCAGCGTCTGGCCACCGTGAAAGTAGGCGGGTCCATAGTCCGGGTTGGCGGCCATGAGGGCGCGGAACTCGACCATGGCGGCTTCCAGGTCGCCGGTATTGCAATACTCCATGGCCAGACCGTAGCGCGCGAAACAGTCGGTGGGGTTCCGTTCCAGGATGCTTTTCAGGATGTCGAGACGGGCGCTTGGCATGCTTGTGTTACTATACCCTGCAAAATGGCCTGTCCCTACTTCTACCCGGTCGAGGCGCATGCGGGAAGCGCCTTGCTCCCGCTGGGAGCCTGGTGGAAGGGCGTCTGCCACGCGGCGCCCGGCGCGCCCCAGGCCGAAGCGGGAGCCGCCGCCGGCAGTTTTGGCGGCACCAACTGCAACCTGGGCTACGCGCGCGGCGAGTGCGCCAGGTTCCCCGCGGGCGAGGGGCCGGACGCGGTCCGGTTCACCATTTCCAGCCACGACGGCGCGGCCATCCGCATCTACTACGTAGTGGAACGCGACCACCATCCGTTCGCCCACGGGCGGCTGGAGTATTCGCCCGCCGCGGCCGGCTTCCTGCCGCCACCCGCCACGGCCACGCTGGCGCGTCAGGCGCAGGCATACGTGGAGAGCTATCTGCGGCGCAAGGAGGAGTCCTGATGGAAGGCAAAGCGGTACGCGAATCGGCCTCGGAGTATTTGGAACTGGCCTTGCCCAACGACGCCAACGGCCTCGGCCACGTGCTGGGCGGCAAGGTGATGCACCTGGTGGATCTGGCGGCCGCCATGGCGGGCATGCGGCACGCGCACCAAACCATCGTGACCGCGTCGGTGGACAGCCTGCACTTCCTGCATCCGGTGCACATCGGCGAACTGATCATTCTGCGCTCCTCGGTGAATCGCGTGTTTCGCTCTTCCATGGAGATCGGGGTCAAGGTGATGACGGAGAAGCTGCTCACGGGGGAGCGCTTGCACACCTGTTCGGCCTACCTGACTTTTGTGGCGGTCGACCGGGAGGGGAGGGCCGTCGCGGTAGCGCCCGCGATTCCCGAAACGGCGGATGAAATACGGCGGTACCGGCAAGCCGGGGAGCGGCGGGAGTACCGCCTGGCGATGCGCAATCGCCTGAAAGCCTAGCTGGCTAGTTCTCTTTGTACATGTACTTGATGGCCGGCTTGTAGAGCAGGATATTCGGGCCTTCGCTGCGGTTCACTTTGAGACAGCAGCGGTCGTACCACTCAATCACGCCGTGCAGTGTCTCGCCATCCCGCAACACAAACACCATCGGGGTCTTAGCCTGCATCTGCTTCACGTAATAAAAGTTCTCGGCGTTGGTCTGATCCGGCGGGACGGGTTTCTTCTGCAGCGGCGCACGGCGGGGAGGCGCGATCTGCTCTTTCATTTCGTTCAACGACGGACGGATAAGTTTGCGATTGACAGCTTCCACGGGATGCCATCCTTTGATGAAATTATGACTGGCCGTCGCTACGCGCTTCGGCGGCGCGGTTGTATGTTGGATTCTTCCGGCTTGCACCCATAAATAACACAATGGACCCTCCGCCGCAACGTGGAACGGGGGCTGGAGTTTGAGGCATCCGCTTCAACGCAGAGGCGCGGAGAACGCAGAGGAAGCGCGGAGAAGAGGGAATCAAAGGCAGAGAGAACGCGAAGGGGATGGGTTGGGGCGGGAGACAGACGGCGCCAGGCGGCCCAGCCACGGCAATCCAAAGCGTGCCCCACCTGGCGTTACTTGCCGGTCAGTGCGTGCCAGAGTTTCCTCAGGCGCCCGGCGATGCCTGGCTTCGGTTGGGGCGGCGGGGATTCCGAGACGGGCAGCGGCGAGGGCTCCTGCAGGGTTGGCGGCGGAGGCGGAGCCTCGCAGGCGCGCTCGCCGGCGAAGCGGACGGCAACACCCAGCAAGGCATATTCACGGCGGACACGCTGGCCGTCTTTTTTTTCCATGCAGACGGAAAAACCCGGCAGCGTAGACGCGCCGCTTCTCGACGTCAGTTGCACTTCTTTGAGCAGCACCGGCGAGTAACCCTTGAGATTACGCTCGATATATCCGGTCTCATAACGATGGCGGCGCAGGCTCCAGGCAAAGAACCGGAAGCTATCGAAATCCCATGGCTGTTTGCTGTCGGCGGTGGTAGTCCACAGCCAGAGTGTCTTCTTCAGATCGCCGTCTTGAACCTCGCCGAGCGGGAAATAGCTGACGATGCGCTTGCCCTCGGCATATTGCGCCACGTCGTCGGGGATGGCCATGGAGACGAGGCGCGTGAGGACCCAGCCGGATTGGCCGGAGGGGGTACGGATGAGGCTCCAGCCATCGGTGCGGGGCGCGAGTTTTTGGGGCGGAAGCTTCTCGGCGTCGGCGTCGGCCTCGTCGCGCTCGGTCTTGGAGAGTTCCAGCCAGTCCGCCGGCGGCGCGGGCGGCTTCGGCATGGGCGGCGGCGGGACTTTCGGCGCCTTCTTCGCTTCCTTCTTAGGCGGCCCCTTGGACTTCTTGGGAGCGGGCGGGATCAGGGACTTGCGCGGGGCGTCGGAACGCGGCAGCACGACGGATTGCAGCACGTGGAATTTCTCGTTTTCCCTGAGTTGCAGAAAACTGGGGGAGGAAAGCACGGGCTGGGTGTGAATGTTGAGCGGCGCGTAGGTGGTGGCCACTCCCTGGGAGGGTAGTTTGGCGGCGCGCGCGGTCAACTCGCGCAGCGAGTCCATGTCTCCGGGGGCGAGCAACTGGCGCTCGTCGGTCCACCCCTCGGCGCCGCTGGGCGTGCGCACGCGGAGGAAACGGCGGCGGGTCTGGAGGATTTCCAGACGGTCGCCATGCTTGACGGTGGTGACGGTGGAAGACTGAAGGGAAATGTCGCTGCGGATCTTGAGGATGGCGGGACCAACGAAGGCCTCGCCGACCGGCTGCGCGCGCGGTGGTCCTTTGGAACAGCCGAACCACAAGAGCAGAGCGGCTGCCAAGCTTACCTTTGATATGGAACCTACGGCCACGCCTGCCTATGAGTTTACCAGCCGTGCCGGCCGCCACCCAATCTAAAATGAAGTAGTGAGGCTGAAACTCAAGCGGGTCGCGTTTGTGGCCACCGGCGGATTACTGGTGTTCGTGGTGCTGGCCAAGTGGTTGCTCTGGCTCATGCCGCCGCCACACGGGCGGCTGCAATTCATGATCGCCGGGACCGCGGCGACAGCGGCGGCGCTGGGAGCGGTATTTGCGTGGGTGGTGATCCGCAAGGCCACTTGGGCTGCGCATAAGCGCGAATAGGGATCCGGCGCCAGCGCGGTTGTCAGGCAGGGTACCGATGCCGGGAGTGCGCGGAAACTGCTTCAGTTCCTCGTAGAGGCGGTGCTGGTTGGGCTTGACGAAGGTACCGGTGGCGGCGGACACGGCTCCTCCCTGGGTGGAGAAACCTTTATGCGGCGCCCATGTGTGACGATTGGGAAGGTGGCCGCGAGCAGGCGTTATATAAGATACGGCGGACTTCGGGTTCGTAGAACGGCTGGGCGAGCAGGTCGTAAGCGCCCAGGTTGAGCGCTTCGGCCCAGAAACGGGCATCGGCCTGCGGATCGGTGACGATCACTTCGGTTTCCCGCGGGCATTCGCGGACGAGATGCAGGACATCCAGCCACTGGCCATCGGGCAGGGCGGCCTCGGTGAGAATCACGTCGTACTCTTGCCGGCGGAGGCGGGTACGCGCATGGTCCAGAGACGGCACGTGCTCCAACTTCAGCGGAAGCGCATGCAGCATTTCCGAGAGATGCCGGGCGTCTTCATGGCGTCCGGAAATGAACAGGATCCGCGACTGCATTCCCCACACTCCTTTGTGAAGTTTTCTTAATTTTACTCCCGTAATGTGCACGGAAAGTGACAGAATCCGGAAATTTGGCGCTTAAGAGTGACGACCGGCACAAATAGGGTGACCCGTCGCCTTCACTTGAGAGAAGTGGCTAGGGGCGGCGGATTTCTCAAGATTGTTCGGGGACATACCACCGAAAGGTGGCGCAGGCGCTCTGGGTGTGCACTACTTTGGAACGTGAGGCGGCCTTGAGTTGTTTCCGTTCGGGGTGGTTTTTCGGTGAAGTCACGATTGGCCGGTGACCCTTGTCAGTTTCGGGGAAATGGGTCTGTCCTTCTGGGCCAATGGCAACTCGCTTGAGCCGGAGTAGGATGTTTTGTCATACTGAAGAGGTGGTTCAGAAAATCGCCGTTACGTTGGACAAAAGAACCGTCGCGGATCTCGACCGGTGGGTGAGTGAGGGCAAGTATCCCAACCGGAGCAGGGCGCTGCAATCGGCCGTCAATCTACTGAGCGAACGCGAAAAGAGGACGCGGCTGGTGCGCGAGCTGGCGAGGATCGATCCGCAAGAAGAAAAGCAGATGGCCGAACAGGGTTTGGGTGACCGCGCTTGGTCCGAATACTGAGAGGCGAGATTTACTGGGCTGACTTGAATCCGGTGCGGGGCCGCGAACAGGCCGGACTGCGGCCGGTTCTGATCCTCAGCCATGATTTGTTCAACCGGAAGTCCGAAACTGCGATCGCCATGGCCATCACGAGCCAGCCTCAATTGGCCGGATTCCCGTTGACCCTGGCGCTTCCGCCAGAAGTGTTGCCCAAACCTTCCTGGGTCAAGATCTCGCAGATTCGGACGATTTCCGTTGATCGTCTTGGCAAAAGGATCGCGGTCCTCGACACGGAAACACTTGGCCAATTGATAGACGGGTTGCTCGAACTGGTTGGGTAGATTCACCCTCCGCCACGTGGGGTCGCCCGGACGGCCCACATTCGATCAGCGCCCGCCCCTTACGCCGCCTTCGGCATCTCGACCGTCTTGGGCTGCAAGCCCGCCTTGGCCAGCGCGTAGTACACCACGAAGCCGACGATGAAGCTGTACACCACCGCCGGCTGTACGTACGACTTCATTTCCGGCGAGAGCGCGATCGGCAGCACGTCCAGCGGCAGAATGCCCACGATGAAGCCCACCGCCCAGGCGATATAGCCCGCCCAATTGACGCCTTCCCTCGGGCCGCTCCACTGCTTGCCGGCCAGCAGATAGTCCGCCACCATGGCGCCGATGATGGGTCCGAAGCTGGCGCCCACAATGGTGAAGAACCCGATCAGGTTGGCCGCCACGCCCGTGATGGCGAGTAGCACTCCCACCGCCCCGGCCGCCATCGTGCTGGACACGCGCGGCACACTCGGAATCATGGTGTTGAAGCTGTTGCCCGCGATGAAGGCGCAGAAGCACGACGCCGGGATGGAAGCGATGGCGAACAGGAACAGCATGGCCGACGCGATGGGTCCGCCGATGGCCTGCACCACTTCGCCGAAATCCCAGCTCTGCGTCAGCCCGCTGCCGTGGGCGCCGGCCACCGCCATCAGCGGCAGCCCGCCGGCCACCAGCACGGCCAGCGTGATGCCCACCAGGCCGCCCCAGCGCACGTCCTTTTCGTGGCGCGCGTTCATGCCGAAATCGGCGCCCGCCGCGCCCGCCGTGGCGAAGAACCCGATCACGATGGCGATGACCATGGTAAACGCGCCGAACGAATTCTGCTGCGCCGGCGCCACTTGATACCTGGCGATACCGCCCGAGGTCTGAAAGAAGACCACCAGCAGCATCAACAGCGGAATCGCATTCAGGATGAGGGCGATCTTGGACACATACTGCACTCCCTTAGCGCCCGCGAACGCCATGGCGCCGCCCCACAGCACGCAGACGATTCCGAACGAAAGCGTGCCCGGCTTCGACGCCATCCCCAACCCACGGAGGATGTAGTCGGCGGAGAAAAACGTGCCCACCGCGAACCAGCCGATCTGTAACAGCCCCATCAACAGGCCCGGCATCACGTAGCCGCCGGCGGTGCCGAAGGTGGAACTGCCGACCACGTATAGCGGGAACCCGGTCTTCATGCCGAGCATGGCCGGAACGCGATAGTACAAGGCATAGCTGAGGATGCCGGCGACCGCGAGGGCGGCCAGGCAAAGCCCGAGGCCGCCATGTTGCAGCGTGCCGCCCGCCATCTGTTGATAGAAGGCGATCCAGAGAAAGATTCCGGCGTACGTGGGCGCGGTATTGGCATACCACGGGGCGCGTTTCCCCATCGGGTTGGGCACCGCTTTCGCAAGGTAGTCGGGCAACATGGCTGCTCCTTTTCGATTCCGAATGTGTATCTGAAGCGGCCAGTATACTACACGGCAGTCTACGACTCCGCCCGGGCGAGGGACCGGGGACAGACAGGACTGCCAGCGAATTTCCGGCAAAGGGCGCCGGAAATCCATGGCAGTCTTGTCAGTCCCCAAGCTGCTACAATTCAATGCATGCCCTGGGGCATCTGCGTTTTTCCGAAATATACCCAATCGTGATCCGGCGGACCTTCAAAGCTTTTCATTATCGCGACTTCCGCCTGATGTGGATGGGCGCGTGTACGTCGAGCATCGGCACGTGGATGCAGATTCTGGCGCAGAGCTGGCTGGTGCTGAAGCTCTCCGATTCGGCGTTTCTGCTCGGCCTGGACGCCTTCCTGGGTGGCATCCCGATCTTTCTGTTCTCGCTGATCGGCGGCGTGGTGGCGGACCGCTTCGAGCGCCGCAAGGTGCTGCTGCTCTCGCAGTTCGTGCAGATGGGCGCCGCTTTTCTTCTGACCGCGCTCATCGGCTTCCATCTGGTCCGGGTGTGGCAGATCCTATGCCTGTCGTTCCTCACCGGTTTCGCCCAGGCTTTCGGCGGGCCGGCATACCAGGCGCTGATTCCCACGCTGGTCGACAAGGAAGACATGCCAAACGCCATCGCGCTGCAATCCATCCAGTTCAACGTGGCGCGCGTAGTCGGTCCGGCGCTGGGCGGCATCGCGCTCACCCAGTTGGGCGAAAAATGGTGTTTCGGGCTCAACGGATTGTCCTTTCTCGCGCCCATCGTTTCGCTGCTGATGATCAAGACGCGCTTCTATCCGCAGAAGACTTCGGAATCGATTCTGGCCGGCATGAAGCAGGGCATCTCCTTCATCCGCAGCCAGAGCGCCATGGAAGCGTTGATGGTTCTGGCCTTCTGCATGACGGCGCTGGGCGTCCCGATGATGACCTTCCTCCCGGTATTCGCCAAGAATGTCTTCCACCAGGGGCCCACCACGTTTACCTTGTTCCTGTCTTGTTCCGGCGTCGGCTCCATCGTGGGCGCGCTCACTGTGGCCGCCCTGGGCAATGTACGCCACAAGGGACGCATCGCGCTCATCATGCTGACCTGCCTGGGCGCCGGCATATCCGGGTTCTCGCTTTCCAAGTCGGTCTGGTTGAGCTGTGTGATGCTGTTTCTCTCCGGAGCGTCGCTGATTGCGGTTTTCGCCCTGGTCAATTCGCTGGTGCAGCTCATCACCACCAACGAAATGCGCGGCCGCGTGATGAGCGTCTACAACTTTGCTTTTCGCGGCGGCATGCCCATGGGAAACCTGTTGACCGGCTGGCTCGTCCCAATGTTCTCGGCTCCCCTCGTGCTCGCCGTCAACGGACTTGTCCTGATGGCCGTCGCCTTGTACTTTCTCGGGGTGCAACGGCGGGTGGCCGCTCTCTGATGTAATAGAGGAGTCGCACGCATGCTCGCAGTCTTCATTGCCGCTTACATGGCCGCCGCCGCGCCCTCGCCGCTGGAGGTGGCGCGCGACAAGCAGGACCGCGCCGTCTTGACGGAACTGGCCGCGCAGGCCGGCGCCGCCGCCGCTAAGGCGCCCAACGATGCCGAGGCCCAATACCGCGCCGCCCTGGCCAATTGCTATCTGGCCGAGGTGACCATCGAACTGCGCGACCGCAAGGGCGGCCGCCAGATCGCCGAGCAGGGCATCCGGTTCGCCGAGAAGACGGTGGCCATGAAACCCGGAAACGCCGAATACTATCGTCTCCTCGGCACGCTCTACGGCCAGGCTGTCACCGACATCATGAGCGGCCTCAGCTACGGTCCCAAGGCCAAGGACGCCATCAACAAGGCCGTGGAGAAGGCGCCGAAGTCCTCCATGATGTACGTGGCGCGCGGCGTCGGCAATTACTATGTTCCGGCCCAACTGGGCGGCGGCGCCAAGCTCGCCATTCCGGATTTCCAGAAGGCCATCGAGCTGGACGCCCGGAATGCCGAAGCTTACTTGTGGCTGGGCCTCAGCCTGCGCAAGGAGAATCGCGACGCCGAGGCGCGCCAGGCATTCGCCAAATCGCTGGAGCTCAACCCCAACCGCGTGTGGGCCAAACAGCAATTGGAGAAGACTCCGTCGAAATGAGACCGCTGGCGACCGCTGCTGCCAGTGTGGCGCTCGCGCTGCTCACCTTTTTTCAGTTCCCCGGCCACACGTGGCTGCAGCAGGACAGCCAGATCTACGTCCCCATCCTGGAGCACCTGCGCGACCCCGCCGTGCTGCGCAACGATATCCTGGTGCAGCATCCCAACGTCGCCTTTACGCTCTACGACGAAACCGCCCTGGCGCTGAGCGCAGTGAGCGGCGCGGGCTTCCGGGAAGTGCTCGCCGCCGAGCAGATCGCCACCCGCGCGCTCGGCATATGGGGCCTGCTGCTGATGGCGGAAGCGCTCGGACTCGGCTTCGCTCCGGCGCTCCTGGTGGCTGCTGTGTGCTCGCTCGGCGCGGCGATCCCCGGCCCCGCCGTCCTCACTTTCGAATACGAGCCCACGCCGCGCGCCTTCGCCGTCCCGCTCGTGGTCTGCGCCATCGGCCTGGCGGCGCATCGACGTCATCTTACCGCCGGAGCCGCCGCGGCCATTGCTTTCCTCTACCATCCGCCCACCGCGGTGCCGTTCTGGGGCGTCTATTTCGTGTTCGCCGTGTGGCCGCGTCCCGAGCGCCGCGCGCGCCTGGCGGCTTTCATTCCGCTGGCCGCCGCGGTGGCGATGCTGGGGGCCGCCGCGCGCGCGCAATCGGCGTCCGGCGAGGCGCAGCGTGTCTTTGGCCGCCTCGATCCCGCACAGGAATTCCTGCAGCGCATGCGCGCCGCGTACGTCTGGATCTCCGCCTGGCCCACCGCCACTATCGTGCATCATCTGCTGATTTTGGCCGTCCTGGTAGCGGCATTCGTGCGCATTCGCCAGGCGGCCAACCTGGAACTGCGCGTCCTGCTGCCCGGTCTGGCGGCGCTCGGCGTGCTCACCATGCCGCTCTCGTGGCTTCTGCTGGAGCAATTCCATTGGGGCCTGGTCCCGCAAGTGCAGCCCATGCGCGCCCTGCTGTTTCTCACCCTCGGCATGCAGTTCCTCACTGCCGCCGCCGGCGTCCGCGCCATGGCCGCGCGCCGTCCCGCCGAAGCCATCGCCTGGCTGGCCTGCGCCTACCTGCTGCCGCTCCAACCGCTGCTCACCGGACCCTTCGTCTGGAACCGCGCCGGGCTCGCCCTCGCATTGGCGGCCCTCACCGCGCTCGCCGGAGTTCGCTGGGCGCCCGTCGTCGCGGTCGCCGCCTTCTTCGCCATCCCCGTGCTGGGCGGCGTGGTGAACTACCCGCGTCTGCACACTCCCGACCTGGCCCAGCTTTCCGAATGGGCGGGCGTCAATACGGATCGCGACGCCGTGTTTGTCTTCCCCGGCGCCGGCCGCAGCCTCGCCCCCGGCATTTTTCGGAGCGAAGCACGGCGCGCCGTCTACGTCGATTGGAAAGGCGGCGGCCAGGTGAACTACCTCAAGGATCTGGGCGAGCAGTGGTGGTTCCGCTGGCGGCAGACCCGCGACTTCCAGCCCGCCGACCTGCCGGGGTATGCGGCCTCCGGCATCGGCTACGTGGTGCTGGAAGCGCCCCTGCCGCGGGCGGCGCAATTCCAGAACCCGAGCTACGCGGTCTACCAGTTGAAATAGGCGGCAATCGCTTCCGTACTCGACGAAGTCGGTGCCAACCGGAGATGCGTATTCCCCGCGGAGACGCAGAGGCGCAGAGATAAGCGCGGAGAAAACCGAGAACAAGGTCAACGGAAACAGCAGCATTCGCGCCGCGCGCGCCGACGCGGGAGTCCTGCTCTTTCCGGCTGCCCCTTTTGCTTCTCCGCGCTTATCTCTGCGCCTCTGCGTCTCCGCGGGGAATCGAATGCTGGATTGAGCGTGCAGTATGTGGACCGGGATCATAGAATAGTATTCATGATTCCGAAAATATGCCTGCTTCTGGGATGCGCGGCTTTGGCCAGTGGGGCGCAGCCGCAAAAGGTCTTTCCCTACGAGTACTCGCAGGAAGACCTGCCGAACGGGTTGCGTCTGATCGCGGTCCCGACGGACTATGCCAACATCGTGGCTACCTACATCGTGGTGCAAACCGGGTCGCGCAATGAAGTGGAGCCGGGACACACCGGTTTCGCGCACCTGTTCGAACACCTGATGTTCCGCGGCACGGAGAAGTATCCGCCGCAGAAATACAACCAGACGCTGAACCGCATGGGCGCGGCATCGAACGCTTCCACGGACGACGATCTTACGGTGTACCACACCACGTTTTCCAAGGAGGACCTCGACACCGTCCTGGCCATGGAGGCCGATCGCTTCCAGCACTTGAAGTACGCCGAACCCGAGTTCAAGACGGAGAGCCTGGCGGTGCTGGGCGAGTATAACAAGAACAGCGCGTCGCCGTTCAGCAAGCTAAACGAAGTACTGCACGACACGGCGTTCGACAAGCACACTTACAAGCACACCACCATGGGATTCCTGAAGGACATACAGGATATGCCCAACCAGTACGCGTACAGCCTGAAGTTTTTCGACCGCTATTACCGGCCGGAGTACACGACGATTATCGTGGTGGGGGACGTGAAGGCGAAGGCGGTGCGCGCCATGGTGGACAAGTACTGGGGCGAGTGGAAGCGCGGGAGTTACAAGCCGGACATCCCGGTGGAGCCGGCGCAGAACGGGCCGCGCACCGCCCATGTGGGCTGGCCGAGCCCGACACTGCCCATCGTGGTGGCGGCCTTCAAGGCGCCGGCATACAACGATGCCACCAGAGAGACGGTGGCGCTGGACGCGCTGGCGAGCCTGGCGTTTTCCAGCACCAGCGACCTCTATCAGAAGCTCGTGGTGCAAGAGCAAAAGGTGGATTCCATTTCGGCCAACGCGCCGGGAAACGTGGATGCGGGACTGTTCGAAATTACCGCGCGGGTGAAGAAGTTGGAGGACATGGATTACGTGCGCGAACGGATTCTGGAAACCGTGAAGGCCTTCCAGGAGAAGCCGGTGGACGCGGCGCGGCTGGACACGGTGCGCAGGCGGCTGCGCTACCAGGTGTCGCTGAGCATGGATAACAGCGACACGATCGCGCAGATTCTCTCGTATTACATCGCGCTAAGGCGAACGCCGGAGACCATGAACGCTCTATACGACCGGTACGCGGCGCTGACGCCGGAGGATGTGCGCCAGGCGGCGGCGAAATACCTGGTGGAAAAGAGCCGTACGATTGTCACGTTGACCGGTCCAGGGGGTGCGAAATGAGATTGTGCTACGCGCTAGCCGAGGCCTTGTGGGGCAGCTTGGTAAGCTGCGGCCGATTGTCAATCGGCCCACTGCCGGGTTCGCAGCGGACAGGCGGCGGTAACCAACCGCCGCGCAGGTTGCCAACCTGCCCCACATCGATGGCACACGTCGCCTGTTTTTTGCTTCTCGTGTCGTGCGCGGCGGCGCAGATTCGCACCGTGGCGCTGCCCGGGAAATCGCCGCTGGTAACTTTCCGCATCCTGTTCACCACCGGATCGGCGGCGGACCCGGCGGATCAACCGGGTCTGGCGTACCTCACGGCGCAGACGATCGCCGATAGCGGCACTAAGAACCTGACTTACAAGCAGGTGACGGACGCCCTGTTCCCGATGGCGGCCGCGGTGACCGTGCAAGTGGACAAGGAGATGTGCACGTTCAGCGGCGCGACGCACGTGGATAACCTGACGGAGTACTACAAACTACTGCGCGGAAGGCTGTTGACGCCCGGTTGGCGCGAGGACGATTTCCGCCGCGTCAAGGACGATGCCGTCAACGCCATCAAAGTAAGTCTGCGCGGCAATAACGACGAGGAGTTAGGCAAGGAGGCGCTGTACGAGACGCTCTACCAGGGAACGCCTTACGGGCACTTCAACGGCGGCACGGTATCTTCGCTGGAGAAGATCTCGCTGGACGATGTAAAGGCGTTCTATAAGAGCCAGTACTCCCAGTCGCAACTAATCATCGGCATCGCGGGCGGATATTCGCCGGAGTTCCTGGCGTCCATGAAGAAAGACTTCGAGGCGCTGCCGGCGGCGGCGAGTCCCAGGCCCGGTCCGGCGGCGATACCGGCGCCTCTCCCGGTAGAGAAATCGCGCATCGTAATCGTGGACAAGGATACGCGGAGCGTGGCCTTCTCGATTGGATATCCCATCGAAGTGACGCGAGCGCGGCCGGACTACGCGGCGCTGCTGTTAGTGTCGAGTTATCTGGGGCAGCATCGTATGAGCAGCGGCGTGCTGTACGACCGGATGCGCGAGAAGCGCGGCTTGAACTACGGCGACTACGCCTACATCGAGTACTTCCCTCGCGGTATGTATCTGATGGAGCCGCAGCCCAACCTGGCGCGGCACCGGCAGATTTTCCAGGTATGGATCCGGCCGGTGGAACCGCCGACGGCGAAGTTCGCCTTGCGCCTGGCGCTCTTCGAGCTCGATAAGTTGAATAAGAATGGACTTACTCAGGAAGAGTTCGAGCGCACGCGGGAGTTCCTGAGTAAGTATGTTAACGTGCTGACGCGGACTAAGCGGGCGGAACTGGGGTACGCCATCGACAGCCTGTTTTACGGCATCCCTCCGTACAACGACTACCTGAAGGCGCAACTGGCGAAGCTGACCCTGGCGGATGTCAACCGTGTCATCAAGAAGTACATAAGGGCGGACCGGGTGGCGATCGCGGCGGTGACGCGCAACGGCGAGGACTTGAAACGGCAACTGGCCAGCGAGGATGCCTCGCCGATGACTTACAATTCGCCGAAGCCGAAGGAAATCACCGGCGAAGATACGCTGGTGGTGAAGTGGCCGCTTGGAGTGAAGGCGGAAGACATCAAGGTGAGACCGGTGAGCGAGGTGTTTCAGTAATGGATATCAAGCTGGTTCCGCTGGAAATTCCCGAGGGCGGTAACGTAATTCTCGGGCAGACGCATTTCATCAAGACGGTGGAGGACGTTTACGAGGCTATCGTGAACACAGTTCCGCAGATGAAGTTCGGGGTGGCGTTCAATGAGGCGTCGGGCCCGTGCCTGACGCGGGTGGACGGCAACGACGAAAAGTTAAAGGCGCTGGCGGCGAAGAACGCCAGCGCGGTGGCGGCCGGACATATCTTCGTCATAGTCATGACGGATGGGTACCCGATCAACGTGCTGGGGCGGATCAAGGATGTCCCCGAAGTATGTTCCATCTTCTGCGCCACGGCGAACGCGGTGCAGGTAGTGGTGGCGGAAAGCGAATTGGGCCGCGGCGTGCTGGGCGTGATCGATGGGTCTATGCCGAAGGGTGTGGAAGGCGCGCAGGATGCGGAGAAGCGTCGCGGGTTCTTGCGGATGATCGGGTATAAGAGGTAGGGGCGCGCCCGGATGGCGCGATCCGTGCAAGTCAACCTCTCACGAGGCGGCGGGGGGCGCCGTGAGGTCGACTTTCTCGTACAAGTCGGCGAGCGCGAGGCGTGCTCCCACCGATTCGAGGTCGAGTGAGTCTTCCAGGCTGTTGACGGCAGTGAGCAGCCAGCGGCCGTCGGGCTGGCGGGTGTACAACTCGACGCTCACGCGCTCCGAGGAGATCAACAGGTACTCGCTGACGGACTCGACGGCGCGGTAATGTTCGAACTTGCGCACGCGGTCGTAGAATTCCGTGGAGGGCGAGAGAACTTCGACAATCAAGCTGGGGTTGAGCAGCGTATCGCGCGTTTCATCGAGGAATTGCGGTTCGCCGCAAACCACGATGGCGTCTGGATAGGTGTACATGCCGGTGGCCTCCACCTGAACGCGCATATCGCTGGGCACGGTCTGGCAGGGGTGTGAGCGGAGTTGTTGGTGCAGCAAAGCGATCAGGTTCGCTACCAGGCGATTGTGTGTCCAGCGAGCTCCGCCCATGGCGAACATCTCGCCCTGGTAGTATTCGCTCTTGAATTCGGCTTTGCGCTCGATCTCGAGGTACTGTTCCGGCGTGAGGAATGTTTTCGGATGGGTGGCCATACGGGCCTCTCAAGACTAACCTACCACGGCTGGAAACCGGAAGCCGCCGAAAACGAAACTCCCCCCGAGCCGCGGGGTTTGCATCATATTAAGATACAGGATATCCGTGCGTCTGAACCGGTCTACCTCGCTGCTTCTCCGCCTGCTGCCGCTGCTTCTCGCGGCGGGCGCCCTTCATGGCGCGGTGAGCGTCACTTTGAGCGCCAGTTCCAACGCCCTGACAGACGGGCAGACGTCAAACCTGAAGGCGCTGGTAACCGGCACAATCACCACCGCCGCCGTCACATGGACTTTTAACCCCACCGTCGCCGGAGCCATCGTTGGTACGCCTGTAGGCCCTAATGCCAGCGGCACCACGACGATCTCATACACGGCGCCGGCGCCCGTCACGGCGGCCATCAAAGTCACCGCGACCGCCTCGAGCCTGGAGGATCCGGGCGTATCCGCCAGCGTGACCATCACCTTGAGCCAGTTGGTGGACGTCGGCACCGGCGCGCCCGCGAACCTGGTGAATCAGTTCCAGAACGCTTTTTTCCGCAACGGATTCTACAACCTGGTCTCGCTGCCGCCCATCGGCAACGTGAAGACCCTGGGCACCGGGGGATACGTCCAGGAGTTCAACGACGCCCTGAAAACCTCCGGCGTGAAGCTCGCCCTGGCCACGGCCAGCCCGAATAGCCCCACCACCGGCGTCATCCAACTGATGGCCGATCTCTACGGCTACTACGCCACCGTGGGCGCCGGCGCCGCGGGATTGCCGCTCTACGACACACTCCAGTGTCCGCCCATCGATGCGACCAATTCCTGCACCTGGGACATCTTCGACAAGAGCTATGCGCTGTTCGCCTACCACGCGGCCCTCTCCACCGGACAGAACTTCACCATCCGCAACCTTGCCGGCAGCACCAGCATTCTCTTCTACACCACGTGGACGGCCAGCGGCGGCACCACCGGATTGGGACGCCCGGTGGATGTCGAGACCGCCATCACGGCGTCCATCGTCCCCCCCGCCACTACCGGTACCACCGCCACCATGCAGGCGTACTCCAACGGCGCCATCTACTCCATCACCTCCGGGCTCAACAGGAACACCCTCTTCACCGTGGCGCAGCCCATCTATGGCCTGTACGTGAGCAACAACGGTCCCGCCGGCAGCTTGGGCCTGCCGGTCACGCAAGAGATCGTCCTCTCCAGCGGCGACCACCGCCAGACTTTCGAAGGCGGCGTCATCCAATACACGCCCGGCGGCGGTGGTCCAGCCATCCGGCCTCCCGTCTCCAGCGTGCAACTCGGCGGCGCTCCCGTGGGCAGCACCCTGAACCTCAACCTGGGCCAGAGCGTCACCCTGACCGCCACCCCCACCAGTGCCACCGGCGTGGCGCTCGCCGATCGGCCGGTATCCTGGAGCACCACCAACAGCCGCGTGGTCACCATCGCCGCCACCAGCAACGGCGCCGCGGTGGCCACGGCCGTGGGCGGTGGGGCGGCCAGCGTGACCGCGGCCAGCGAAGGCGTCGCCAGCCCGAAGCTGAATGTGGTCGTGACCGCCCCGTGCTGCCAGGTGGGCGATGGCGCGCCGCTCGCCGTCCAGCAGTCCTTCCAGGACGCGCTGACGCGCAACAGGATCTCCGTGCAGGTGCCGGTTGCCAGCCCGGCGCAGCGCGTCGCCGATGGGTATATACAAATGGTGCAGTCCTCCGACGCCGCGGCCACCGTCTACATTCTGGCGCAGTCCGACAAGGTTGGCGCCGCCTACGTGGTGGGAGGCGCGGTGCTCACCGCCTGGCTGTCGATGGGCGGAGCGGGCGGATCGCTGGGCTATCCGGTTACCGATCTCGGCGCGGGCGGCACGCAGCGTTTTGAGAGCGCCGCGGCTCTGGCGGGGAATCCCGTGCGCCTGGTGAGCGGCGGAATCCTCACCAAGTGGGGAACGCTGGGCTACGAAAACGGAGTGGCGGGCCCGCCGGTCTCCGACGCCACCATCTTCTCCACCTTCGGCGCCAATGCCGGGGTGGCGCAGGGCTTCAGTGGCGGCGCCATCTACAGCGCCACGGCCGGACCGCGCGCTCCCCAAACCTGGTTCGTGACCGGCCTCATTCTGGCGCGCTATAACGCCCTCGGCGGGCCGGGCGGCGATTACGGGATGCCCACCAGCGACGAGTTCGTCACCGCCGGCGTCCACCAGCAGAACTTCGAAGGCGGCAACATGACCTGGTCGGCGGGCGATAGCGCCGCCAAGGAACATCCGGCGGCCAAAGTGCCCGGCCTCATCGTTTCGCCGGCCACGCTGCCGGCGGGCAGCCGCGCGCGTTTCGCCATTATGGGTTTTCCCGGTAACAGCACCATCCGCGTCTCGGTCACCGGCCAACCCGATTTCACCGTGACCACCGCCAATGGCGCCTACACCTGGGACATGTTCATCCCGCTCTCCGCCAAGAGCGGCACCACGGCGGTCCACGCGGCCGATACCAAAGGAACCGGCACGGCGGATGCTACCCTCACGGTGCGCGGCTTCGACAATAACCGCGTGCCTTTCGTCAAAGTGCAGGGCGACAATCAGACCGGCCAGCCGGGCGCGCTGCTGCCCGTGGCACTGCGGGTGGCGTTGCTCGATGCCGCGGGCAGCCCGGTGGTGGGCGCCGCGGTGAGCTTCGAAGCCTCCAGCGGGGCGCAGCTTTCCACCGTCTCCACCGTCACCGATGCCAACGGCGAGGCGGAGACCCTGGTTCGACTGCCCAGCGCCGAAGGCGTCACCCTGGTGCGCGCCGATGCGCCCGCGGTGGCATCCGGTCCGGTCACTTTCGGGCTTCTCTCGGCCGCTTCTTCGCTCACCAATTTTCCGAAGTTCCAGCAATCCGGCGACATCAAGCTGGGCGGCGGAGGGGCCACCATCGCCCAAAAAGGCGCCCTGTTGACCGCCGTGGCGGCGATTCTCCGTTACCACCAGAACCGCGGCGAGTTGGCCGAGCCCAACGGTCCCGCCGATCCGGCGGCGCTCAATCAGTTCCTTACCGCCTATTGCCCCACCGACGCTAAGGGGATCCGAACCTGTGACGGCTTCCTGGCCGGTTCGCCCACAGGGGAGCAGGTGGTCAATCTCTGGCGTGCCGCCGAATTCACCGGCGGCGCCGACGTGGAAGTGGTGGCGGCCACGCCCACGGCCATCGCCGATCTCCTGGCGCAAGGCTCTCCCGTGCTGCTTTCGCTCGCCATGTCGCTGAACGGCTCGGCCGCGGGCGGCCACTTCGTGGTAGCCACCGGCCTCGCCGCCGATGGCTCCATCGTGATTCAGGATCCCAGCCCGCTATTCGCGCGCACCAGCCTGAACGACTATCTGAGCGGCTTCAACGCCGCCGGAAGCGCCTGGACCGCCAGTGTGCGCGGCGCCGCCCGCTTCGCCCTGCGCAGCCCGCTGTCCACCCGTTTTCTGCTGGCGGCGCTCTCCCAACCCGCCGCCCTGCTCCAGTCGATGGCGACCGGCATCACCTCCGCCGCCGGAACCTGCGGGCAGCCCTTCGAACTGTTCGATTCGGTCGATTCGGTGGGTAATCCGCCCTCCGCCGGCCCGCTGCTCTCCCGGCTTACGGCGTGCGACGGCACCCAGGCGGCCTACCAGATTCAGATCGGAGGCGGGCAACCGTTCCGCGCTCAACTCACCGACCTGGCGCCCGGCGGGTCGCTCACCGACCTTTCCGGCAGCGCCCCAGCCACTTGGCGGGCCGCCCGCCCGCAGTTCTATCTCACGCTCGGGCCCGAGGGCGTCAGCTTCACGGCTGCTTCCGTCGTCGGCGGAGCCACCTTCACCTCCGGAATCGCCCCGGGCGGGGTGGTCTCCATCTTTGGCACCGGCCTTTCCGGCACGGGCAAGGCTACGACTGTCGATATGGACGGCACGGCCATGCGCGTGCTGTTTGCCACACCGTTTCAGATCAACGCGGAAGTGCCTCTGACTATGGCACCTGGCGTGCACACTATACGAGTTCAGTCGGCGTACGGATCGTTACAGCAGGCGGTAACGGTTTCGGCGGTGGCTCCGGGGATCTTCTTGATAGGAAACCCGCCAGTTGGAGCGATTACGAACCAGAATTTCAACATCGTCGGACCCTCAAATCCTCTACCAAGGGGACAGTCGCTGGTTATTTTTGCCACAGGGTTGGGCGCGGTGACACAGAGCGGGCAATTCTGGCGGACCAGCGCCCCGGTGACCGTGCTGTTGAATACGACTGAGCTTCCGGCGTCTTTTGCCGGACTGGCGCCTGGGTTTATCGGGCTCTATCAGGTGAACGTGACCATCCCGGCGGCCACGCCTCCGGGATTGGGTATTCCCCTGGCACTCAAAGCCGGGGGGCAAACGGGCAATTCGGTATTGGTAGCGTTACAGTAACAGGAATATTGAGATGATTTGGTGCGAAACCATTGACGACGTGCCCTGTAACGTGATTAAATCGGACGAGCATCGTTGTGCTTCGGAATTTCGCTGGCTGTCACGCCGTTTCCCGTTGAAGGAGAAGGATTTCTCTTGACATGCAGCGGGCAATCAGCTATCAATATCTTTACCGCGTCCGGTTTCAACGGCAATTTTGTATTTGTACCTGTCGAGCACAGAAGACACAAGAAATAACGATCATGTGCCGCGGGTAAGGTTTTCAGTTAGGCCCGATGGCCATAACGGCTTTCGGAAAACGATTCTCCGCCCGACACGGAGAAGTTCCCTAGGTTGGCTGAACGGATTTTGAGACTTGAAGTTCTTGAGGCTCAGGTTGAAAGAGAACTTCGACCGATTCAATTCGAAATTTACAAGGAGAAGGAAGGAAATGGTTAATTTTCGCAGAGTAGTTACTGTGCTAGCCGTGCTCGCCCTGTTCACAGGGCTGGCCTTCGCGCAGCAGGAAAACTGCAGCGCCCAGGCAACGTCCAGCACGCCGCTACGCGGTGAAGGCTTCACCGAACAGACAGGTGATATCCTTATCAACTGCGTTGGCGGTATCCCGATCGCGCCGGGTGGCAGCATTCCGTTGGTCAACATCCAGGTGTTCTACAACACCACGGTGACCAGCCGCCTGTTGCCGACGACCAGCCCAGTGTCGTCGAACAACACGTCGGAAGCGCTGTTGCTCATTGATGAGCCGAATACGAAGTCGACCAGCTACGGCTCTAACCTCGGACTGATTCCCTGCCTAACCCCGCTGACGGGTTGCGCGGCGTGGGTCGGCAGCGTTACGGGCAACGCCACCTATAACCAAGCGGTGACGACCGCCCCCAACGCCACGACGGGCCTCACCGGAACGGTCGCCTCTCCGAACGTGTATCAGGGCATAGTCAACGGCAACTCCGTGACGTTCATGGGCGTTCCCGTTCTGCCCCCGACCTCGGTCGGTTCGCGCGTCTACCGCATCACCAACGTTCGCGTCAACGCTCAGGCGCTGGCTGGCGGATCCGCTTCGGGCGCTTCGCCGGTTCAGTCTTCGATCGTGATCAGCGGCTCGGCTTCGCTGCCCATCTCGAACTCGGCTCCCGTCGTCGGCTACGTAAGCAATGGCCTCAACGCCGGCGCAAGCGGCGCCACGGGCCTCGCCCAGTGCTCTAACGCGGGCAAGACTTACATCAACACCGTAACCTTCACGGAGAACTTTGGTACGGCGTTCAAGACCAGGGTCGCCGCTCAGAGCACCGCCTCGTACGCCGGCCAGATCGGCGTCTTCCCGGTGAACGCTGATGGTACCCTCCCATCGCCCAACCAGGCCATTCCGGGCGGCATCTACAACTCGGAATCCAACTTCATATACTCCGGAGCATTCGGCGCCAACGGCAACGTCGCTGGGTTAGCCGATTTCGGAACCCGCCTGAAGGCGACCTTCAACAACATCCCGGCCGGCGCGCACCTCTTCGTGTCGGTTGCCAATGTGTTGAACGGCGCCACCCCGGCTCCCGTTCCGGCCCTGCCTGGCGGCAGCGCCGCGAATGCCAACAACGTTAGCGGCCCCTACGTCGGTTACGCCGTGCTCATCAATGGTGAAACCACCGGCGACGGCACGACCGGCCCCGGATCCGGGTTCTTCCCGAACGTGGTCGCCACCGATAACGCTACCGGCACCCTTGGCATCGCTGAAGTCTCCCTCACCAACGGCACTGGCGCCGCGGTATGGGAAGTGCTGAACACCAACCCGAACACGAGTGAAAGCTTCAATTTCGGGGTGTACATCACCTACACGGCCGCCACCGCCACGAATAGCCCGCTGCCGGGTACTTCGACGGTCAACCTCAGCTTCGCCCCGACCGCAACGTCCGGCGCGGCTTCCAGCAGCCTGCCGATTCCGCGCTTCGCTGGCGATTCCAGCGCGGCCAGGAATGTCATGACCATCAACATCTGCCGCACCATCCTGCTCTATCCGTACATCACCAATCAGGCTGGCTTCGACACCGGTTTGACGGTTGCGAATACTTCGCAGGATCCGTTCACCACGGGCAGCAAGGCCACCGCCGCACAGGCTGGCTCCTGCACGTTTACCTACTACGGCGGCACCACCGCCGCTCCGACCACTCCTCCGTCCGCCACCAGCACCGGCAACATTGCCGCCGGCACTGTTTGGGCCAACACTCTGGGAACCATTGCCCCGAACTTCCAGGGCTATGCGTTCGCAGTTTGCAACTTCCAGTGGGCTCACGGCTTTGCGTTCATCAGCGACGTTGGTGCGCGCAATCTCGCCATGGGTTACCTGGCTGTCGTCCTCGACGATCCGGGCACGAACGCCCGCTTCCAGAGGAATACGCAGGCCACCGAGAACGGCGGTCACTAAGCTACAAGAGCAGTCGATTTAACTCAAGGGGGGAGCTTCGGCTCCCCCCTTTTTTTTGTGACCGTGTTTTTGCACTATGGGCTCGCGGAACGTGCTATACTGAAGCTCTCCCGCGTCCATTCGAATTCCAACCATGTTCCCACGTGAACCAGGAGGTAGTCTTGGACAGACTTAAAGCAACGTTTATCACGGCATTTGTAATCGCACTAATCTCTGCGCCGGCCGCGTCCGCGCAGGCCACCGCGGCAAAGGTGGAGGTGGTCTCCGGTAACGGGCAGTTGGTCTGTCCCGTTTGCCAATTCAAGCCCAACGTCACCTTCTTCCGTCCCATGGTGGTCAAGGTTACCGACGCCAACGGGCGTCCCATCGCCGGCAAGACCGTCAACTGGGGGCTGGTGTCCTCCTTTGGTTTCCTGCCCAACTTCGACATCACTACTACCACGGATAACAATGGACTCTCCGTTTCCAGGTTGTACCAGGGATCGCTCCAGGGTGGAAACGCCCTGTATCCGTTCCTGCAAAGCGTCATCAGTGCCCAGGTGGATGCCGTCAGCGTCAATTTCACGGAGACCCAGGCGCTCATCGACAGCAGCACCGGCGTCCAGGTAATCTATTCGCAGCCCGGCTGGTATCCAGGGCCGCCGCCCACGCTGACCGGGACCGCCGGCAGCACCGGCATAGTTCCCATCCAGGTTCACGTCGATGGCCGTGGATTGCCGGTGCCCGGCGTTACCGTGCGCCTCCTGAGCCCCGAGGTGACGACGGCCAGCGGACTGGTGGTAGTCGATCCCAACGCGGTCTCGGCCAGTTGCCAAACCGGCCCCGGCGCCGACCCCGGCAGCGTCCTCACCGATGCCAACGGCAACGCCACCTGCTTCCCGGTCTTCGGTCCGGTGACCGGCAACGGCGTCGTCAGCGCGCTGGTCGGCGGGCTGGATCCCGCCGAATTCGATCAGTCCCTTACCCCCCAGCCTCTGCCCTACCCCGTCGCCTACGACCAGTACACCGGCATACAACTAGTCGTGACCGCCGTCACTCCCGGCCAAGTCACCGTGGTTAGCGGCAACAATCAGAGCGTGGTTCCCGGCAAGCCTTCCGATCCCCTTATCGTCAAGGTCACCGATTCCACGGGCAATGTGACCATCGCCAATCAGAACGTGGCATGGACGGTTATCGCCGGCGCGGCGACCGTCAACCCGGCTCTGTCCACCAGCGATTCCCAGGGCCAGGCGAAAACGGTCGTCACTTTCTCTCCCACTGCGTCCGGACAGGTTACCGTCAGGGCTGCTCTCACCGGGAACAACAACGGCATCTCGACCACTTTCACCCTCTTCAGCAACATCCAGATCGCGCAACTGAACAAGGTGCCCGGCGGCGACTCGCAGACCACGCCGGAGGGACAGAGCTTCCCATCGCCGCTGACTGTCCAGGTCATCGGCACCAACGGCCTGCCCGTGTCGAACCAACCGATCGGCTTCGCGGTCACTAGCGGCACGGCGATAATCTCCGCGCTCTCCGTGCTCACCGATGCCTCCGGCCTGGCGCGAGTCACCGTGACGGCCGGATCCACTCCCGGTACCGTGACCGTCACTGCCTTCATCGGAACCTTCTCCCAGGTATTCACGCTCACCATCATTCCCCCGGGCCCGGCCATCTCCAACGGCAGCTTCTATAACGCCGGCGGGGCCACCAGGATCGGCGCCCTCTCGCCGTGCAGCCTGGTCACCATACTCGCTTCCGGGTTGGCGCCCAACATTGAGGGCATGGTGTTCAACACCAATGCCTTCGGTCCCTGGGCCACCAGCCTGGCTTCCGACTCGGTAACCGTGAACAGTGTCGCCGCGCCGATTTACAGCGTGGGCAACGTGGGCGGCGCGCAACAGCTCACCTTCCAGGTCCCCTGCGAAACGGTTCCCGCCAACGCCGTCCCCATCACTATCAATGTCGCCGGCGGTACGGGCTCCATCACGTTCCCCGTGGCGGCCGCCAGCCCCGGCATCTTCGAAACCGTGATGAGCGACGGTGTTCGCCGCGCCGTGGTCATCCGGCCCGACGGCAGCTTCGTCAGCCCGCAGAACCCGGCGCGTCCCGGCGACATCGTACGCGTCTACGTCACCGGTCTGGGGCCGACTGCTCCGGCCATCGCTACCGGCGCGCTTCCGTTCGCCGGCGCCGACTCGCTGGTCCTCGGCCAGGTAATCGTCGGCGTGAACAATGCCGGCGCCAGGGTGGTCAGCTCGCGCGTATCGCCCAACCTGATCGGCGTCTACGAGGTGGCCTTCCAGGTTCCCTCCGACGCCCCCACCGGTAACGACATCGTGCTCAACGTCGTTGTCAATGCCCCCGGCGACAGCGCCTCCCGCTATAGCAACGGCAGCAAACTTCCGATCGCGCAGTAGATCTCCCAGGGGCGAGCCCGGCTCGCCCCTTCTCCTCCCGCGTTTCTGTACAGCGCCCCTTCTCCTCCCTTAACACTCTCTTCGCCTTGTATTCCCCTCATGTCAATAGGTAGTATGTTGCACGATTTGTGTAGCTCTGCTTGTGTGAGCCTAACTCCTTTTCCTATCAATAATATCTGCAAGAAACTGCTTGCAATACGCGAAGGATTCACTATACTATGGATTGTGGCCAGAAATGGGATAGTTTAGGGCTAAAAAGTGGAAGATAATCCTAGTCACGCGCCCGAAATCGAGCATCCGGACGGGATGTACCCGTCCCGCATGGACGATCGTGGCCGGGTCAAGCTTCCGGTGGCCCTGAAAGAATACCTGGAAAAGTTCCAAGACAAGCGCTTGTTTGTGACGAGTCTTGACCGCCGCATAGCGCAAGTGTATCCCATCGTTCTGTGGAAGCAAACCAAAAAGTTCCTGGAGAACTATTCCGATGAGCCGGAAGTGGCGGAGAACCTGGCATTCAACGCAGCCGATCTCGGCGCCGAGACCGAGATGGACTCCCAGGCCCGCGTGCTGTTCAGCCCGGAGGTGCGCAGAGAGCTTGGGTTGGAAGAGCAACCCGTCCACCTGTATGTTTTCGGTGGGCACATTGAAGTTTTGAGCCCGGCGGTCTATGAAGAACGCAAGGTCGCGGCCAAGGTCAAGCCAAAATCGGATCTGGCCACCGCGCGGCGGGCGGGAATGAAGTGATGCCGTATGCACGTTTCGGTCATGCCCGTGGAGTCGATCGACCTGTTGAGGGTTCGTCCGGGCGGCATCTATCTGGATGCCACGGCGGGCCTGGGCGGGCACACCGGCTTGATCGCCCGTCAATTGACCACGGGCGCCGTGATCGCCAACGATCGCGATACGGTGTCGCTCGAGATGGCGCGTGCCAACACCGCCCCCTGGGCCGATCGGATCTGCTTTCACTACGGCGGATTCGGATCGCTGGCGGAAGCGGTGGAGCAGGCGGGATTTGAGAAGGTGGATGGGCTGCTGGCCGATCTAGGGGTCAGCCGGTATCAGCTCACCGCGCCGGACAGAGGGTTTTCGTTCATGTCAGATGGGCCGCTCGATATGCGAATGGATCGAACCATTGGCACGACGGCAGCCGATCTTATCAATCACACCGATGAAAAGACACTCGCCGATCTGATCTTTCAGTTGGGCGAGGAAAGGAGGGCGCGGAAGATAGCCAGAGCAATCGTCCGAGCACGGCCCTTACGGAGCACACTGCATCTGGCCGATGTAGTGGAG
>Ga0182021_10001769_pt1 | contig 25089 bp, 22 predicted proteins | sample 612E3MmetaG_FD_120493 | JGI IMG/M metagenome (GOLD analysis project Ga0182021, IMG submission 120493) | Permafrost microbial communities from Stordalen Mire, Sweden - 612E3M metaG (Illumina Assembly) | ecosystem: Environmental > Terrestrial > Soil > Wetlands > Permafrost | place: Sweden... | reverse complement strand
GAAGTGTTCGAGCAGTACCGCATCCCGACCTACCACGAGGCCAGCTACAAGCCCTTCGTCATCAGCGCCCTCATGTTCCTCATGCGCGTGAAGGACCCCGCCGCCAAGCTCGGCGACATCGTCAAGCGTGCCCGCAACCTCAGCATCTAAACCGTGGAGCCGCCATGACCCGGACCGTCGTCATCGCCATCGGGGGGAATTCCCTCATTTCCGACAACGACCACCGTACGGTCCTGGACCAGTACGACGCGGCCGCCCAGACCTGTGCCCACATCGCCGACATGCTCGAGGCTGAGAAGCTCCGGCTGGTGGTGACCCACGGCAACGGCCCGCAGGTGGGGTTCATCCTGCGCCGCTCGGAACTGGCCGCCCCGGAATTGCACATGGTGCCGCTCGACAGCTGCGTGGCCGACACCCAGGGCGCCCTGGGCTACCACCTCCAATGCGCGCTCTACAACGAGTTCAAGCGGCGGGGCATGGAGCGCCGGGCGGCCACGGTGGTGACCCAGGTCCTGGTGGACGTGAAGGATCCCGCCTTCGCCAAACCCAACAAGCCCATCGGCTCCTTCATGAGTGCGGAGCAGGCCCAGGCCCATCGCGAAAAAGACGCCTGGGATCTCATGGAGGATGCCGGGCGCGGCTGGCGGCGGGTCGTGGCATCTCCCCTTCCCAAGCGCGTCCTGGAGATGGAGGTAGTCAAGAGCCTCCTGGACGCCGGGGTGGTGGTGGTCGCCTGCGGCGGCGGCGGTATCGCGGTGGTAGAGGACTCCTCCGGGTACATTTCCGGGGCCGCGGCGGTCATCGACAAGGACCTCGCTTCCAGCCTCCTCGCCCGGGATCTGCGCGCTGACCTGCTGGTCATCTCCACGGCGGTGGAGAAGGTCTGCCTCGATTTCGGCAAGCCCACCCAGCGGAGCCTGGACCGCATGAGCCTGGCAGAGGCCAAGCGCTATATCGGGGAAGGCCACTTCAAGCCCGGCAGTATGCTGCCCAAGATCCAGGCCGTCGTCGACTTCCTGGAACAAGGCGGGAAGGAAGCCATCATCACCGATCCTGCGCACCTGGGCGCCGCGCTGGCGGGCCACGGCGGCACCCACGTCTTTCCGTGACGCAGACCATCCCTGCGTCGACCACCACCTGGACGGCCGCGATTCCTGGAGACAGCCGATGAATCATGCCGCTGCCCCGCCGGAATCCCTGCTCCTGCGGAACCCCCTGTTCGATCCGGCGAAGCGCTGGCCCGCGCCGGACCCGGCCGTGTGGGCCTTCCATCGGCGGATGCCGGCTTATCTTGCTACCACCCTGTTCGACTGCCCGGGACTCGCCCAGCGCTATGGTGTGGGGCGAGTGCTGGTCAAGGCCGAGACCCAGCGCCTGGGGCTGCCCAGCTTCAAGATCCTCGGGGCCTCCTGGGCCACCTACCGGGCCCTCTGCGACCACCTCGGCTTCGACCCCGAACCCTGGCTGAACATCAATGACCTGGCCCGGCGCATCAGCTACCTGAGGCCCTTCGGACTGGCCGCGGCCACCGACGGGAATCACGGCCGGGCCGTGGCCTTCATGGCCCGGCTGCTGGGCTTCCAGTGCCATATCTTCGTTCCGGCAGGCACTGTGCCGGCGCGGATCCACGCCATCCAGAATGAAGGCGCCACGGTCACGGTGGTGGACGGCGACTACGACGCGGCTGTGGCCCGCTCGGCGCAGGAGGCCAGCGAGCGCTGCCTGGTCATCTCCGACACCTCCTGGCCCGGCTATGACGTCACACCGCGCCGGGTGGTCGAGGGCTACACGACCATCTTCATGGAGATCGAGCAGGCGCTGCACGCCGCTGGCGTCGGAGAGCCGGACGCGGTCATCATCCCCGTCGGGGTCGGCGCCTTCATGTCCGCCACGGTCGGCTATTTCCGGAGCCGGCCCTGGCGGGGGGCCTTGATCGGCGTGGAGCCCGCCGATGCCAACTGCGTGCAGGCCTCGGCCCGGGCCGGCGAGATGGTCGCCGTGCCCGGCCCGCACCGTTCCATCATGGTCGGCCTCAACTGCGGCCTGCCCTCGCCCGTGGCGTGGCCCAAGGTCTCCACGGGGGTGGACTGGATGATCTCCATCGGCGACGAGCGCGCCCGCCAGGGCATGCGGGAGCTGGCCGCAGCCGGAGTCGTTGCGGGCGAGACCGGGGCGGCTGCCCTGGGGGCCCTGGCAGCCCTGCACGAGGACGCCTCAACGGCGGAGTTCCGAGCCAGCGGCCTGCTCGGCCCCGACAAGACCGTGCTGCTGCTCGTCACGGAAGGGGCCACGGACCGCGGCAACTACCAGGGCATCGTGGGGCGCCCCCCGGAAGAAGTGGGGACCATCCTTTCCCTGGCCCGCTGAGCAGCTCAGCAGCCGAGGAAGGTCTTGATGACCGTGGCGTAAGCTTCCTGGGCCGCCGTCAATTGGTCCAGGGCGACCCACTCATCCACCGTGTGGGCCTGCTCGATGGAGCCGGGACCGAGGAGGAAGGTGGGGATGTCCCTGGCCGCGGCGGCCGAGGCGTTGGTGGTGTAGGGGGCGGCGAAGGCGGCCGTCCCCAGTGCCTCCAGGAGACGCCTCTGGAGGCTCATATCTCGGTTTTTCCACGCGGGGACGAACTCCGACATGGCGATGGCCAAGCCTGTATGGCAGCGCTGACTCGTTTCCAGCAATCGCACCGATACTCCCTCCAGCCCGTCCAGAGCGCGGCGGGTGCGTTCCAGCACGGACTGGGCAGTCTCGCCGGGAAGAAGCCTCAAGGCGAGGCGAGCCGTGCAAAGGTGCGGCACTATGCCCGGCGAGGGCTTGGGCTCGGAGTCGATCTCGATCAGTTCGCAGATCCCCTGGCCCAGCTCCGGATCCACAGGCAGCGGCAGGGCCCTGAGGCGGGAAATGGCCGTCATCATCTTGTAGATGGCATTGTCGCCCAGCTCGGGCCGGGACGAGTGCGCACTGCGGCCGGTGGCTTCGACCCGCAGCCCCGCCCGCCCTTTCTGCGCGGTGCCAAGGCAGAGGGAGGTCGGTTCGCCCACGAGCACCAGGTCCGCCGGGTGATGATCCAGCACATGGGCCAGGGCCGCGGTGGTCATGTCCTCCTCGCAGACGCTGGCGGACACGATGAGCGTTCCAGGGAAATCCTCCAGGGCCGCCACCGCGCAGAGCATCGCCGCGAGGGAGCCCTTGGTATCCGCGGCCCCCCGTCCCCAGAGTCGGCCCTGATCCATCTCCGCTCCGAAAGGCTCATGCAGCCACGCGGAGGCATGGGTCACCGGCACCGTGTCCAGGTGCGCATCCAGGATTAGCGTGGGTCCGGACCTCGCTCCCTTCCGCAGGCCCAGCACGCTGCCGAAGGCATCGGTCTCCACGCTGAGGCCCATGGCTCGCATGCGGGCTGCCACGGCCGCCGCCAGTTCCCCTTCCTGCCCTGAGGGGCTGGGGATCCGCACGAATTCCCGGCAAAGCTCGACGACGGAACTGGAAGGGTCATGGTCAGGCAAAGGGAAGCACCTCGTCGCAAAGGCTCCAATCGAAGCCGGGTCTCGAGTCCAGTTCATTGTCCACCGGACCATCGTGATCCCCGTCACGCCGGCCCCCCAGGGCGGCCATTACTCTGAAGAGGCCACACCGACTTTCGGTCGTGGTGTCTTTGCATGGAGCCCCCGTGACCACTCTGCTCGAATCGCTCGAACCGAAGACCATCTGGTCCTACTTCCTGGAACTGTCGAAGATCCCCCGGGGTTCGAAGAACGAGGCCGCGGCGGCGAACTGGGTCGCCGACCAGGCCAAGGCGCTCGGTTGCGAAGTCGAGCGGGACAAGGTCGGGAACGTCATCATCCGGAAGCAGGCCACTCCGGGCCGGGAAGGCCGCCCGACCACCTGCCTCCAGGCCCACGTGGACATGGTCTGCGAAAAGAACGAGGGCACCGACCATGACTTCACGAAGGATCCCATCCAGGTCTGGAAGGACGGCGATCTCCTCCGGGCCAAGGGCACCACCCTGGGAGCCGACAATGGCATCGGCGTGGCCGCGGCCCTGGCAGTACTCGCCAGCAAGGACATCGCCCACGGCCCCCTCGAAGTGCTGATCACCATCGACGAGGAGACCGGCCTCACCGGCGCCGAGGGCCTGCAGGCGGGCCGTCTCAAGGCCAAGTTCCTCCTCAACCTTGACAGCGAGGAGGAGGGCTACCTGACCATCGGGTGCGCCGGGGGTGTGGATACCATCGCCACCCGCAAGCTGACTCGCATGGCCCCCCCCGCGGGCAGTCGCGCCTATCGCCTGAAGGTGTTCGGCCTCAAGGGCGGGCACTCCGGCATCGACATCAACGCCGGCCGGGGCAACGCCCTCCGGCTCCTGGCCCAGGTGCTTTGTTTCCTGAAACTCGAATACGGTCTCGTGCTCGCGTCCATCAAGGGCGGCAACAAGCGCAACGCCATCCCCCGCGAAGCCTCGGCGACGATCTTCATGGACCCAGCCCGGGAGTCGGCCTTTCGTCAGGCCCTCACCACCCACGAAGCCCACTGGCGGGCGGCCCTGGGTGCCTTCGATCCGGGCCTCCACCTGGCCCTGGAACCCGGCGAGGCCGCCCAGCCCATGACCAGCATCGATGCGGATGCCCTAATTCTGTTGCTCATGGCCCTGCCCCACGGCGTCGAAGCCATGAGCCCCGACATCAAGGGCCTGGTCCAGACCTCGACGAACCTCGGCGTCTGTGAAACCCGCGAGGACACGGTGGAGGTGAACCTGCTCACCCGCAGCTCCATCGACGCCTCGAAGGCGGCGCTCACCGAGCGCATCGCCGCCACCTGCGCCATGGCGGGATTCGAGTCCCACACCAGCGGCGGCTATCCCGGCTGGAAGCCCGAGCCGGCGGCCTCCCTGGTACGCATCGTCAACGATACCAACCAGGCAGTCTTCGGCAAGCCGCTGGAGGTCATGGCCATCCACGCCGGACTCGAATGCGGCCTCATCGGCGAGAAGTACACCAGTATGGAAATGGTGTCCTTCGGCCCCAACATGTGGGACGTGCATACCCCAGACGAACACGTGAGTGTGCCTTCCGTCGGCAACTTCTGGAAACTGCTGGTCGCTGTCCTCGAAGCCGTGTAGTCCTTCCGATCACGGCCCTTGGCCGAAGTCTTGGGCCGTGATAACCTTGCTGCTTCCGCCTACGCGGAGCCATGGAGAGTTGTCCGAGTGGTTTAAGGAGCACGCCTGGAAAGTGTGTGTAGGTCAAAAGCTTACCGAGGGTTCGAATCCCTCACTCTCCGCCAGATCGAAGCCGCTGAAAGGCGGCTTCTTTCATCTGGCGGCGGAGAGTGGGGGATTCGAAATCACAGAAATGCGGGCAGGTAGGCCCCGCCGGAGGCGATCAGGGCCGTGCCAGCAGCTCGTGCGGCCGGAGGGGACGCCGCGCAGCGGTGGCCCCGGAGGGAATCCCCCTGTCTGTACCTCCTCCACCCTGCCGGGAGTGCTTCATCTGGCGGCGGAGAGTGGGGGATTCGAAATCACAGAAATGCTGGCAGGTAGGCCCCGCCGGAGGCGATCAGGGCCGTGCCAGCATTTCGTGCGGCCGGAGGGGACGCCGCGCAGCGGTGGCCCCGGAGGGAATCCCCCTGTCTGTACCTCCTCCACCCTGCCGGGAGTGCTCCATCTGGCGGCGGAGAGTGAGGGATTCGAAATCACAGAAATGTTGGCAGGTAGACCCCGCCGGAGGCAGTCCAGTGGACTGCCGGAGGCGATCAGGGCCATGCCAGCATTTCGTGCGGCCGGAGGGGACGCCGCGCCGCGGTGGCCCCGGAGGGAATCTCCCTGTCTGTTCCTCCTCCACCCTGCCGGGAGTGCTCCATCTGGCGGCGGAGAGTGAGGGATTCGAAGTCACAGAAATGCTGGCAGGCTGACTCAGGCCTCCGGCCCTCGCCCTCCCGGCGGCAATCCACTGCGCGGATTCCGTCCTATCCTCCCTCCATTGCGTTTCGGTCGGATGGTGCCGCCGCTGGAGGCAGTCCACTGGACTGCCGGGGGCGATCAGGGCCGTGCCTGCATTTCGTGCGGCCGGAGGGGACGCCGCGCAGTGGTGGCCCCGGAGGGAATCCCCCCCTGTCTGTTCATCCTCCGCCCTGGGGGAGTGTTTCGCCTGGCGCGGAGAGCGGGAAATTCGGAATCACTGGATCGATGGCAGGTATGGGTCCTCAGACCCATGACGTTCCGTCGTGTCCCGGAAGGAGTTCTTCCCTTAAGAGGAGGCCTCCATGATCAAAGTTTCCAGGATTCTCACCAGATACCAAATCGACGGCTGTCCCTCGCTTTTGTGGGTTGGACAACGCCATTAGCCGCCACTGAAGCCATCCCGGATCGCCCGATCCAAGGAAGGATTCTCAAGTCCACTGGCCTTGACTCTACCTCTCCACGGCTCGTACCCTCGCGGCAGGAGTCCTGTTTTGAAATTGACCCAGGGTGAAAAGTCGGGACGAAGCCGGGCTGTGATCCTAGAGGCGGCGCTTCAGCTCTTCTCGAAGCAGGGGTACCGGGGGACCAGCATTCGCGAAATCGCCGAAGAAGCGGGCCTGTCAACGGGGAATGTGTACCACCACTTCCCGGACAAGGAGGCGCTGTTCAGGACACTCTTGGATCAATACTGGGCTGCCATTGATACTCCGGATTTCCCTTTCAACAAAGCCCTCGCCGCAGGCACCTTCCCAAATGACCTTGAGGCTCTCGGCGAGGCCGCCAGGCAAAGCGTCATTGCATACCGACGACATGTGGCCTTGATCTATGTGGACGTGGTCGAGTTCGATGGCACCCACATCCGGAAATTCTATTCAGGCATGTCAGGGCGGTTCGCCTCCTTCCTGAACCAGCGGTTTCCCGACGGAAGCCTGAAGGATCAACTGGCGCCTGGATGCGACCCGACCACTGCCCTCATGCTTGCAAGCCGCATCTTCCTTCATTATTTTGCGGTGGAGATCCTGTTCGGAGTCCCGAACCAGTTGGGGAAGGACACCCCAGCCGCCATGAGGGAGATTTCCGACATCCTTCGCGACGGTTTTTTACTGTCCTCAAAGACTAAGAAATAATCGATTTTTAGGTCGCGTTTAAGGCGGATTCAAGCACCCACCCCTTTGACCAGCAAGGGTTATTGACCCAGTGCACCTGCACCCAAGCGGGAGGATGATGCGACCTGGGTCACATGAGGGAAACATTTTTCCTGTTTCCCGTTGACAGGGTTATGGCGGAGGTGCATCTTTTCCAAAAACCGACCAACTGTTCGTTTTTATTTAAACCCCATCTACTCCGCTCGCCCTAGGCCTAGGCACAGCGCAAAAGAGGAACTATGGACCGATTTGCCACCATCATATCGACAGGCTGCTACCTGCCCGAGATCAAGGTGCACAACGACGAGTTGCGTCGACGCTTCGCCCACCTCCCGGAGTTCGTGGACAAGATGGAAGCCGCCTCCGGCATCCAATGCCGGTGGCATGCACCCGAAGACTGGGCGACCTCTGATCTGGCTCTGCCTGCGGCGAAGCAAGCGCTCGAACGCGCGGGCCTTCGACCACAGGATGTGGACTTGCTCATCCTCGGCACAGATTCGCCTGACTACATCACGCCGGCCACTTCAGTCGTATTGCAGCACAAGCTTGGGGCGGTGAATGCCGGGACCTTCGATGTCGGCTGCGCCTGCGCATCGTTTCCCACGGCTCTGGCCTGCGGAGCCGGGTGGATCGCGACCAACCCCGCCATCAAGACGGTGCTCGTGGTCGGCGTGTACCTGATGCACAAACTGGCTCAGCCCGATGACCCCATGACCTTCTTCTATGGAGATGGCGCTGGCGCCGTGGTTCTGGTGGCCGCAGACCGTCCGGGCTTCATCGGTGCCGCTGCCCAGGCCGGGGGCGCCTACCACAAGTACTGGGGCATCTATTCGGGCGGCACCTACGAACCTGCGACCGTGGCCTCGGTGGAGGCGGGCAGGACCGCCGTGAAGATGCTTGAAAGGTACCCGCCTGAGATCAACCACGAAGGCTGGCCACGACTGGTTCGCAAGCTGGCTGCCGGATGTGGATTCCAGGTCTCCGACATCGACTTCATCCTCTTCACCCAGGTCCGGAAAGGGTCCATCGATCTGGTGATGGCGGACCTCGGACTGCCCATGGAGAAGACGCACACCATCATGGAGGCGTGGGGCTACACCGGCTCGGCGTGCATTCCCATGGCCCTGGATGATGCGTTGGCCAAGAAGAAGGTCCACTCCGGCGACCGCCTCGTGATGGTCGGTTCGGGCGTGGGGTACAACCAGGCAGCCGTCGCCTTCTTCATGCCTTGACAGGTGCTGATACAGCCCAACTCGCGTGAGCAATTCCCCCTTCAAATTCACCCCTGAGGAATGGAGATGACCCAGAGAGTCGCACTCGTCCCAGGCGCCCTCATCGGCCTCAACGGCGGCCTGAGGACGGAGGTGCGCACTGCCCAGCAGGTTGAACTGGGAGAGGCCGACGGGACCATCGGGCCTGGAGTGGAACCAAAGACCCGCTCCGGATACCTGATGCCCCATGCGCGTTGGGGGGCGCGCATGGGGCATACCAAGCCATTGGACATCGCTGTGATCGAAGCCACCGAGGTTTTCGCCCCCCATTGCGAACGGGTCTTACATCCCCAAGGGCCACCCCGGCCTTAATGCTGAATGAAAAAGGCATTTCCCACCCCAACCCCCGGATGGCGGGTTCCCCAATACCCCATCCACCACGCCTCGAAAGGAGCCACCATGAACATCAAGTTCATCCTCGTCGCCGCAGCCTCGGTTGCCGCCACGGCCCTTCCGGCCCAGACCTCCTTCACGGTCGGAGCGGCCACCAACGTCACGATCGGCGGCCTTTTCACCGCCGGCATCAAGAACAGCGAGGTCACCAACACTTCGCGTCCGGGGGTCAAGTCCGAGTGGCGGATCGATGACAACACTTCCCGCCTCATCATCAGCAGCAACTCCAAGATCGCGGAAGGCTGGAGCGTGATCTTCCGGATTGAGAGCCGTTTCCTGGTCGATGTCCGTCCCACTACCGCGGGAGTTCCCGGAACCACGATCACTTCTGGCCAGATCACCGGCTGGGCTGACGGCGATACCTGGGGCGGCGTCGCCACTCCCATCGGGTCGATCGTGTACGGCAAGTCGAGCTTCTACTGGACCGACACCATTTCGTTCGATTACCTAGGCATTCCGGCAGCAGGTGAGGCCTACCGTATCTGGGACGCCAACGGCCTCGCGACCTTCAACATGCTGGACCAGGCCACACTCGTCAACCCCGCCACCGGCAAGGCCACAACCAGCGCTTACACCCTGGGCAACACTCGCGAGCAGAATGTGCTGCGCTTCGACTCCGCCAAGTTCTATAACTTCGACGTGTCCCTCGCCTACACCAAGAACGATGGCGGGGACGAGAACCATTACGTGGCTCCCGGAACGGTCGGCTATGCGAGGGCCTACGAGGACGGGGGTACGTTCTATGCACGTGCCAGGTACACGGATGGCGGCTTCAACGCCTCCTTCAATGTCCTCAACAAGGTGACCCAGGGCGGCGTGTACACCCCCGCCGCAACAGCAGGGCCGCTGGATTACCACGCCTACCGCCTTGGCGCCGCCTACATCTTCCCCTTCAAACTGAGAGTGGGTGTCGTTTACGACAAAACCTCCTACGACAATGGAATCCTAGGAAGGACCCAGGATGCCAAGCGCAATGTCTATGAGGTACCGGTCTCCTATTCCTTCGGAGACCATGCGGTCTACGCCACCTACACCAAGGCCGGCGACACGTCAGGCTGGGCGAACACCGGGGCCTCGCAGTTGAACCTCGTCTATGACTACGCGATGACCAAGCGGGCCTTCATCGGCATCTTCTACTCCGCCATCAGTAACCAGTCGAACGCGCACTACGCCCCCTTCCTCGCGGGCACCTCACTGGGACCCTCGAACATCGCCGCACCCGGGGAAAACTTCCACCAGGTCGGCCTCAACATGAATTACTGGTTCTAGGTGGCCGCAGGGGAGCATGGCTTCGGCCATGGTTCCCCCGGCCCAGTGGAAGCGGGCGGCGGCCATCCGTCGCCGCCCGCCTTCCCAGCAAAGGAGAGACCATGAAGCTCAATCCTGCATTCCATTCCGCCCTGGGCCTCGCATTCCGAGTGGGGCTACTCACGCTATCCCTGGGCCCGGCCTCGGCCATGGCCCAGGACATCAAGATTGCCCATGTCTACGACAAGACGGGGACGCTCGAGGCCTACGCCAGGCAGACCCAGACCGGCCTGATGATGGGCTTGAACTACGCCACTGGCGGCACGATGAAGGTGAACGGCCACAAGCTGGTCGTGATCGAGAAGGACAGCCAGGGCAAGCCCGATGTGGGCAAGTCCCAGCTGGCCTCCGCCTTCGCCGACGACAAGGCCGATCTCGCGGTCGGGCCGACGAGTTCGGGGGTGGCCCTGGCCATGCTGCCCGTGGCGGAGGAATACAAGAAGATCCTGCTGGTGGAGCCGGCCGTGGCCGATTCCATTACCGGCGACAAGTGGAACCGTTACATCTTCCGCACTGGGCGCAATTCCTCCCAGGACGCGATCTCGAATGCAGTGGCCCTGGACAAGGAGGGCGTGAACATCGCCACCCTGGCCCAGGACTACGCCTTTGGCAAGGACTTCGTCAAGGCGTTCAAGGGGGCTCTGAAGCACGCCAAGCTGGTGCACGAGGAGTACCTGCCGGCCAACACCACCGATTTCACCGCCGGCGCACAGCGCCTGTTCGACGCGCTCAAGAACAAGCCAGGACGCAAGATCATCTTCATCAACTGGGCTGGCGCCGGCAATCCGTTCAAGATCGCCGATCTGGACCCGAAGCGCTACGGCATCGAGATCTCGACTGGCGGCAACATCCTGCCGGCGCTGGCGGCCTACAAGCCCTTCCCGGGCATGGAAGGCGCCGCCTACTACTACTACGAAATCCCCAAGAATCCGATCAACAAATGGCTGGTGGCAGAGCACTACAAGCAGTTCAATGCGCCGCCCGACTTCTTCACCGCGGGTGGCATGGCGGCTGGTCTGGCCGTGGTGGAAGCCCTGAAGAAAACGGGGGGCAACACCAATACCGAAAAATTGATTTCGACCATGGAGGGCATGTCCTTCGAGACGCCCAAGGGAAAGATGGTCTTCCGCAAGGAAGATCACCAGGCTCTGCAGGTCATGTATCACTTCAAGATCAAGGTCGACCCCGCGGTGGCCTGGGCCATTCCCGAGCTGGTGCGCGAGATCAAGATCGAGGAGATGGACATCCCGATCCGCAACAAACGCTAAGGACCGTCGGACTTGGCTGCGCGTTCGCCGGGCGAGTGCGCAGCCAGTTCATGCCAACGGTGCCTCCATCCGACCCATCCCGAGTGACCATGACTTTCGCACTGGAAACACAAGAACTGACCATTCACTTCGGCGGCCACGTGGCAGTCGACTCCGTATCCTGTGGTTTTGCCCCAGGCACCCTGACAGCGATCGTCGGTCCCAACGGTGCGGGCAAGACCACGTATTTCAACCTCATATCGGGCCAGCTGAGAGCGAGTTCTGGCCTTGTCTTTCTGCATGGAGAGGATCTGAGCAATTACTCGGCGCCGCAGCGCAGCCGTCGAGGCATCGGCCGAGCCTTCCAGCTCACCAATTTGTTCCCGAATTTGAGTGTGCTGGAGAACATCCGCCTCGCGGTGCAATCCCGCGCTGGCCTCGGCCTCAACATGTGGAGTATCTGGAGCAGCCATAAGGAATTGATTGGCCGCGCCGAAGAGGTTCTGGAAACCGTCGCGCTTGCGGCCAAGCGCAACGTTGCAGCAAGTGCCCTGCCGCACGGCGATCAGCGCAAATTGGAGGTTGCCATCCTGATGGCACTGGAGCCGGACGTGTTCATGTTCGACGAACCGACTGCCGGCATGAGCGTGGACGAAGTACCCGTGATCCTTGATCTGATCCGTGCCCTCAAGGCCCGTCAGGACAAGACCATCCTGTTGGTCGAGCACAAAATGGATGTGGTTCGTGAGCTGGCGGACCGCATCATTGTGCTGCACAACGGCGCCTTGGTCGCCGACGGGGAACCGGCCGTCGTGATCGCCTCGCCCATCGTGCAGGAAGCCTACCTGGGCATCGAGGTGGCCAGATGAAGGCGCCGTTGTTGGAACTCGAAGGTGTGCATACCCACATCGGGGCCTATCATATCCTGCATGGGGTCGACCTAAAGGTCGGGCACGGCGAACTCACCGTGCTCCTCGGACGGAACGGAGCCGGGAAAACAACGACCCTTCGCACCATCATGGGCCTTTGGCACGCCTCTTCCGGTGGCGTCCGGTTCGAAGGGGAAGATATCCATGCTCGAACCACTCCGGAAATAGCCCGCCTCGGCATTGCCTACGTGCCCGAGAACATGGGCATCTTCGCCGACCTAACCGTGCGGGAGAACATGCTCCTCGCGGCCCGCAGCGCCAAGCGAATCGATGACATCGACAGCAAGCGTCTGGACTGGATCTTTGGGCTTTTCCCGGCGCTCAGGCGCTTCTGGCAGCATCCAGCGGGCCTGCTTTCGGGTGGCCAAAAGCAGATGATGGCCGTGGCCCGGGCGATCATCGAGCCGCGACAGCTGCTCTTGATCGATGAGCCAAGCAAAGGACTTGCCCCGGCCATCATCCAGAACATGATCGTGGCGTTCCGGGAGTTGAAGCAGAAGGAGACCTCGATTCTGCTGGTGGAGCAGAATTTCAATTTTGCCCGGCAACTGGGCGACCAGGTTGCGGTCATGGATGGCGGCCGCATCGTGCATACAGGCAGCATGGCCGAACTCGCCGGCGATGAAGGCTTACAGCAACGCCTTCTGGGCCTGTCGCTAGCGGCCCATCAATGATGAGGGAACGAAGATGAATTCTTCCGCTGCCACATCCCCCGTCCTGGACGCGCTTCCAGAAGTCAAACCCGACCGTTTACCCCTCCTGCTGCTACCGGTCCTGGCGCTCGTTGCATTGCCGCTGACCGGATCGTTCTCTACCTGGGTCACGCTCACCTTCGCGGGCCTGGCCATGGGCATGATCATCTTCATCATCGCCTCGGGCTTGACCCTGGTGTTCGGCCTGATGGATGTGCTGAATTTCGGCCATGGCGTGTTCATCACCCTTGGGGCCTTCCTTGCGACCTCAGTATTCGGCCGAATGAGCGGCTGGGCCGAAAGCGATTCCCTGTACCGCAACCTGGTGGCGATGCTGCCTGCCATGCTGGTGGCCATGGCGGTGACGGGAGTGGTTGGTTTCGCCTTTGAGCGCCTGATCATCCGCCCGGTTTATGGCCAGCCCTTGAAACAGATCATGATCACCATGGGCGGGATGATCGTCGGGGTGGAATTGATCAAAGTCTTCTGGGGCGCGCAAGCCATACCGCTGCCCCTGCCGACCGCCTTCAGGGGTTCGCTTCTGTTCGGCGAGGCGGCTGTGGAGAAGTACCGTCTGGTCGCAGTTCTCGTGGGCCTCACCGTGTTCGCGGCGATGCATTGGGTGTTGAGCCGGACCAAGGTCGGCCTGCTGATTCGGGCGGGAGTGCAGGATCGGGAGATGGTCGAAAGCCTGGGATATCGCATTGGCCGGCTGTTCGTGGGTGTGTTCATAGCGGGCTCGGCCTTGGCTGGCCTTGGCGGAGTCATGTGGGGCCTGTACCAGCAGATCGTCACTCCGGAAATGGGCAGCCAGGTCAACGTCCTGTTGTTCATTGTCATCATCATCGGTGGCATGGGTTCGGTCGGTGGATGCTTCATCGGGGCACTGCTGGTGGGCCTGGTCAGCAACTACACCGGCTTTCTCGCTCCAAAAGTCGCGCTGTTCTCCAACATCCTGCTGATGGTGATCGTCCTGCTATGGCGTCCCAGAGGCCTCTATTCGGTGGGGAACAGATGATGGTCCACCACTTATTTTCAGGCGATTTTCCCCGCAGCCGTGTGCTGCTGGTCGTACTGCTGGCGATCGTCCTGGGGCTGGTGCTGACGCCCTTTGCCTTCCCGGGGGCGAAAGCGCTCAATGTCGCCGCCAAGATCTGCATCTTCATCGTCCTGGTGTCGAGCTTCGACCTGCTGCTTGGCTACACCGGAATCGTTTCCTTCGCCCACACGATGTTCTTCGGCATCGGCGCCTACGGAGTGGCCATCGCACTAACCCACATGGGGCCCACCTGGTCAGCAGTCGCCGCAGGCATTGGCGCAGCGCTGGTCCTTTCCCTGGCCCTGTCCCTGGTGATCGGCCTGTTCAGCCTGCGGGTGAAGGCGCTGTTCTACGCCATGATCACCTTGGCCGTGGCTGCGGCCTTCCAGACGCTCGCCTCCCAGCTCTCCGATCTGACTGGCGGGGAAGACGGGTTGACCTTCAGGGTCCCCGAGATGCTATCGCCGGGCTTCATGCTTTCTCAGCACCCATTCCTCGGTGTTTCCCTGGACGGGAGGCTGATTTCCTTCTATCTGCTAGTCACCGTAACCATGGTGCTGTTCCTCATCATGCTGCGCATCGTCAACTCACCCTTCGGACGCGTACTGCAGGCGATTCGCGAGAACGAATTCCGCGCCGAAGCGCTGGGCTACCGTACGGTGATCTACCGAACCTGGTCCAACATGCTCTCTGCAGTCTTCGCGACCCTGGCGGGAGCCTTGCTGGCGTTATGGCTGCGCTACAACGGTCCCGATACCTCCCTTTCCTTCGAGATCATGATCGACATCCTGCTCATGGTGGTGATCGGGGGCATGGGGACATTGTACGGATCGGTCGTCGGGGCCACGCTGTTCATCATCACCCAGAACTATCTGCAGGATCTGATGAAGGTGGCAAGCAATGCAGCCAATGGAATTCCGCTGCTGAGAGATCTTGTGAGCCCAGACCGATGGCTGCTGTGGTTGGGCATCCTCTTTGTCCTGAGCGTGTACCGCTTCCCCGCCGGGATCGTTGGCAAGCTGCGCGCCAAAGCGCTGCGACCGTCCTGACCCTTTTACCCCGTGACCACTTGGGAGGTCAGTCACCATGCCTCATCTACGCGTCAACGGTGTCAATCTGTATTACCAGTTCCATGGCCCCGAGGATGGTGAACTGCTCATCCTGAACAACGGCGTGTTCATGAACACCGCCTCCTGGGCCTATCAACTGCCCGACCTGTCCCGGCGCTATCGGGTATTGGCCTACGACATGCGCGGCCAAGGGCAGAGCGACCATCCCGAAAGCGAGTACTCCCTCGATCTGCATGGGGATGACCTCGTGGCACTGATGGACGCGCTCAATCTCGACAGGGCGCACATGGTCGGCACATCCTATGGCGGCGAACTGAATCTGGTGATGGGTCTTCACCATCCAGAGCGATGCCAGACCCTGACGATCATCGCATCGGTCCCCCACAGCGATCCGATGCTGGTGGCGATCATCGAGCGCTGGCGACTGGCGGCCCAACTCGGCGATGGCCTGCGGTTCTTCCGGTTGATCTACGCCGATACCTATTCGGAGGGTTTCCTGGTCAATCGGCCGGACTTGATCCCGTTGGCCGAGCAGCGCTACGCCACTCTTGATCTCCCCGCGGCCGTGCGCCTGATCGAGAGCTTCCAGCGGTTTGACGTCGCCGCCGACCTGGGCCAGATCCAGGTTCCCACGTGCATTGCTTCGGCCGAACTCGACATCCTGAAACCCAGGCGCTATGGGGAGCTCATGCATCAGGCCATCGCCAGCTCCGAGTTCCATCTGATCCCGGGGGCCGGCCACGTTGCTGTCCTGGAGCGGCCGGCGGAGGTCAACACCATCATTCTCGGATTCTTGGCCAAACATCCCTTCTGAGCGGGTTTGCACGCCACGGGTTCTTTCTAGGAGTCGCCATGAACTACCAGGACATCTACCAGAGCAAGCTGGTCACCGTGGATGAGGCCGTCTCCCATATCCGCAGCAACAATGACGTCATTGTCGCCATGTGCGCCTCCGAGCCGCAGGGTTGCATGTCGCGCTTCCACATCGTGGCCGACCGCGTGGAGAACGTGCGCGTCTTCTCCGTCCTCACCCTCAAACCCTACGATTTCTACATGAAACGGGAAATGAAGGGACACTTCGAGCTCGCGAGCTGGTTCCACGCGCCTGGGTCCCGCGAGGCGTTGAAGAATGGCGTGGGCACGGTCACCTACGTGCCCAACATGCTCCACCGCGCGGCCAGAGACCGCATCTACGCACGGAGGCCCGACATTTTCTTCGGTACCTGCACCCCACCGGATAAGCATGGGTTTGTTTCTCTGGCCCTCGGGATCACTTACGAACAGGAAATCATCGAAGCGGCCCGGATCGTCGTGCTCGAGGTCAACCCGGGACTTCCACGGACCCTGGGCGAGACTCAAGTGCATGTCTCCAAGGTGGACTACTTCGTCGAGAACGACCTGGAGGTGCCGACCCTTCCCTCACCTACGCCCTCCAAGACCGATCTGGCGATCGGCGCCAACATCGCCGACCTCGTCGAGGATGGGTCCACCATCCAGCTGGGCATTGGTGGCATCCCCAATGCCGCCGCCCTCGCCCTCAAGGACAAGAAGGACCTGGGCGTCCACACCGAGATGCTCGTCGACTCCATGATGGAACTCTACGAGATGGGAGTCATCACGAACGCAAGGAAATCGCTCAAGCGCGGCAAGTTCGTCACGACCTTCGCCATGGGTTCGCGCAAGCTCTATGATTGGCTCGATGACAATGTCGCCATCGAGTTCCTGCGCGGCAGCTGGGTGAATGATCCAGCGGTGATCAGCCAGAATTCGAGGATGGTCTCCATCAACACCTGCATTTCCGTGGATTTCACCGGGCAGGTGGCCAGCGAATCCATCGGCACCAGTCAGTACTCCGGCACGGGCGGACAGTCCGACACGGCCCAGGGCGCCGTGGACGGCACCGATGGCCTCGGGAAAAGCATCATCGCCTGCTCTAGCACAGCCAAGAACGGCACCGTCTCCACGATCATGCCCACCCTCCCGGAAGGTTCGGCCGTGACCCTACACCGCTCGCATGTGGATCACGTGGTCACTGAGCAAGGCGTCGCCCGTCTCCGGGGCCGGACGGTACGGGAGCGGACCCAGGAACTCATCAATGTCGCCCACCCTGACTTCCGCTCCGAGCTCAAGGAGCAGGCCAGGAAGCTGGGCTACCTCTGATCCGGTTCGTCCACTGCAACACACTTATTTCTGGGGGCATCCCATGCACGTAGGCATCATCGGATACGGAAGCTGGCTTCCCTCCGGCAAGATGATGGCCGCGGACCTCGCTGCTGCGACCGGAATCCCCGAAGACGTCATCGCCCTGAAATTCGGCGTTAAGGGCAAACCCGTCGCGGGGCCAGGAGAAACGACGGCCTTCATGGGCCTAGCCGCCGCCCGCAAGGCTCTCGCTACGGCGGCCATCGATGGCAGCGCCGTGGACCTGGTGATCTGGTGCGGCGCCCAGCACAAGGACTACCCATGCTGGCTCGCGGGCCTCTATGTGGCCGAACAGGTCGGCGCAAAGAGGGCCTGGAGCTTCGACATGGAAGCCATGTGCGGTTCGATGATGGTTGCTCTTGATGTGGCCAAGTCCCTTCTGTTGACCCACCCCGAGCTCGATACGGTCCTCCTGGTCTCGGGCTACCGCAACAACGACCTCATCGACCTCTCGGTCCCCGCAACCCGTTTCATGCTGGACATCGGTTCCGGCGGCTCGGCCCTGGTGCTGAAGAAAAACGTGGGCAGAAACGCTGTCCTTGCATCAGCCTTCCGGGGTGACGGCTCCCTTTCCGAGATGTGCATCGTGCCCGCCCTGGGCTCCAGAGAATGGCCACCCGCACCGGCTGACACGACGCGCGCCCATTTTGTGGTGCCCGACGAAGAGGCCTTCAAGAAGAAGCTCGGCGAGGTCACGATGCCCAACTTCTACGCCGTGATCCGCGAGGCGATGAGGTTCTCAGGGTTGCCGGAGACTGCCATCGACTATCTCGCCATCCTCCACTTCAAGCGCAGTGCCCATGATGCGGTGCTTGCGGAGCTCGGCCTCCGTCCCGAGCAGAGCACCTACCTCGACGAATTCGGCCACCTCGGCCAGAACGACCAGGTGCTCTCCCTTGAGCTTGGGCTCAGGGACGGGAAGATCCGGGACGGATCCCGCATCGTGTTCGTGGGGGCCGGCCTCGGTTTCGTCTGGGCAGCCACCGTCATCCAGTGGGGTCCCTATGCTGAGTGAGGCGGCCTTATGACGACATGGTGGATCATGGGAGCCCTGCTGCTGGCGGTCCTTGTCGCTGGGTGTCTCGTAGTGGGCTGGCTGCTCGCCAAGCGACCGATTGAGGTCTGGGTGTGGGGGTCACGACGAGCGCTGTCCCGCGCCGGGCTGAAGAAGGTGATGATCCTGGCCCCCATGGGTCCCCAGCATTGCTTCGTAGGAGGATCAGGCCCGGTGCTGATCCTTCTGCACGGGGCTGGGGATCAGGCGGGCACCTGGCTCAATGTGGTTTCATCCCTGGTCCAGCACTACACCCTAGTGATTCCTGACCTTGCCGGCCACGGCGAGAGTGCTCCTTCCACCGGCCCAATCCAGACTTCCGACGTGTTCGCTGCCCTTGAGGCGGTGATCCTCAGCCAGGCCCCGGGAGGGCGGGTGACCCTCGTGGGCAACTCCCTTGGCGCGTGGATGGCAATGGTCCTGGCGGCAAGGCACCCCGATTGGGTGGATCGGGTGATCGCCATCAACGGTGGGGCGCTCAAAGGCACGAACGAGAACGTGCGCCTGTTGCCCTCATCTCGCCAGCAAGCCCGAGAAACCATGGCCCAGTTGCGAGATCCAGGCAGTCCCGCCATTCCCGACAAAGTCCTGGACGATCTCGTGCGGCAGGCCGGAACCAGCTCCCTGGCCCGCTTCACAGCGACTGCATCGACCATGGAGGGCTGGGTCCTCAGCGAAGAGCAGCTTCGGACGCTCAGGGTTCCTGTCCGATTGATCTGGGGCACATCCGATGGCCTGATGCCCATGGACTATGCTCACCGCATGATGGCGGTTCTGCCCGATGTGGAACTGATCCCCATCGACCGCTGCGGGCATGTGCCCCAGCAAGAAGCCCCGGATCGATTCAAGGCTGCCCTCAGCCAGGCCCTTGGTGAGGGGGTTGCACAATCCAAGGGGGCCCAGTGAGCCACGTCCTAGAACCGACTGCCGCCAATACCTTCAATGTCAGTTGCCTGCACTTCAGAGAGAGTGCCCCCACCCCTCGATGGAGGCTGCCCATGCAGCACTTCCCCACCGCCACCTTGGCTTTGATGCTGGTGTTCGGTTCCCTTCCAGCCATCGCAGGCCCCGGCGACACCCGCCGTACCTGGGATCTTGCACCGTTCAGCTGGATCAAGCGCATACCTGCAGAAAAGGGCGCACCCCCCAATGGTCAGCCGCTCCGGGTGGATGCCGCGGCTTTGGTGCAGGCTCTAGGCGCGGTGAATTTCACTTCCGGACCCGGAGAAGAGCCTCTCTTCGAACCAGCCGAACTGGCCAGCCTTGGCAAGGCCCTGTCAGAGGCCCTCTCCCTGGCGGAACCGGGCGAGGATCTGGAACTGCTCAGCACTTCGAGAAGAGGCACAGGCCTTTTCAGCCAATCCCCGTCCGTGACGGCGAGGGTCTTTGTCGAGGCCGGCAAACTCAACATCATCGTCCATGATGCCCGGCTAAATTTACTGGATCAGTACTACCTCGAGTTCAAGATGCCCAATTACCAGTGCGGTTCCCGCGCCACGGCCAGCACCGTGTTGCTGAAGACCGCAGGCAGTGAGTTGCGCAGGGCGGACTGGGTCATCCTGCCCCTGGAGGCCCGGGGCCCAGCCGTCATGGTCGAGACGGTTTCTCTGCCGCAACCTGTTCCGCCTTCGAGCTTGGAGGAACGGTTGCTCCGTCTCAAGCGGCTTCGCGATCAAAATCTCATCACAGAAGAGGAATACACGAAGAAAAAACAGGAATTGCTCAAGGAACTATGAACAGAGATTGCGGGCCAAGTCTTCGATCGAGGACCCCACCCCCCTTCACGAAAGGAATCTTGCCATGAGCAAAGCAAGCATCATCGGAGCCTACAACACGGCCTTCGGGGCGTTCGTGAAGAAGGACAAGGCGACGGGGCTGATCACGGACACTAAGACCTATTACGACCTGCTGGTGGAGGCGGGCCGCGGGGCCATCGCCGATGCGGGCCTGGAGGCGAAGGACATCGATGCCATCTACGTCGGTTCCTGCTCGCCGGGGTCCTTCATCAACCAGGAGCATGTGGCCCCGCTGGCCGCCGAGATCGATCCGGCGCTGCGCTTCAAGCCCATGACCCGCTGCGAGTGCGCCTGCGCCTCGGGTTCGGTGGCGCTCTATAACGCTGTGTACGCCGTCGAAGCGGGGCGCGCCCGGCATGTCCTGGTGATCGGGGTGGAGAAGATGAACCTGCTGCCGACGCCGCAGATGACCCATGTGCTGGCCTGTTCGTCGCACTGGCCGAGCGAGGGCTCGAAAGGCATGTCCTTCCCGATGCTGTTCGCCGAATATGCCAAGGGCTACCAGGCGCAGTACAAGATCCCTACCGCCGAACTGGAGCAGATGCTCTGGACAGCGGGTGCCCTGTGCTACCGGAACGGCGCGGAGAATCCCTTGGCCCACGTCCGGAATGGCCCCGTGTCCGTCGAGGAGATCATGAAGCTCAACGAGCCGGATGCCAAAGGCAAGTGCAAGAACATGATGATCGCCGCCCCCCTGCGCCTGCATGACTGTTCCCTGGTCACGGACGGCGCGGCCGCCCTGGTCATCACCCAGACGTCCAATGTCAGCAACCGGCAGCGCGCCGTGGAGATCGCCGGCATCGGCCACTCGGTGGAACGCCTGCCGGAGAACGTGCGGCCCAACATGCACGACCTGATGGCGGGCAAGGATGCGGCCGCGAAGGCCTACCGGGAAGCCGGCATCACGGCGGCCGATATGGACCTGGCCGAAGTGCACGACTGCTTCACCATCAACCAGATCATGTCGACGGAAGCCCTCGGGTTCTCCGCCGATGGCCGAGCCGGCTACGACTACCTGGACGGCCGGTTCACCCGGGACGACAGGGTGGCCATCAACCTCTCCGGTGGCCTGAAGTCCAAGGGTCATCCCGTGGGCGCCACGGGAGTTTCCATGCATGCCCTGATCTACAAGCAGCTGATCGGGGAACCCATCGGCATGGCCGCGAAGAAAGCCGACATCGGCGTGGCCTTCAACGTCGGTGGCTCGGCGGTCACCAACTGCGTCACGGTCCTGAAGAAGCTGTAGCTGCGGAGGAAAGGACGGTTATGCGAAGCATTGTTTACAACGACATGCAGTTTGCGGTCGAGCAGCGGGACGATCGCTGGGACATCACCTATAGGCTGCCGGACGGTTCCAGCGCGCTCGCGGGGGCTGGTCTCTTTGCCGGCCTTCCGGAGAGTGAGGCGGAAGCGCGGGCGCTGACGCTCATCAAGACGATCTTCCCGGTGGGCATCAAGTCGGTGGGTCCGGATGTGAATCACCCGAACACCATCGGTGATCTGAAGATCATCGGTCCCGATGTCACCCATCCCAATTTCATCTATTGGAACAAGGACAGTGTCTCGTGTCCCAAGGAGCTTTGATCCGCGTGATCAGGCCTCCCCAATGACATCCGATCAACCATTCAACTCAGGGGAAAAACCATGGAGATCAAGGGAAGCGTAGCCCTGGTGACAGGCGGAGGCAACGGCATCGGCGAGGCGGTGGTGAAGCATTTCGCCAGGCATGGCGCCAGGGTGGCCGTCGTCGATATGGTGCAGAAGAACATCGACCGCGTGATCAAGGACGTCAAGGACTTGGGCGGCGAGGCCATCGGGATCCAGGCAAATGTCACCAACGAAGCCGATACGGCCCGGTTCATCAAGGGAACCGTGGAAGCCTTCGGCAAGCTGAACATTGCCGTATCCTGTGCCGGGATCATCCGGGACGGGACGATGCTGAGCCTCGACAAGGAGACTGGCAAGGTCTCGAAGAAGCTGGGCCTGGACAAGTGGCAGGCGGTGATCGACACGAACCTCACCGGCACCTTCCTCACCCTGCGGGACGCGGCGGAAGCCATGGTGAACGGCGGGTGGGAGGGCCTGCTGGTGCCGATCTCCTCGGTGAACAAGGTGGGCCAGGTGGGCCAGATCAACTATTCCTCGGCCAAGGTCGCGGATGCGCTGATGCCGAAGATCATCGTCGGCGAGTTCCTCATGCGCGGCATCCGCAACATCCGCTGCGTGGCCGTCGCGCCAGGCTACACCGCCACGCCCATGCTGACGGGGATGAACCAGGAGGCCCTGAAGGCGATTCTCGAGGACGTGCACCTCGGCCGTCTGGTGGCGCCCGAGGAAATCGCCTCCCTGATCGGCCACTGCGTCGAGAACGAGGCGCTGAACGCCACCACCCTCGAAATCACCGGCGGCCTCTGCTACCCCAAGGGCATCGCCAAGTGAAAGGCAGCCGCGCGCTCGACCAAGGTCAGATCGGATTCAGTCCGCTTGCGCCATCAGCCTGTGCACCAATAGCCGATCCCGGTAACTTCGTGACACGATCCTGCTGAATGCGCCCATGGTCCGAATCATCCCTTCGATTTGAAGGGGCGCACTTCATTTTGATTGATCGAGACACTTCGAGGGTCAGCGCTAAATAGCGAAGTACTGATATATACATTATTAACAAATTGGCTCAAGAATTGCCCGAATGTTGCTAAGGATTCCCGATCAAATCGCTTGGGGAGCGAACTGAGGATCGGATTCTTGCCATAGGGCCGCAATGGAAGCGTTCCAGTTCCTGATGGGTTCAATTGCCTCCTTTCAACCAGAGAGGCGTTGGGGATTTGCCAATCTCCCACTAGCGCTTTGCGTTCAGAGAAAGTCCTTGTTTTTAGCAGCCAACAGGAGAGACCAATGAACAAACTTGATAACTATCCCAGGATCTTGGTGAGGTCCATAGCCACGCTGCTGGTCGTTCTCGCAGCAGGGTGCAGAGGACGTGATCCGATTCTGGGCGGAGGCGGCATTGCCACACTCCCGCCCCAGGTGACGCTCACCGTCCCGGCCACGACGATTCCCGCCACGACGGGTGTGGCTATCAACACCGCCATCACCGCCGCGTTCACGACGGACATGGCCCAAGCCACCGTCATAGCACCTGGTAACTTCACGGTGACGGGGCCCGGCGGGACGGCCGTGGCCGGCGCCGTGACCTATGCTTCCCGGACCGCGATCTTCACGCCCACGGCCGTGCTGGCCGCCAGCATCACTTACACCGCCACGATCTCGGCGGCGGTCACGGATGTCTCCGGCAATGCGCTGTCCGGCAACCAGGGGGTTTTCCCCGCGGCCAGCAATTATCAATGGGAATTCACCACGGGCCTCGCGCCTGACACGACGCGGCCCCGCGTGACCGTCACAGTTCCTGTCACCACGACACCCGGCCCCACGACCGGTGTCGCCCTCAACTCTGCCGTCTCCGCGGCTTTCACTGAAGACATGGCTCCGCTCACGATCACCGCCGCCAGCTTCACGCTGAAGGGACCCGGCACAACGGCCGTCTCCGGCGCCGTGACCTATGCCTCCCGGATTGCGGTCTTCACGCCGACGGCAGCGCTGGTCGCCAACACCACCTATATCGGGACCATCACCACGGCAGCCACCGACCTGGCCGGCAATCAACTGGCTGGCAACCAACCGCCTGCCCTGCCTGCCGCCAGCAACTATGAATGGACCTTCACCACCGCTACTGGAGTTGTCACCCCGCCCACCATCACCCTAACCAATCCCGCTAACGTCGCTTCCGGCGTGGCGCTCAACGCCACCGTAAATGCGACCTTCAGCGAGGCGATGGACCCGCTGACCCTCAGCACCGCCACCTTCACTGTTCAACCCACGGGCCCGCCCCTGGGCGCCCTGGTCCTGGGTGCGGTTACCTATGATGCGCTGACTCATATTGCGACCTTCACACCCACCAGCGCGCTTACCGCCAGCACTAAGTACACAGCCACCATCACCATCGGTGCCAAGGATCTGGCTGGCGATGCCCTGATCGCTGGGCTGATTCCCAATCCCTGGACCTTCACCACCGGCACAGGCCTCGCCCCTGGCACGGTCCCTCTGGGTTCCGCCAGCACGTTCGGCATCATGGCCACCGCAGCGATCACCAATACGGGTGCAGCCACGATCATCAATGGCGATGTGTCCCTTGAACCTGGCACCTCCAATGGGTTGCTGCCGGTCCAGGTGAACGGAACGATCCACATCAACGACACCGTGTCCCACCAGGCCCGCGCCGACCTGCTGCTTGCCTACAACTTTGCCAAGGCCCTGCCTCCGGGAGTCACCATCTCAGGCGGTGCCGACCTGGGCGCGCTGTATCTCACGGGCATCCCTCCGGGAACCTACACCTCCGGCAGCACGATGCTGGTTTCGACGCCCCTGATTCTGGATGCGGGTGGCAACGCGAATGCCGTCTGGGTCTTCCAGATCGGTTCCTCCCTGACGACCACGGCGAATGTTTCGCTGGCGCATGGCGCCCAGGCCAAGAATGTCTTCTGGGTTCCCACGCTGGATGCGACGGTTGGCGTCGGCTCCACATTCTACGGAACCATCGTGGCTGGCCGGGATACCACGGCCAAGACCGGCGCCGTGATCAACGGCCGAATCCTGACCGGTGCGACCCTGTCCGGCACGATTGCCCTGGACACCAATACCGTCAACGTTCCTGCCCCTTGAGCGCATCCATACGACATTCACTTCTTCTGAGGAGTCCAAAATGAAAATTTCAACCATCCCAGGAACGCTGAGTCTCATCGCGCTCGCCTTGATTGCCAGCCCCTACGCAAGGGCCCAGGACTCAGGTTGGTACCTCGGGCTCAATGTGGGCCAGTCCAGGGCCAAGATCGATGACGCCAGAATCACCAGCGGCCTCTTGGGTTCAGGCCTTACTGTCACCACGCTCCAGGATCATGACAAGGACACCGGGTTCAAGGTGTTCGGCGGCTAT
>Ga0182021_10001768_pt1 | contig 25090 bp, 25 predicted proteins | sample 612E3MmetaG_FD_120493 | JGI IMG/M metagenome (GOLD analysis project Ga0182021, IMG submission 120493) | Permafrost microbial communities from Stordalen Mire, Sweden - 612E3M metaG (Illumina Assembly) | ecosystem: Environmental > Terrestrial > Soil > Wetlands > Permafrost | place: Sweden... | reverse complement strand
GAACGTGACGACCTGGGCGACCTCCGCCGGGTCGGCGAAGCGGCGCATAGGGATGCGCGGAAGGACCTTATCGAGATGCTCCCGGGGCCAGTCGGCGATAAGCTCTGTCTCGACGTATCCGGGGGCGACCCCGTTGACCCTGATACCGTGCCTGGCAACCTCGCGCGCGAGGCAGGTCGTGAAGCCGTTCACGCCTCCCTTGGCCGCCGCGTAGGCGGTGGCACCCGCCATCCCTATCATACCGATTATCGAAGAGACGTTGACGATCGTCCCTCCCCGGCCGGACTCGATCATCCCGGCAACCGCGTGTTTGCACATGTAGAAGCACGAGAGAAGGTCGATGGCCATCGTCTCACTCAGCATGCCCGCGTCGAGCGCCTCGATCGGCTGATGATGGATGACCCCCGCGTTGTTCACAAGCGCATCGACGGCTCCGAAGCTGCCGACGCACGCTTCCACGACGTGCCGGGCTCCATCTTCGGTGGAGATGTCAGACTGTACCACCAGGCCCCTGGGGCCCATCTCCTTGATGGCGACGACCACCTCATTGGCGAGGTCCACCCTGGAACGGCAGTTAACCACCACGTTCGCCCCGTTGGCCGCCAGATCAAGCGCAATCGCCCGCCCTATGCCGCGTGACGAACCCGTGACGATCACGTTCTTGCCATCAAGCATTCAACCTCCCACTCGCACGAATCCATCTCTTGAGCCGGGTCTCTTCACAACACTTGAGCCGGGTCTCTCAGGCCCGGGTCCGTCTTGACCCGACTGGGTTATTTGCTGCGCCATCGAAGTTTTTCCTATTGAAATAGATTGTTGTCTTTGCGCAGTTTGGATGCCTCTTCACTGAGGCTCTGAGCTTGTTGGCCGAGCGCGGTCTCCTCGTTGTAAAACGCGGTCCTTGCCTGCTTGTAAGCGTCCGGTGTGAGGGTGCCGGAAGCGAGCATGGCGTTGATCTTGTCGACATACGTCACGATGGCTTTGATGCTCTGCTCTGTAAGCCGCAGTATCTGCAACTGTAGTTTCGCGAACTCACTGTACTTGGGCACGCCCTTGAGATCCAACATTTCCTCGTAGGTCTTTATTATCTCTTCGGTTGTTTTCAAAGCCGCATCCGTCTTAGCCTTGATACCAGTTGCGGCGGCGGCCCATTTAGTTTTATCGGGAACTGATCCTTCAGGGGTCTCTGAATCAAGTGTCTTGAATTCCTGCGTTAGCTTAGACACTTCGGTATTCATCTGACCTGCTGCATCGTTCGCCTTGATCGCGAGGCTCTTCGCCTGACCCGTCGAGCCACCACCACCACACCCCGGCAGCAACAGAGCCGCGGTCGCTAAGGACACCGCGATCACCAGTATCACTGCAAAGGCCGCAGGTCTCTTCATTAGTGCTCCTTTCACGAGTGCTCCGGACGCTTTGCCGTTTCACTTCCAAGAATATAAGCGGTCATCCCCTCAAAGCACAAGCATATTTACGGTAGGGTATCATGGTCGTAGCTGAGCAACCGGACAGGGGGTTTACAAATGGTGGATGAAGCGACTCTCGAGCTCACATGGTACGGTCACGCGATGTTCAGAACAGCCGGTAGCGGCCGTACGATCGTGATCGATCCGGTGCCTCCGCAAGTCGGTTACAGATACGACCCCGTCCCCGCTGATATCGTTCTCATGACTCACGGCCATTTCGACCATACTTATATGGATGGTGTTTCGGGTAACCCCAGGACGTTATCCACAGCGGGCACGTTCGACGTCGACGGGCTGGCCGTCAAGGGTTACGAGGGGCTCCACGACGCAAAGGGAGGTCAGGAGCGAGGTCCCGTCGCCATCTTCTCCTGGGAGCAGGCCGGCTTGAAGCTGGCCCACTTCGGAGACGTCGGAGACCGTCCAGCCGAAGAGACGATGCAGAACCTCAAGGGCCTCGATATCGCGATGATGCCTGTCGGAAGCGTCTACACGGTGGACGCCACCGGAGCGCTTGACCTCGTGAGTGAACTCGCTCCATCGATCGTGATCCCGATGCATTACGGAACGCCCGACTGCGTTATACCCCTCGACCCGGTGGAAGAATTCACGGGTAAGTTCGGCGGGGTGACCCGCTTGATCGAGCAGAGGCCGCTCACGGTCTCCAGGGCGGATATTCCCGATGCCACCGAGGTCTGGGTTCTGCCGTACCGATAAAGAACCGGCGCCGTTACGCTCCTCGCCTGCTATCATTGACCCGTGGTTAAAAGTTCCGAACTCGTCAATCAAATACCGGCGCTCGTCATGCGTGTGGGCGAGAAGGTCGGCTCCGAAGGTGGCGAGCTTTACATCGTCGGGGGATGGGTGCGAGACCGTATCATGGGTCGCGACAGCGCGGAGGTCGACCTCGCCACCAACCTGCCCGCGGCCAGGTTGCGCCGGGCGTTAAGGGGTCTTGGCTCCGTCTTCGATATCGGTGAGAAGTTCGGTACGATTGGACTCCGAGCCGACGATACCCTGCTGGAGATAACCACCTTCCGCAGCGACGAATATACGCCGGGGTCGAGGCACCCGGAGGTCACGGCCGTCGCCAACATCGAAGCCGACCTCTCACGCAGGGATTTCACGATCAACGCGATGGCTCTCTCAGTCGCTCCCGAGCCTGGAGTCCTCGCGGACCCCTTCGACGGCAGGCTGGATATAGAGCGGCGCCTGGTGAGGACGCCCGGCGAGCCGGCTCCTCGGATGGCAGAAGACCCTCTGCGCATGATGCGTGCCGTCAGGTTCTCCGCACAGCTCGGGTTCGAGATCGATACCGTCCTGCTCGAGGTGTTGCGCTCGGGCGCTGCAATGCTCGAGGACATCTCGTGGGAACGAAGACGGGAAGAGCTCGAGAAGATACTCGTTTCTGAAAGCCCCGCAAGCGGCCTTCGAACCCTCGTGAAGACCGGATTGATGGAGCACGTCTCCCCCGAGATAGCGGCAATGGAGGGAGTGGAGCAACCTCCCTCGTACCACCGGGCGGACGTGCTCGAGCACACCCTGCTGACCGTCGGTTGCGTCAGCCCCGACCCGCTGCTGCGGCGCGCGGCCCTGTTCCACGACGCGGGGAAGCCGCCCGCAAGAGTCACCGAGCCCAAGACGATGTTCCCCGACCACGACAGGATAGGAGTCGAACTCACAACACAGGCCATGCGGCGGCTTCGCTACGGAAACGAGGATATCCGGAAGACCGTCTTTATCGTCCGCATGCACATGCGGCCGATCCACTACCGTAGCGACTGGAGCGACGCGGCCGTCCGCCGGCTCGTCCGCGACTGCACGTTGATGAAAGACTGCGAGGTGGCCGTCCCGCTCGAGGTGGTCCTCGCAGTGGCCAGGGCCGATATCCTTGCGGGGAACGAAGAGAAAGCCACGGTGTTCCTGGGGCTCGTGGACGAGCTCGAGGGCCGCATCGAAGCTCTCAGGGCCGAGCAGGCCATCGAGAGTATTCGCTCACCGCTCGACGGTCGCGAGCTCATGGCTATCTTCGACCTGGGGCCGGGTCCATGGATCGAGGACGTGAAAGAGCACCTCGTCCAACTCATGCTCGAAGGCGAACTCTCCCCCGACGACAAAGAGAAAGCCGCCAACCGCGCCAGGATCTTCCTCAACGAAATAACCTCTCCCCTCTGAGTGAGATCAGCGTGGGGGAGGCGTTACAGGCGACGGTACACGGTGCCTGTTATTCATCAGTACAGGTCTTCCCACGGCTTGATATCGAGCACGGGTGTGCCGTCGATAGCGTCGAGGTCGCGGACGGTCAGCACGTTCCCGTCGATTCCGACGAGCTCCACAACGGACAGGCCGATCGGGTTCGGCCTGTAAGGAGACCTCGTTGCGAACACGCCACGCTCCGGCCTGTTCGCGTCACCCCTCGGATGGATCACGAGCCTGTATCCCTCGGCCCGGTCAAAGCGGAAAATCACGTAGAGGCGGCCGTACCTTTCGAGCTGGAACAGGCCCTCCGCGAAATCGTCGAGAATCCTTATCCTGGAAATCGTCTCGTGGAAGATGTCGGGGTCGTCCTGTATTCCCTTGAAATCACTCTCGACGAATCCTATGGGTATGAACTCGCAATCCGACAAGGCACAACCCCCTCCATCAGAAACTCTTGGTCAGGCCGTCCGTCTAATACTATGATATCAGCAGGTCGAAAGCCGGCTCGAAAACGCGGAAGGTTCCATGAACAACGAAAACAACGCTTCGAACCTCAGGTGTCCCGAGTGCGGCAAGCAGTACAATGACATGCTTCCCTCTTTCTGCTATGCGTGCGGCACGCAACTGCGTTTCACCGCGCAGCGGTCGGCCGGCGTTCCGCAGACACCTGACGACAGGGCGACTCCCACCTCGGTCAAACCACGCGGCAGGCGCAGGCTTGTAATTGCCCTGGCAGTGACGCTTCTCGCGATAGCACTGGTCGCTGGCGGGGTAGTCGCCGGCATACTTCTGACGCGAGGAAGCAAGGGCACCGCCGTGCTGCCCACGTCAGCCGAAGGGCTTCGCGAATCGGTGAAACAGTGCGAGCGTTATCTCAACGAAAGCGGCAAGACCCTGGCGGCGGGCCGCGCGCAAGGCGGGACGATCTACTCCATCAAAGCCCGGCTCGACACGGTGGGTAATAATATCTCGGGAGAAGAGACTTTCCTGTTCAAGAACCGCAGTGACGCGACACTCAACGAGATAGTCCTGAGAGTCTATGCCAATGACTCCGATGCGACCGGCGGAAAAGGCTCCGCCGTCATCACCGATCCATTGGTCTCCGCGAGCAAGACGACGACGAACCTCAACGGGTCGCTCCTCAGCGTCAAGCTGCCGCGGGGTCTCGCGCCGGGCGCCGAGACGGTCGTCAGCCTGTCGTTCAGCGAACAGGTACCGGAAGTCCAGGGCGGTCTTTCCGGCCTGAGCGACCTGATGGGCAGCGGGCAACCAACAGGTGGCTACGGCATATTCGGGCACGACAAGAACACGTATGACCTCGGCTACTTCATGCCGATTGTGGCGAGGTACACGAACGGGGTGTGGGAAAACCGACCGGTCCCGCAGTGGGGTGACCCGGCGGATTATGAATGCGCGTACTTCACCGTTTCCCTCGATGTTCCGGAAGGCTTCACCGTTGCCGCGCCAGGAATTCAGACCCAGGATAGTGACGGCGCGGGAAGGCACGTCTATGCTTTCGCCGCGGGTCCGGTCCGCGACTTCACGGCGCAGGCAAGCGCCTCCTATGCATCAGTGAAGCGCACGGTAGGCGACACGACCGTGACATCTTACTATCTCAAGGATTCGAGCGGCGGCGGCGCAAAGACGCTCGGTTTTGCGGTCAACGCGCTGAAGCAGTACAACGAACATTTCGGCGCATACCCGTACACGAGGTTCAATGTCTGCGAGGCGCCGCTGGGTGGCGGAGCGGCGGGGATGGAATACGCGGGTCAGGTGCAGATCGCGCAGATGCTATACAGTCTCGGCTCTAAGACGCAGTCGCCGAACTCCCTCAAGGACTTAAATGGAGACAACTTGAGTGACTTGCTCAATACGCTCGGCGGCGGGCTGCTCGGTGACACGCTCGAGTTTACGGTCGCGCACGAGGTATGTCACCAGTGGTGGGGGCTCGTCGTGGGTAGCGACTCCATCGACCACGCGTGGCAGGACGAGTCGCTGGCCAACTATTGCAGCGTCCTGTACTTCAAATGGCAGCACGGCGAGAAAGCCGCGAAGACACAACTGGAGACCGAGATCACACTTCCGTTCTCTGCCGCCTCGCTCATGGGCGGCGGAGACGATGCGCCGGTAGACCAACCTTCCGCCGCGTTCAAGAACGAAACACAGTACACAGCCATCATCTACTCCAAGGGCGCCCTCTTCTTCCAGGCGCTTCAGCAGAAGATGGGAGCGGCCGCGTTCGACAAAAGCCTGGGGCAGTATTACGACAAGTATGCTTTCCTCAACGCCACACCGGACAACCTGGTCCAGGCTTTCGAAAGCAACTCCGCCGACGCGCCAGCCGTCGCGGCGCTGCACGAGCGCTGGATAAAAGAGACCCATGCCGCCGAAGACATAACGTCAACGGTCCCCGGCACCGACCTCCTCAACAACCTCTTGAAGCAGGTGCCCGGAGGCGAGAACCTCGACCTGGGTCCGCTCCAGGACCTGCTCAAGCAGTACCTGAACAACGGTAGCTCGCCGCAGAACAACAGCTCTCCCCTTCCTACCAGCGAACCCAACCTCACCATCTGATTTAACCCGCTCCCGGCTTTGCGCGCATGCAAGGCGTACGGCTGAATCCGCGGGACCGCAACCGTTTTCCTTCTTTGCGTTACTTTCTCCGTGTATTAGTATAGTGCTCGCGGTTGGAGAACCTTGTCGGGAGGGAGGTTGTGAAGTGGAAAAGAAATATCCTTATTTCACTGAAGAACATGACATGCTACGGCAATCGGTCAGGGAGTTTGTAGACAAGGAGGTCGCCCCCTACGTTGACGCCTGGGAAGAGGCGGGCGAATATGACATGGCGGCCTTTCGAAAGATGGGTGAGCTTGGCTTTCTCGGCTTACGCATGCCCGAGAAGTTCGGGGGCGGCGAAGCCGATTACTGGTCGATAGTCCTTCTCTTTGAAGAGCTGGCGAGGAGTGGGTGTAGCGGCTTCACGACCGCGGTCGGTGTGCACATGGAGGTTGCCATGCCGGCGATCATCCACTACGCCACCGACGAGCAGCTCCAGAAATACCTGGCGCCGGCCATAAATGGCGAGAGCCTCGGAGCGCTTGCGGTTACAGAGCCCGAAGCCGGTAGCGACGTCGCCGCGATGTTGACCACCGCGGTAGAGGACGGCGATTCGTACGTCCTGAACGGCAATAAGATATTCATCACGAACGGAGTACGTTCTGACTGGATCGTAGTAGCCGCCAAGACGGACAAGGATGCGGGGTATGGCGGCATCACCGAGTTCATAGTCGACACAGACACACCGGGCTTCGAGGTCAGCCGCAAGCTGGACAAGGTGGGGCTCAAGAGCAGCGACACCGCGGAGCTCTTCTTTACGGACATGAGGGTTCCAAAGAAGAACATCCTGGGCGAGGTCAACAAAGGCTTCTTCCAGATCATGAACAACTTCGTTCCGGAGCGCCTTCTCATCGCGGTCGGTGCTTACGCCGGTGCCGAGCTCGTTCTCAAGATGGCGATAGATTACGCGAAGGAGCGCCAGCAGTTCGGCAAACCCCTCTCACGCCACCAGCATATCGCTTTCAAGCTAGCCGAGATGGCCACCAAGGTCGAAGCCATCAAAGAGCTCTCGTACAGGGCGGCTGACATGTACAACCGCGGGCTGGACGCGATCAAGGAGGTCTCCATGGCAAAGTGGTACGCATCCGAAGCTGCCAATGAAGTCGTCTATGATGCCATGCAGATCATGGGTGGTTACGGATACATGATGGAGTACCCGATGCAGAGAGCGTGGCGCGATATGCGCATCATGACTATTGTCGGTGGCACAACCGAAGTCCAGAAACTCATCATCACCAGGTCACTCGGCCTGTAGCCATTCGCCTGAGATAAACTTGAGCCGGGCCTCTGCAGGCCCGGCTCTTTCTCATTCGTAACATCTTTTAACAACTATTAGCAAACCGTTTCAAAATTAATCATTTCTTTCATGGTCCTTAAAGTATAACTCTAGTGTTTACAATGGTTGTAATAGCCAATATAATATCAATACTGTCCGTATGGGTCCCGAGCAGGGCCCGGTTTTATGCTGCCAGCCCCACCTTCAAGAAGCTCCCGAGAGACACGATGAAGTAGCTACCATTCCCTTTTTGGAAGGATTTGTTCGTGGTTGCCCGGAGGCCGTTATTTCTCAAGACCGGTACGGTTGAGATCGATTATGCAGAGACTGCCAGTCCACGTGCCTCATAAGCAGAAAAAGGAAAAATGATGGTAGAATCTAAATATTTAGTTGAGATGTCAGTTAGAGCTGGAGTACAAGAAAACCCATGGGGGCATATCGATTACACGGTGACGGTGATGCCACTCGTCAACTGGATCAAGAAATATATGCCCTATGTCCTCATTGTAGTCATCGTAGGTGGCACCATCTTTATGGCCGCGAGCTGCAAGGGGTCGACGGTCGCGTTCTCTAATAGCTCCAAGGTCGCCACGCTTAACATCGACGTTGCCGATTCTCCGGCCGAGATGTCGAAAGGCCTGATGGGTCGCGAGACCCTTGGTGAAAATTCCGGAATGCTCTTTGATTTCAAGACCGATACCGCAACGGCGTTCTACATGAAAGACACGACAATCCCTCTCTCGATCGCGTTTATCGATTCGAGTGGCAAGGTCCTCGGTGTGAGGGACATGAAACCGCTCGACCTGACACCGATCGAGCCACCCGCGCGATACAGGTATGCGATAGAGGTCAACCAGGGCTGGTTTACCCGCAACAGCATCAAACCCGGATACCGGGCCACCATAGATTTCTGAGTCTCAGGGAACGGACGAGCACCCGAGCGAAAAAGCCCGGCTATGGCAGCCGGGCTTTTTCATTGCCCCTCGCCCTGCAGTTTGAGAGAACAGGAAGACTGTGGTCTTGCTCCCCATTTCAAGCCGGGCTGCGGTGACCTCTCTCGAGATCCAATAACTTGAGCCGGGCCACGTCGACCCGGCTCAAGCTTGCTCTATAGTTGCTGTCTTTCCTTACGCGCTGACCATGGCAACCGCGTTGCCGATTGAGGTCTCCTCGGGACGCTCCTTGGTGCGGACCTGGAAGATGATCTTTCCGCCGCCTTCATCCCACATCTCGGTGACGATGGTCTCGCCCGGGAAGACATGACGGGTGAAGCGTACCTTAACTGACTTGAACTTCTCCGGGTCGTTGTCGCAGTACTCCTTGAGCACGGCCCTGCCGGCAAAGCCGAAGCTGCAAAGACCATGGAGAATGGGTTTCTCGTAACCGGCCATCGCGGCGAACCCGGGATCCGCGTGCAGCGGGTTGATGTCACCCGAGAGCCTGTAGAGAAGCGCCTGCTCGGGATGAGTCGGAGCTTCGACGACCTTGTCGGGAGGACGGTCCGGGGGCTCGTTGCCCGCCGCCGGGCCCTTCTCGCCACCAAATCCTCCCTCACCGCGGATGAACGTGCCGAATACGTTGTAGTACACAACCTCGCCGGTCTCGTCCACCGTCTCGGCCTCGAGCTCGATGAGCGCGCCCTTGCCCTTGTCGTAGATGTTGATGATCTTGGGCGTGGTCGTCAGCGTTCCACCGGTTGGCGTGGGCTGCTTGCGGACCTCGAGGTACTGCTCGCCGTGCAGCAGCATCATGAGGTTGATGTCGACGCCAGGCGCGCCGAGCAACCCCATCAGTGCCGGGAACGGTGGGATGACACCAAACGTAGGCAGCGCCCCGAGCCCCGGCGGGTTCTCGTAACAGAACTTCAGGTCATCAGGGTCGGAACCCGCTCCTACGCCCAGCGCGTAGAGGATCAGCTCTTTCTGCTTGTACTCGTAGTTCAGCGTGGGCAGCACCGCGCCAACAGCCTTGGACAGATCTATCGGCATGCTTTAACCTCCTCAGCGTCGTTGAGGGTGCTTTGATACGCACCCCCTTGTTGGAAGAGGACCGTCCTACATCTGAAGGTGGCTCAGCGAATGCCCCGTCTGCGCGGTAGCCCCTTCGTACTCGACAGCGCCTTCCAGGCTCGCGATCTCGCCGATCTTTGCCGCAATGTCGTCGGGCGTCACGGCCGCCGCGTCATCGAAGAAGACACCGGGGCCTTCGACCATCGCCGCGCGGCTGAAGTAGCCCGCGCCGGCCACGAAGATCTGCCCTGAAAGCGTGCATGCCTCACTGACGGCGTATGCGGCAATCGGTGAGACGAACTCGGGCTTGAGCATCTCAATTACCTGCGGAGGCATTACCGTCGCGGTCAGGCGCGTGCCCGCAACCGGGACCAGCGTGTTAGCCAGGATGTTATACTTTGCGCCCTCGAGCCTTACCGAGAGCATCATGCCCGCGATGCCCATCTTGGCAGCGCCATAGTTTACCTGTCCGAAGTTGCCGTAGATGCCGGCAGCCGACGAGGTCGACAGTATGCGTCCATAGCCGGCCTCACGCATGTAAGGGAACGCGGCTTTGGTGCAGAAGAACGTGCCTGAAAGGTGGACGTCCATGATGAGTTGCCAGTCCTGGATCTCCATCTTCATGATGCTCTTGTCACGCAGGATGCCCGCGTTATTGATGAGGATGTCGATCTTGCCGAAACTGTCTATCGCCGTCTTGATGATTTTCTGAGCGCTGTCCCACTCTGACACGCTGTCATAGTTTGGAACGGCTTCGCCGCCCAGCGCCTTTATCTCGTCGCAGACTTTCTGGGCCGGAGTGTTGTCGCCACCGACACCATCCATCGACCCGCCCAGGTCGTTGACGACGATTTTTGCACCGCGGCTGGCAAGAAGAAGCGCGTGTGCACGGCCCAGCCCTCCCCCCGCGCCGGTGATTACGGCAACCCGGTCATCATACCTGATATCGTCAGCCATACTCTATCTCCTTTCGTCCATACCCCACTGAACTAAAGTAGTGCCATCCAGTAACGCAATTATACTATTCAATCAGCGTGGGCTTATGCAAGCCGAACGTACTCATTCTTGATAATATAGGTAGCCGGTAAGCATTAGCGTTGAAGGCCCTATCGGCCGGGCACTGAGGAAAGGGTGAAGCAGATGTTCAAAGAGATGTTTGACCTGACCGGGAAGGTGGCTGTGGTGACGGGCGGAAGCCGTGGTATCGGCGAGGCGATCGCGATGGCTCTGGCCGAGTACGGGGCGAAGGTCGTTCTCTCCAGCCGAAAGATCGAAGGCCTCAACGCGGTCAAGGAAAAGATCGAAGCCGCGGGCGGAGAGGCGACGTGCATCCCCGCCCACATGGGCAAGATGGAATCGCTCAAAGGCATAGTCGATGGCGCCGTTGATGCTTACGGCACTATCGATATCCTCGTCAACAACGCCGCGACCAACCCCGTCTTCGGGCCGCTTATGGATGCCGACGAAAAGGCGTGGGACCAGATAATGAACGTCAACCTCAAGGGCGTTTTCTTCCTGACCAAGATGGTCGGCGACGTCATGCTCGCAAAGGGAGGCGGCTCGGTCATAAACATGAGCACCGAGGCCGCGGTCAAGCCGACGCCGATGCTCGGGATGTACAGCATCAGCAAGGCCGGCATCGACATGGTGACCAAGTCATTCGCCCAGGAATGGGGGCCAAGCGGTATCAGGGTAAACGGTATCGCCCCGGGGCTAGTCAAGACTCACTTCAGCCAGGCGCTCTGGGCCAACGAAGACATACTGAAGATGGCCACGGCCAAGACACCGCTGGGCAGAATGGCCGAGCCCAACGAGATTGCCGGCCTTGCCGTCTTCCTGGCTTCTGACGCATCCAGCTTCCTGACGGGCGTAACGATCCTTGCCGACGGTGGCGGCCTGCTCGGCTGACCAGACTTGCGAGAACGACGGCATGCCTTACTTTGCCGGGTAATCGAGGTCTCCGAGTAGCGGCTCGATCAACCTGTAAGGATATCCGGAAGACATGTTAGCGGGAGTGTTGCCGCCCCAGGTAACTCCGCCAGCGCAGAAATACGTGATATTACCGGCATCCAGCACGTAAGGCATCACCGACGAGTTGCGGCATATGGACATGTCGGCCACGGCGTTCTTGCCATACTTCTCAATTCTTGCCGAGAGCTCTTCACTCTTTGTGAGCCTCTTGATCGCCGCATCGAACCACTTCGACCTGTAGAGCTGGCCCAGCAGACGGTTGGATGCGTGCGACAGCAGGACCTTGACGCTCAACCCACGCTCGCCGACCCCGAGCGCCGACCATCCGATCTTGCCTGTGTACTTCTTCTGCATGACGTTCGGCCCGAGGGCTTCGGCGATCTTGCGTAGTTGAGCGGGCCGCCCACGCACTATAACGATGTCCGGTACGACGCCATCCGGAAAGCTGGACAGCGGAGCGACATAGACCCCGGCAATGACGCTATCCAGGCGCGGCTCGAGGCTATTCTCAAAATCACTCTCTGCTTCCTTGAGCCCAAGGATGATCGGTGACCATCTGCAGACGCCGATTGAACCTGGAGCGACCACCAGCCCTTTGCCGAAAGTCGCGTTCCTCACGGCGTCACAGTAAGAGATTCCGGCGAAGATCTCGACATCTTCAAAGCCATCCAGTGAATCGGTCAGGAATTTTACGCCGACGAGTGGGAGTTCGAGCTTGATAGTTTCCATCAGGGGTTCCCTTCCTTGATCCGCGGAGGTACCGTCGTGCCCGCCACCGCCGAACGGTCAGTCATAAGCGTGATGAATACTATCACTACCCGTACAGCCGTCAAGAATCTGGCATCAGCGCAAACAAAGAGCCGGGTTTGGAGAGACCCGGCGCAAGAAGTAAACACTTGAGGGCGGTCTCTCGGGCCGCCCTTGGCCGGGCCTGGGGAGGCCCGGCTCAAGCTTTTTCTCAATCCGGTGTTTTCAAGTCATGATCGTCTTGACGCCGGCTCAGTCGATTTTCTTGAACATCTTCTGGGGAGCGCCGCAGATGGGGCACTTATCGGGTGCTTCTCCCTCGACTGTGTTTCCACAGACCTGGCAAACGTAGTAGACAGTGTCTTTGTTGTCGCCCAGCTTGTCCAGTGCCTCCTGGTAAAGCCCGGCATGGATCTCTTCGACCGCATTCGCGTTCTTGAATGACATCTCCGCGGCGCTGTTGCCTTCTTTCTGCGCAACATCGATGAAATCGGGATACATCACGGTGAACTCGTGGGTCTCCCCGCCGATCGCCTCTTGAAGGTTCGCCTTGGTCTCTCCGATGCCCCCCATGACTCGAAGGTGGGCGTGTGCGTGAACGGTCTCCGCATCCGCCGCTGCCCTGAACAGTCTAGCGACCTGCTCGTAACCCTCATCGTCTGCTTTTTTAGCGAAAGCCAGGTACTTGCGGTTTGCCTGTGACTCCCCGGCGAAGGCGTCTTTGAGGTTGTCTGTAGTCGACATCTCTTCTCCTTTCCTCCTGTCTCTCCCCGCCCGCTCGCAGGGAGTGAGCCTGTCAGTTCGATTCTTGATTATCTGCGTTCCCGGAGCCGGACGCGCCTGTAATATCCATGCAAGAGCGTACCATCGATCAAACGACCCGGATATCGCTGTTGCCTTTTTCTAGGGGACCAACCCGAATCCTTCAGTTTTTCGTGAATGCTGACGAAACTTACTCTCCGGTGATGAATCCACTAGAGGATTTGGGCTGCTTATCTTATTCTATAATCCGAACGACGATATTAATGCCCCGGTACACTCTTCGGGCTTGAGGGAGGTTCATAGATGTACGTGGTCGTGGTCGGCTGCGGAAGGGTCGGTTCGCAACTCGCCGGGTTCCTCTCCGAGGAACGGCATTACGTGACGGTCGTCGACCGTGACGCCGGCGCTTTCAAGCGCCTCAAGAAGTCGTTCAAGGGCGGGACGCTCGTCGGCGACGCGCTGCATGACGATGTCCTCGTAAGAGCGGGCATCAAGCAGGCCGAGGGATTCGCGGCCGCAACAGCCTTCGACGATACGAACCTCGCGATATCCGAGTCGGCTACCGAGGTCTTCCACGTGCCCAAGGTCGTCTCGCGACTCATCGACCCGAAGAGGGAGCGAACGTTCGCACGCAAGCACATCGACTACGTCGACAGCACTACGATGATCTCGGGGCGCATCAAGTCACAGTTGTTCCAGGGTCCCGACTCGATCGTCCAGCAGGATCGCACCGAAGTGGGGATCCAGGTAATCGAGTTCGGAATAGGTGACGAAGCCAACGGCAAGCCCGCCATCAGTCTCAACTACGGCATCAGCTCCAAGCTTCTCATCCTGCTGCGTGACAACAAGCCCGTGGCGTTCGACGAAGAGACGCCACTGCGCAGGGGTGACCGCGTCGTCATGACGCTGCGCAAAGAAGGCTGGGCCATCGTCAGGGAGTGCATGGGAAGCGACCTCGATGACAATACTTGCCCCGGAATCACGGCGTACGACCTGGCTTCCAACGCGGTTGCGGAAGAGCCCCCCAGCCTCAACGTGATAATAGGAGGATGTAGTCAGGTCGGAGCGTTCCTGGCCGTGCACCTCGCCAGTGAAGGTCACAAGGTGACGCTGGTCGATGAGGATCCTTCGCGCTTCAAGCGGGTTCCGCCAGAGTTTACTGGAGGGTTTGTCGAAGGGGCTATCGACACCGAGGAGACCCTGATCAAAGCCGGCATAGAGAAAGCCGAAGCTTTCGTCGCCGTCTCCAAGTCCGACGAGTCCAACCGCGGGGCGGTCGAGCTTGCCCGAAATGTCTTCAAGGTGCCGCGTGTGATGTCACGCGTGTTCGAGCCCCGGGAAGAGACCGCGTACCAGGAGTTGGGCATGCCCTACACCTGTGGCACACGTACCACTTCTCAGGCTCTCGCGGAAAAGATCCTGAACCCGATGGTGCGCTCAAAATCGGCCTGCCTCTTCAACCAGTACGACCTCGTGGAGTTCGAGTGCCCATCTGCCTGGGAGGGCAAGAGGGTGCTCACGGCGCGAAACTCCGCTCGCGCGATATTCGCCTATGTAGTACGGAGGAGCACCGGTTACATGTCCGAGAACAACTTCGTGTTGCGCGAGGGCGACACCATCACCGCGCTCGTCACCGCCAGGAAAGTGCCGAAGCTCGAGAAGTACCTGCTCAAGATATCCAGATGATAAAAAGAACGAATAATAGCATCCTGCCGGTTTCCGGCGACGGTTGAGCCCGGGGCAGGTATCAATCATACTGGTATTTTCGAGTATACATAACTGGAGTTGACGAATATGCACGTGGTCATCATGGGATGTGGCAGGACGGGTTCTCGGCTTGCGCGCCGTCTCGACAGGCAGGGACACAGCGTGGCGATAATAGACAAGGACCCGGGCTCGTTTCACCTGCTTGACCTGGATTTCAAGGGCAAGGCGGTCGAGGGCATCGGCTTTGATTCGGAAGTCCTGGTGGATGCGGGCATAGAGCGCGCCGATGCGTTCATAGCGGTCAGCAGCGGCGACAACTCAAATATAGTCTCCTCCATCATCGCAAAAGACGTCTTTCACGTCCCCAAAGTGATAACCCGCATCTACGACCCGAGGCGAGCCAGCATCTATCGCCGCTTCGGGATACCAACGGTCGCGCCGGTCCAGTGGGGAGTAAATAAGATATTCGACCTGCTGTCGCCGGAGCATTCTTTCTCCAGAGAGACATTCGGGGCCGGAGAGGTCGAGCTCCTCGAGTTCGAGTTGCCTTCCAACCTGGTCGGCAGGCGCGCGGGAGATTTCTACGTGCCCGGAGAGGTACACGTGGCTACAATCGAGAGGTACGGCGAGGCCATCCTGCCGGTCGCGGGCACGACGTTCCAGGCTGGCGATACCCTGAGTGTTCTCGTCCTGCGCCACGCGATGGACAAATACAAGAAGATGTTCTTTATAGACTGATGCCGACGGGAGGCAGTGAGATGCGCGTAATAATAGCGGGAGGTGGAGTTGTAGGCTCCTTTCTCGCCAGAATACTCCACGAGAAGAATGATGTGACTGTCATCGACCAGAACAAGGGAAAGTGCGCGGTGCTCTCCGCTGAGCTGTCAGGTGTCACGAACATATGCGAGGACGCCTGTGAGCCCTGGGTGCTGGAAATGGCGGGCATCTCAGAAGCGGATCTCATGGTGGCCGTAACCGGCGACGACGAGGACAACCTCGTCATCTCATACCTGTCCAAGTTCGAGTACGACGTCCCGAAGGTGATCGGTCGTGTCAACAACCCCAAGAACCGCTGGCTGTTCACGCGAAACTGGGGCGTGGACGTCGAAGTGAGCACGCCTGACATCATCGCCAGGATCATCGAGGAAGAGACCACGCTCGGAGAGGTCGTGACGGTGATGAAACTGCAATCGAGCGACGTCAGCCTGGTGGAGATAACCCTGCCCGGTGATGCCGCCGCACTGGGCAAGTCACTGGCGGAGCTCGACATGCCTTCAGAGACGCTCGTCGTCACCGTGGTTCGCGACGACGCGATGATGATACCCCAGGCGGATACAGTGCTGTGCGCCGGCGACAGGGTGCTGGCGGTCACAGGTGTACAGAGCCAGGAAGCGCTGAAGGTGTTGCTGGGGCACGGCAACTAGCGATCACAAGGTTCCCCACGGTCCGTCAGGTTATGAACTCCCCGGTGACCATGTAGCGGATTTCGTCTCCCATGTCTACGGCATGGTCCGCGATCCTTTCCAGGAAACGCGCTATCATGACTATCCTGATGATGAGGTCGAGCTCTTCCTCGCTACACCTGTTCGTGCTCGTGAAGAAGCTCCTGTTGATGCGGTCGACCGTGTCGTCCATCCTGTGGAGCTCGATGGCCTTGGCTTCGTCTCGCTCTTTGAACGCCTCGATGGCACGCACCAGCATCTTGGCCGATCGCGTGAACATCTCATCCATGTCTTCGGCCATTGGGGGCGAAATCGTGTAACCCTGGAGGTTCTGAACCGCCTTGCTTATGTTGACGCAGAGGTCCGCGCACCTCTCGAGGTGCTGTGATATCCTCATTATCACTATGATCGTACGAAGGTCGATGGCGACCGGGGCCTGGCGCGCGAGAAGTTCGACACCATTCTCCTCTATCTTCTTCACGTAGTCGTCGACCTCGTCGTCGCCGGCTATGATGGCCTGCGCCGCTTCTTTGTCCAGCCTGGCGAAGGCGGACCTCGTCTTCTCCACGATGTCGACCGTGAGGTTCGCCATCTTCAGCACATCGAGGTATAACTCGTCCAGATGCTGGTGAAAGGTTTTCCGTACCTCCATGCTCAACCCCTTTGCCGTTGCCTCAGTCCGGGTCGGTCTTTCCGCTATCCGAAACGCCCGGTTATGTACCGCTCCGTTCGCTCGTCCACAGGGTTCGTAAAGATAGTGTTCGTCTCCCCGTATTCTATCAGTCTTCCAGGTTCGCCCTGCTCCTGGACGAGCAGGAAGGCTGTGTAGTCGCTGACGCGCGCGGCCTGCTGCATGTTGTGCGTGACAATTACCATGGTGTAATTTTCCTTGAGCTCGGCCATCAGGTCCTCGATGAGCTGAGTGGCGACCGGGTCGATCGCCGAGCACGGCTCGTCGAAGAGGATGACCTCGGGCTGCACCGCGATGACCCTTGCTATGCATAGCCTCTGCTGCTGACCGCCCGAGAGGTTTTGCCCCGACTCACGGAGGTTTGCCTTGACCTCGTTCCAGAGAGCCGCTTTCTTGAGGCTTGATTCAACGATGGAGTCGAGCTCCTCCTTCTTCTTTATCCCGACCAGTTTCGGGCCGTATGCGACGTTTTCGTAGATGCTCTTGGGAAATGGGTTCGGGCGCTGGAAGACCATGCCCACGCGGCGCCTCAGGTCGATCGTGTCGTACCCCGGCCTGAAGATGCTTTCTCCGTCCAGCGTGATGTCGCCCTCGACCCGTACACCGTCGATCAAATCGTTCATGCGGTTGAGGCAGCGAACGAGCGTGCTCTTGCCGCAACCCGACGGACCTATGAGCGCGGTTATGCGCCTTGCTGGAACTTCCAGCGTGATATCTTCGATGGCTTTGAACCCGCCGTAGTACATCGACAGGTTCTGTATCTCCATCTTTTTCTCGACGGTCATGCCCTCGGCACCTTGCTCCTGGGTGTTGACTGCTCGCACTGTCTCTCCTACTTGTTGCCTGCTCCCAATAACCTCTTCCGCTGATACCGGTTGCCCGCCCATCGTGCCAGGAAATATATGATGAAGACCATGATCAAGAGCAGCGCGGCTCCACCGTTTACGATGGTCTTCCAATCCGGAACCCCGTGCTCGGCCTGGCGCGCCCAGATATAACCCGCCAGAGGCGCCGCGGTATCGAAAGGATTCAATGGCACGTTTCTCACAAAAACACCGACGGTGTAGATGATCGCGGCCGATTCACCGACGATCCTACCGATCGGCAGTATTGTCGCCGTTATGATACCCGGAAGCGCGCTGGGCACGACGACCTGGCGGATGGTCGTCCATCGGCTGGCCCCCAGGCTCATAGAAGCTTCGCGGTACGTATCAGGAACGAGCTTGATCGCTTCCTCGGTGCTGCGCAGCAATATCGGCAGGTTGAGGATGGCGAGTGTGAAGGCGCCGGCCAGGAGGCAGTAGCTCCATCGGAACGCCGTCACAAACAGCGCGACACCGAAGAGACCGAACACGATCGAAGGAAGGGTCGCAAGCGAGTCCAGGCAGAACCTTATAAAGTTGTTGATCCGCCCCTTCTTCGCGTACTCCGCCATGTAGATCGCCGCACCGATCGAAATCGGGAGCGATATCGCAATCGCAAGGACCACGAGGTAGAGGGTCGAGAATATCATGGGAAATATTCCGCCCCCGGAGCCCATGGCCTTCGGTTTGCCGAAGATAAACTTCGGGTTGAGCGCCGTGAGAAGCCCGCGGCCGAGCACCTCGAGGATGATGAACGCGAGGATTGCTATGGCAATAATCCCCAGAGCCCAGAACACGCATGTCGCCACTTTGTCCCATTGCTTTGCAGTCATCGTCCCGGTCTCCTCTCTCTCGAGATAAGCCTGATGACGACGATCAATATCATCGCAAGCAACAGCAGCACCAGCCCCATGGCAAACAGCGCGGAGCGAGGAGGGCCGGACGGTGCTTCGGCCATGTCCGTGACGATGCGCGTCGTCAAAGTGCTGGTGGTCCCGAACAAGGAGAACGTTCCCGCCCTCGCGTTTCCAATCACCATCTGGACCGCCATGGTCTCACCGATCGCCCTTCCCATGCCAAGTATCGTGGCTATGAGAAGCCCTTCCCTGGCGCTTGGCAGAAGAACCTTGTAGATGGTCTGCCAGCGCGTGGCTCCCATCGCCGCGGATGCCTCCTTGAGCTCGCCGGGCAGTGACTTGAGCGTCTCGGCGCTAAGCGTCGTTATTGTGGGGAGAACCATCACCACCAGCACCAGGACCGCCGCGAACACCCCGAAACCGGAAGTCCCCGTTACGGCGCGAAGAAACGGCACCAGGAGGATCAGTCCGAACCAACCTATGACGACTGAAGGGATGCCGGCCAGCAGCTCTATACCCCTCCTGACTAAGCGGCTGATCCTCTCAGGGGCGACCTGATCGAGGAACACGGCCGTTCCTATCGCCAGGGGCGCGCCGATTATCATCGCCCCGAACGTCGTGAAGATGGTGCCCCATATAAATCCCAGCATCCCGTAGTTCTGGGTCTGGGGGTTGTAATGGGCCGAGAAGAAGAGGTTGCCTACGCCAAGTTGCCGAATGGCCGGAAGGCTTTCCCTCAGGACAAAGACAAAGATAAGAAGAATGGCGAAGATGGCTACGGATGCGCACGCGAACATCACGAGACGGACCCAGTACTCCCCATCCGCAAATCTCGCGCTCTTCAGGCTTATCGCGGTCTTGATGCCGCCATCGCTTGAACTCATCTGTTGAGCACTCTCCGCACCTCGATGTACTCCTGGGCGACCACTTTGCGTTGGAACGTGGGGCTCAAGACAAAGTCAATGAAGCCCTTCGTGGCGCCGGTAGGCTCGCCTTTCGTGAACATATGCAACCACCGTGCCATGGGATAGCTGCCGTCCAGAGCGCTGCTCACAACTGGCGATACATTGTTGACCCGGATCGCCCGGACCGTCTTGTCTACAAAACCGTAGGATACATACCCGATAGCGTTGTCCGTGGTCGCAACGGTCTCCTGGACATATCCGTTGCTGGTGCCCTCGATGGCCGAGGGCTTGGACTCCACGGGATGCTCCTTCGTCGAGCCCAACGCCTTCTGGTCGAACACCTCTCGCGTACCTGACGCCTGGTCGCGAACCACGACGACTATCTCCTTGTCGAATCCGCCCAGGGTTTTCCAGTTGTTCACCTTGCCCGTGAAAATGGCTTTGATCTGGGCACTGTTCAGGTTTCGTACGGGGTTCTTCGGGTTGACGATGATCGCGATGATATCGAACGCGATCTTGTGATCGACAAAGCCCATCGCGAGCTCGTTTCCCTGCAATTCGCGCGAACTGTCCGCGATGTTCACGATATGGGACTGGAGCTGGGTTATCCCGGCGCTCGACCCACCGCCCTGGACGTCCACCCTGGATCGTGGGTTCCTGTCCATGAATTGAACGGATGCCTCCTGGATCAGCGAAAGCAACGTTGTCGAGCCCGATACCCTGACCCTGCCTGTGTAGGTGCCGTTTGTTACCTGCTTGCCACAGCCGGCGAGAAGGACCGAGGAGGCCAGCGCCAGCACTCCAAGCACTACTGCAATCAACCTTTTAAAAGAAGCAAGCGTCCTCATGTCTCAGATTAAATCAGGTCAGATTTAAGGCTGGGTTCATTGCAGGAAAAGATTACCTGAACATTTCCTTAAGAAAAGGTTAAGATCTCCTACTGCCATCGAGGAGTAGACCTCGTCAGGAGAAGTCGTTTGGGATCACGAGGGTGAAGGTGGACCCTTCGCCTTCGGTGCTGGTGACGTTTATGGTACCACCGTGGAAATCGGCGGCGTGTTTGACGATCGAGAGGCCGAGGCCGGTGCCGCCGGTCTCGCGGGACCTGGCCTTGTCGACCCTGTAGAAGCGCTCGAAGATCTTGGACCGTTCCTTCATCGGAATGCCGATCCCGGTGTCCGAGACGCTGATCGAGATCTCGTTCTTTCCGTGCGCGACCAGGACCTCGACCCGCCCGCCGGGCCGGTTATACTTTATTGCGTTATCCAGCAGGTTGGTGCATGCGAGCTTGATCAGGTTCCTGTCGCCCCTGATCTCGACTGCATTCTCACCGTCAGAGAAAGTCAGCTCGACCTCGCCTTTCCACGCAAGGCCGGCTTTTTCGGCCAGTGCCTCCTCGATCATCTCGTTGACGGCGAACGTCTCAGCCACCAGCGTGGTCCCTTCCGCCTCCAGGCGAGACAACATCAGCAGATCCTCGATGATGTCCACGAGGCGCCTGGATTCACGGTCGAGGTCAGTGAGAAAGCGCCTGGCGGCATCGGGGTCGTCAGCAGCCCCGGCAATCAGCGCGTCGACGACGGCGCGCATGTTGGCCACGGGCGTGCGCAGCTCGTGCGACACGTTGGCGACAAAATCTTTTCTTACGCGTTCCAGCCGGCGCCTCGAGGTCACGTCTTCAATGACACAAATCACACCCGTGATCTCATCCCCGGCGCTGGTGATGGGGTTTGCGAGCACCCGCAATGACCTGGAATGAGGAATTGATATCTTGACTTCCGTCGAGACCATCGCACCTTCCCGGGATTTCTCGATTGCACGGTCGATAACCGGAGTGTGGTGTATCTCCGTGAACGTCCTCCCCTGTGCATACTCCCGCGATGTGCCGAGTATCTTTTCGGCGACCGGATTGATCATGTCTATCTTGAGGTCGCTCCTCACAACGATTACGCCCGCGTTGATGTTGTCGAGCACCGCACTCAGCCTGTCGCGCTCGTGCGTGAGCTCGGCGTAGTGTTTGCGAACGTGACCGGCGATCGCGTCCATGTGCTGGGCCAGGTCGTCGAGCTCTGTCAATCGCGGCTGGGGCATCCTGTCCAGGTCGTTCTCGACGACAAGCTTCTCGAGAGCGCTTGCGATCTCGTTGAGGTCGCCGGTGAGCGTCCTTTCAGAACGTATCGATACCCCCGCGAGAAAGATGAGCAGAAGCGCTATGCCGGTGATGATCGCCGCGGCTTCGGACATCTTTGCGTGCAGGGCCAAGGTAAGTATCAGTGCTGTCACCAGCACTATAAAGCTCACAGCCAGGGCGTAACGCCAGAAGAGCGAATGCCTGAAACGAAGCATGAACTCAACCCTTGTTCTCGTTGGTGGGTTTGTCGAGCCGGTATCCCGTGCCCCTTACGGTCTTGACGTACTGAGGGCGCGAAGGGTCCTCCTCTATTTTTTCCCTCAAGTGCCTGACATGTACGTCCAGAGTCTTGCTCGACCCGTAGTAACCGTCCCAGAGCTGGTTGAGTAGCGTCTCCCTTACTATGACTTTGCCCGGACGGCGCATGAGCAGCTCGAGCACCCTGTATTCGGTCGGAGTGAGGTGGACCGACCTCCCACCGACACGCACCTCGTGTTTCTGGAGGTCCATTACCAGGTCGCCGTACTCGAGCCAGTCCCTGATCATCGGTAGCGCTTCCTCCATCGACCTGCGCAACAGCGCTTTGATCCGTGCGATCAGCTTACGCATGTCAAACGGCTTGGTCACATAGTCGTCGGCTCCCATCTCCAGCCCAAGCACTTCGTCGAGGTCCGAGTCCTTGGCTGTAAGCATGAGGATGGGCACCATGGACTCGGCCCTGATCCGCCGACAGACGTCCAGCCCGTCCATGCCGGGTAGCATGAGGTCGAGAGTCACGAGATCGGCTCCGTCGGTCAGGAACTGCTCCAGTCCGCTCTTGCCGTCGCACTCGACAGCCACCCGGTACCCCTCTTTCTCGAGCGTGTACCGAAGGGCTTCGGCGAGCGGTGCCTCGTCTTCGATTATCAGTATCTTCTTCATAATTGCTCCTATACTCACGCTAATGATACCGCAGGGATACAGAATCTTTAACCCAACCTTAACCGTGCCTACATCTGTTCTACAGGCTTGCCCGCTATACTTGGGTTCAAAGCAGATCGAAAGGAGAATGATGGAACACAAGACAGTGACCACGCCTAAGAAGAAGAAACGGGTCGACAAGACCACCGTAGCCCTGATCGCGCATGACGCCAAGAAAGTGGATATCGTGATGTTCGCGAACGAGCACCGTGAAACGCTCAAGAGGTGCGAGCTGGTCGCCACCGGCTCCACCGGGATGCAGATAATTGAAAAAACGGGACTCGAGGTGAAGTGCATGCTCGGCGGTCCCGAAGGTGGAGACCTCCAGATCGGGGGGCTCATCGCAAGCGGCGAGATCGACCTTGTGATATTCCTGCGCGACCCGCTCTTCTCTCAACCCCACGATCCGGACATATCGGCACTCTTGAGGGTATGCGACGTGCATAACATACCGCTGGCCACAAACCCCGCGTCGGCGGATATGCTCCTCAAAGGCATAACCAGCCGCGACCTTCATGAGCTGAGACCCGCGATCTAGTGGTCTCGCGAGGCGCCCGTGGGAGAACCGCACTATCCCACGAGCGTCCTAACGGGCATCCGGGCTCGCGAGGCTCACTCGGGAAGCCACTTAATACTTTTCCTTCTTTCTGCCTCTCATTAGCTTTACACAAATTCCGTCTAGTTATATTATTTAATCCGCATTGTGGGCTTAATAGTATGTTCCAGTTGGTCAGTGCGTTAAGCTGAGTTCAATTTGGAGGTGAGCCTATGGCTGAAAAACCAGAAAGACTGGTTGTCGACGTTCAGGTCCCGCTCGATTACACCTACAACTACCGCATCGGTTCCTTCTTGGAGCGCTACATCAAGGGTCTTGGCGACAAGAAGATCCTTGGCGTCAAGTGCCCCGCGTGTGGCAAGGTCGCGGTCCCGCCGCGGAGCTTCTGCGGCGCGTGCAACAAGCCGATGGACGAGTGGGTCGAGGTGGGGCCCGAAGGCACTGTCGAGAACTTCACGATCGGCCACGTTAAACTGGACCGTGGCGCGGTCGAGAAGCTCGACGATCCGCAGCTTCTTGCGATGGTGAAACTCGAGGGAGCGACCGTACCACTCCTCGCTGAAGTGAAAGGCCTCGCAGCGGCGGACCTCAAGAAGGGGCTGCGCGTGAAGGCGGTCTTCAAGGATCCCGCCGAGGACAGCCTCGCGGACCTTAGTCACTTCGAGCCGGTCGGTTGAGGGGGGTGAAGATATGCTGAGAAAAGTAGCAATAGTAGGCCAGGCTCAGATCAACGCGGCCGACGTGGGCAAATCCCGCGAGCGGATGCTCTTCGACCTGGTCAGGGAGTTCTACAAGGAGATGGGCATAACCAGACACGATATCGACACGTTCGTTTTGTGCTCAAACGACTTCTCGGCCGGGCATACGATCAGTAACGTCTTCGAGGACTGCCCGGTGGGCGCCTACATGAAAGATGAGACCAAGGTGGAGGCCGACGGCGTCATGGCCGTGACTTACGCAACTGCCAGGCTCATGTCGGGCCTCTACGACACGGCGCTGGTAGTCGGCAACAGCCAGGGCGGCTCCGTGATGAGACCGTACCTCATGATGGACTATACGATGAACCCGACTTATGACCGCCAGCTCGGACTTCTAAACGAGCTGAGTGCCGCTGCGCTCCAGGCTCGCGCCTACATGGAAGCGTTCGGGATGACCGACGAGCAACTCGCGAAAGTGGTCGTGAGAAACCTCAGAAATGCAGCCAAGAACCCTTTCGCGTTCAACGGCAAGGCCGATGCTTCCCTCGATGACGTTCTCGCCTCGGAGTTCCTGTACGAGCCTCTCAGGCAGGCTCACTGCTATCCGTTTACCGATGGAGCATGCGTGCTGCTCATGGCATCCGAGGAAAAGGCGAAAGAGCTCACCGACAAGCCGGTCTGGGTAAAGGGCATCGGCGATTCGCTCGATACCTACTATCCCGAGCGCAGCGTATCCCGCTGCAAGTCGGTGAAACTCGCCGGCGAAAGGGCATACAAGATGGCGGGCATCAGCGACCCGGCAAACGATCTCGACCTCGTCGAGGTCACCGCCAAATTCGCCCACCAGGAGCCGATCATATGCGAGGGCCTCGGGCTCTTCGCAGAGGGCAGCGGCGGCGACGTAGCCGACCGCGGCCTCTCGGAGCTCGACGGGGCGATGCCTGTCTGCCCCTCCGGCGGCGCTCTTGGCGCGTACGCCTTCAGCTCTGGCGGCATGGTCCGTCTCGCCGAGTGCTACAGGCAGCTCACCGGCACGGCCGGCGACACCCAGGTGGCGGACGCCAAAACCGCTCTGGCCCACGGCCAGGACGGTCTCTGCTTGCAGCACAACGCCGTGATGGTCGTCAGCACGGAGGAGGGATGATATATGAGAAACGTCGCAATTATGGGGGTCGGATATACCCCGGTTTTCGTGAGCAAGCGCAAGGACGTCAGCATCGTCGAAATGATCGAAGAG
>Ga0182021_10001766_pt1 | contig 25098 bp, 14 predicted proteins | sample 612E3MmetaG_FD_120493 | JGI IMG/M metagenome (GOLD analysis project Ga0182021, IMG submission 120493) | Permafrost microbial communities from Stordalen Mire, Sweden - 612E3M metaG (Illumina Assembly) | ecosystem: Environmental > Terrestrial > Soil > Wetlands > Permafrost | place: Sweden... | reverse complement strand
TTTTTCATAACTTCTTCATCTATATCAAAATTAGCGTAGACATTCTGCACATCGTCATTATCTTCGAGCTTTTCCATCATCTTCAGCATCTGTTCCGCTTTGTTGGCTTCCAGTTTGACGGTATTGGAAGGAATCATACTTATTCGCGCTTCAAGATGTTTTATCCCTTTGGCGTCAAGCACCTTCTTTACAGCCTCAAAAGAAGCGGGATCAGTAATAACTTCATATTCGCCATCTTCACTTTTTACGTCTTCCGCTCCGGCCTCCAGAGCGAGTTCCATCAGTGTATCTTCATCAATAACTTTTTTATCAATAACAATGCTTCCTTTTTTCGAAAACATCCACGACACACAGCCGTTTTCACCAAGATTTCCCCCATGCTTGGAAAATATATGTCTGATTTCGGCCACGGTTCTGTTTTTATTGTCGGTCATAATTTCCACAAGAACAGCCGCGCCCCCGGGACCATAACCTTCATAAGTGACTTCTTCAAAAGCAGCCGCGCCTTGGTCGCCTCCTGTACCTTTTTTAATCGCCCTCTCAATGTTGTCCTTGGGCATATTTTCTTCTTTAGCCAGCAGAACCGCCTGCCTGAGTCTTGCATTCCCTTCAATATCTCCGCCACCAAGCCTTGCCGCCAGTGTTATTTCTTTGATAATCTTTGTAAATATCTTGCCGCGTTTGGCGTCTATCGCACCTTTCTTCCTTTTTATCGTGCTCCATTTAGAATGGCCGGACATATATTTCTCCTTAATGATTTTTCAATATTTTTCATAATAACATAAGGGAATAAGCTTGTAAAGATTATTGCATATCACTAAATATGATACTTTAAAAAAGACAAAATCATCATATTTAACTAACACTATTTCTTTTTAATCACGGGTATAAACCCTAAAGCAAGCTGCGGAGTACCATACCCATGCTTATGCAGGATAATTCGACCTGCAAATTTCAGTACACTCTGTTTCTAAAACTTGGGTCTCATTACCCTCCGCTTTGCGGGATTGTTCGACTTACAAATTTCAATGCACTTCGTTTTTGAAATTTGAGTCTCACAATAAAGATTATATTTAATTTTCTACATGTAACGTAATGGGTATTTTTTACTATATCCAACCAATTCAACATAGCCCTTCCCTATCACGGGCAGATTATTGTAAGTGCCGTCAACCCTGACACTTCCCTCCCAATAAGGCAAAGGTTTCAATTCCAATTCCTGTTGTGCAAGAGCCGGATTAACATTAAGTTTTAAATTCAAGGATTTAATTGTTATTTCCCATGAAGCAGGATAATTGGAATCAGTTCTTTTACTATACCAGTAAGCGAAAGTTTTAATATCAATATCATCTTTTGTCAGCCAGATTACCTGACCGTTAGGCAAAACAAAAGTGCCTCCGCCCGTATCAATAATCGCATCTTTATCATTTCTTATTATATAGATCATCAATTCGCAATTGTTATCCAATTGCACGCTGAACCAGTCCCATCCTGTCTGTGGATAGGCAAGTTTCATCGTTCCATACTCATGATCCATCCATGATGTTCCTTCAACTTTTATCGGTGTACCTTCAACAGTGATAGTGCCCGTCGTTTTCATCTTTGTAAATGAGTAGTAGTAATTGGCATGTTTTGTCCCTTTATTCACAATACCATTTTCTCCATGAAGAACGGCCGGTTTCAATGCTTCTAATTCCAAATCAATCTTGTATCCTTTCATTTCAGCACCAAGAATATGTTTTCCGTTTTCTTCCCGGGCAGTCCATGTATCAATCATGAGGTCATATTTTTTTTCATCTGCCTTTGATCCACTAAAATTATTAGTTATCTCTTTTGCCTGAAATTTTTTGTTTTGCAGATCTGTAACGGCAAAGTGACCCAACATTGCAACATCCTTTAACCAGTATGCGGGAATCGGAATAAAAAATTCAGGTACATCATCTTCGTTGGTAATTCTTTTGAAGAAGGTCAATTCATATCCGAATTCTCTTCCGTTTTGGGCTGTCAGATGACCTGTATAATACCACCATTCAGTCTGAGCCCAATAATGAGCGGCTCCATCATCAGGTAGACTGACAGGATTTACAGGAGCGGAATGGTTAATTGTATAGACTGGAGCACAAGCGGATATAAACAACAAAAATAAAATTGATGTTAAAATTTTTATTATTTTCAATTTTACCTCATATAAAAAATTACTTTAACTGGGCGGACACTACTTTGTTCAGAGCAAACTGAGCCTTAATTAATTTCTTGTATTTTGTTTGTATTTTATCAAGATTTTTTGAAAGAACGGCCTTAAGTAGGTCTCCTTCTATTTCGGCAATATCAAGCCTCTCGTAATAATCAAGAGTTTCTTTCATATGCGCGAGTACAATCATTCCTGTAAGCATGGGATGATTGTTAGTTACATTAGCATCATCAAACATCGTCCCGTGTTCCAGTTCAACCTCCAAACCCATACGAAAGTCTTCCAGAGCGATAGGCATCTTCTTTACATTAACAACCTTCAGGATGATGCCGGCTTCTTTTGCTGTCACATTCGGTTTTTTAATTTTAGTCCAATCTCTTAAACCTAATTCTTTGCAAACTCTTTTAACTTCACTAACAGTTACATATTGCGTAATTTTCATAGTAATATCTCCTTAAATCATTATTGCAAATCAATAATCAGTAATTCTAAAATATGCTGTTATAAACTTATTGTGTTTTTACTGTGCTGAAAATCCGCCATCAAGAGGAAAAATACCGCCTGTGATGTAGTTGGAAGCCCTGGATGCTAAAAAGACGGCCAATCCCTTGACATCGTCCTCTTCGCCATACATCTTGAGCGGAATAGCTGAAACAGTCAGATCAAGGATTTGTTTCATTTCCGGCTTGAATAAATGGCCCATCATATCGGTTTTAAAAAATCCCGGAGCGATACAATTTACATAAATTTTGTATCGGGCCAATTTGAGAGCCAGCGTCTTAGTTAAACCCTCAACGGCAAACTTGGAAGGATTATACGCCACGGCCGGATGTTCTTCTTCATTTGAGCCATGGGAACCATAGATGGACGAAATATTGATCATTTTACCTCCACCTTTTTCCTTCATGATCCGGGCAACTTGTTGAGATAAAATCCAGACTCCCTTTACATTTACGTCGAATATTTTTTCCCACTTGTCCAATGGATATTCCAGTGTCGGAGCACCCCAAGTAAGACCGGCATTATTGACCAATATGTCAATAGTGCCAAATTTGTCCATGCTAGCTTTGACTAAATTGTCAATGTCTTCCTTTTTGGCCAGATCACATTTCACTGCCAGAGCCTTAACTCCTAGCTTTTCCAGTTCCTGAACCTCTTTTTCACAATTTTCCAATTTACGTGAAGCAATCACAACATTAGAACCAGCCTCGGCCAAACCTGTGGCAATAAATTTTCCGATGCCTCTACCACCGCCTGTAACAATTGAAACTTTACCTTTTAAATCAAACAAATCCTTAATATGCATTTCAAACTCCTTATGTAATGTATTTTTTATTATAAATATTTTTATTTACGAATAATAATTGAATATATCTTTTCAACTCTTGATATTTTTTTACAACTTAAATTTTTTTTTCATGGGAAACATAATAAGAATAATTTTCTGTGTCAAAGAAAAATTTTATTCCAAAACTTGAAAGGAACTATTTCTGATGAGGAAATTAGATTCTGGAAACAAAATTGCTATTTATTATTTTTTTTCAATCTGAGTGACGCGACCTTCGATCGGCACAACTAATCGAATATGCTGTCTCGCCAGCATGAGAACTGGTGTCTGCCAGTCACGTCCAGATCCGTCTAGTGCCAATAGTTCCACGTTTGTTAAAATGAGAAAATCCTGATCGCGACGATTCAGATAGTCGGAAAGACCGCTACGATATCCCTCCTGTGGCAACGTTATATCTCCTTCCACCCGATAGCGGTCAGTTTCTACCACAACTCTTTCGTGCCTCAGATCAGAAGGAGGCATTATAACAACCTCCGCAATGGAATAATGAGCATATCTTTGATCAATGTTTCAGAGTTTGTCGGAGTATTGATAAAATATTGTCTATTCATGTGAAAATTATAAGAAATTTGGCCTTGTATGTCAATAAAATATTTAATACAAAATTATATACTTCTATTTTTTTAATTACATGCTGTTAAATGAGGCAATCAATCTCTTAATCAGGAGATGCAACTATAAATAATTTGTAAAGGACATTTTTCTTATAGATGTTCTTTTGTTACTTGACTGTATAAATTATGTATAAAAAAACCGTCTTTATTATATCCTTCATTAGATAGCGCTGGCATTAAATCAACAATTTTTTCCGTTTAAAGACAACAAATTGTCAAATTTGCTACTTACCATTTGTAATCAGTTTTATATCAACGGCAAAATCCAATGCCTTTAGCAGATTCTAATGTTGCACAATTTCCTAATACACATGCTTTTTGGGCATCACTACATCCAAGCACATAGTTACCCTTCTTTAGGTAAGCAACGCATCTATTCATGTAGAAATTAACATTATCCGGTCTTAAACTAATAGCCTTGTTATAGTCTTCAATAGCTTTCTTATACTGATTGAGTTTAGAATAAGTAAATCCCCTGTTGTTGTAGGCATCGGCATAATCCGGCTTGAGGCGGATGACATTATCGAAGTCCTCAATGGCCAGATTATATTGGCCTCGTTCACCATAAATAATTCCTTTGTTGTATAAGGCATCGTAATAATCCGGTTTCAGGCGAACGGCCTCATTATAATCTTCCATAGCACGTTCATACTGGCCGAATTTAGCGTAAATAACACCCCTATTGTAATAGGCATCGGCAGAGGATGGCATTATGCGGATGGCATTATTGAAGTCCTCAATGGCCAGATTATATTGACCGAACTTAGCATTGATAAAACCACGGTTGTTATAAGCATCCGCAAAATCCGGATTCAGACGTATAGCCTCATTATAGTCTTCTATGGCACGTTGATACTGACCAAGCTTACTGTATGCATTTCCCCTGTTGTAATAGGCCTTGATATAATTCCTATTAATAGATATGGCCTTATCAAAATGGTAAATAGCCTTGGCAGTTTCTCCTTTTTCCAGAAAAGTATATCCTAGATTATTATGCGCTATATGGTTGTTGTTTGTTACCTTTAAGACATGATTAAAAATAGTTATACTGTTTTTCCAGTAACCGCATTGCTGCCAAGATATAATTACCAAAACAGCAAGGAATGCCATCGCCACCGGAAATAAAATCTTTTTACGTATGTCTTCACGTTTGAAAAGAAGTGGAATGCCCCAGGACAGCATAATGGCAATACCAATAGAGGGCATATAAGTATAGCGGTCGGCCATCGCCTGTTCGCCAACCTGCACCAAGCCGATTACTGGTACAAGAGTTCCAAGATACCAAAACCAACCAACAAATATAAAAGGTATTTTTTTGATGTAATAAAGACCAGCGATAGTAATTACTATAAGAATAATTGCAGAAATTAAAACTTTCCACAAGGAAAAGAAATATTCGTAAGGATAAAATACCGCAAGATTAACTGGCCAGAATATTTTTCCCATATAAGCCATATAGGAAAGAATAGCGTTGGATGTGCGAGCAAGAAAAGGTAGAGTTTCTGTTGAAGCAATCGTACCAACTTTATTTTGCGCCCAGATAGTAAGAATGCCTACGACTATTGTCAGGCAGATAAAAGGAATCTTTTCCAAGATAAGCCATCCGACGGGATTAAATCTCTTGTTATGGTACATTATTCTTTTTTGCCAGCGTTTGAGCGGCCAGTAATCAAGAAGAAGCAGGATAAATGGAGTCGTTACCATCATAGGCTTGGACATCAGGCTGAAGATAAATAATAAAAGACAGAGAATATATTTGGATAGTTTGGGTAATTCAACGTAAAAGGCATAAGCGTAAAGAGCGGCCATTCCGAAAAACATACTTAAAACATCTTTTCTTTCGGATGCCCAGGCTACCGATTCCACTCGCAGGGGATGCAGGGCAAATAAAGTCGCCGCAAAAGCAGAGGGCCAGATGTTATTTGTTGTTTTATTTAAAAAGAGGAAAAGGAAGATAACAGAGCCTACATGCAAAAATAAACTTATCAGATGATGGCCGGAAGCGTTTGCTCCGAACATACTCCAATCAAGCATATGAGAGAGCCAGGTAAGGGGATGCCAGTAACTGCAATATGTAGTGGTAAACGCCCATTTAATTGTTTGCAGATTTATTCCAGATTGTATTTGATAATTTTCGGTAATGTATTCGTTATCATCATAATTAATAAAATCATTGCCAGCTATTCGGCCAAAGGCAACGCAGGAAGATGCAATTAAAAATATGATGATGAGATAAGTATATTTTTTCTTCATAAGCAAAAAACATCAAAGTAATAATTAAACAAAAGCAACCCCTTCTTCGACTATTTTTGTATCATAGAATTAGTTAGGCGTAAATTATGTTTATTGTGAAACTCCAATTGCGAAAGTGAAGCGTATAACCTGAAGGTCACGCGTCGAAATTGGTAAGTTAATGAGACCCAAACTTCAGAAGCGGAGTGCACTGAAGTTTGCAGGTTGAACAATCCCGCTAAGCGGAAGGAATACACCACTGCTTGCGGTGGAGTCATTCCCGTGATTGCGGATTGAAATCTTGCATGAATTGGCAACAGTAGAAAAACAACATTAGAGGAAGAAAGAAATAAAAACCTGATTTATGAACCATCAGAACTGTTTCTTTCACTACTAAAGTTTCAGTAGTGGTCAGTTGTCAGAATTGAGGATTACCATATGAAAGCAATTTTAGAGCCACTTCAAATCAACGGCAATATCCTTTGCCTTTAGCAATTTCTAACAATTCACAGCTCCCCAATGCACACGCCTTTTGCGCATCACGACAGCCAAGATTTTTGTTGCCCTTATTAATATAAATAATCCCCCTGTTGTTATAGGCATTGATATAATTAGGATTCAGGCGGATTGCCTCGTTATAATCATCTATGGCTCGCTGATTCTGGCCGAATTTAAAGTAAGTAAACCCCCTGTTGTTATGGGCTTCGGCATTATCAGAGTTTAAACGGATGGCTTCATCGAAGTCCTTTATGGCCAACTGATACTGACCTCGTTCACCATAAGTAACGCCCCTTTCTATGTAGGCATCGGCATAATTAGGGTTTAAACGGATGGCCTTATTGTAATCCTCAATGGCTTGCTGATACTGGCCGAATTTAGCGTGTGCGTACCCCCGTTTGTGGTAGACTTCGACATAACTCGGGTTCCTGCTGATGGCTTCATTGAAGTTTTCAATTGCCAGCTGATACTGGCCTAGCTTAGTGTAAATAATTCCCCTGTCTATGTAGACATCGTCATTATCCGGCTTTAAACGGATGGCCTTGTTGTAATCCTCAATAGCGCGCTGATACTGGCCGAGTTTATCGTAAGTAAGCCCCCGTTTGTAGTAGGCTTCGGCATTATCCGGGTTCCTGCGAATGGCTTCATTGAAGTTTTCAATTGCCAGCTGATACTGGCCTAGCTTAGTGTATATAACCCCCTTATTGATGTAAGTCAGGATATAATTAGGTTCTATACTGATGGAATGGTTGTAATGATAAATAGCTTCCTTATTTTTTCCTTCATTGGACAGAGCGGAAGCAATACTGTTATGCGCCAGATAATTATTTTTTGTTACACTCAGCGCGTGGCTGAAAAGTTTGAAGCTGTTTTTCCAGTAGCCGCATTGCTGCCATGCCAATAATGCCATGATAGCAAGGAAGGATATTCCTGCCGGGAATAAAAACTTCTTGCGTATATCTTCGCGTGGAAATAAAAGCGGCATGCCCCATGCCAGCATAACGGCGATACCGACAGAGGGAAGATAAGTATAGCGGTCGGCCATTGCATGATTTCCGACTTGAATGATTCCGATAACGGGCAGAAGAATTATAGCATACCATAGCCATCCAACAAAGAGATACGGCAAATGTTTCACCGCAACAATGACGGCAGTGCTGATAATGAGAATCAGTAAGGAAGCGAATACCACTTTCCAAATTTGAATTTGAAATGGAAAAGGATAGAAAACAGCCAAATTAAGAGGCCAGAATGTTTTTTCCAGATAAGTCACAAAAGAAACAGGAGCATTGGCAAGCCGGAAACTCAGAGGAAAACGGTTTACAGGCACAGACGGCTTAGCATAAAACGTTATAATAGAAAAAACTGCTGAAAAAACAAAAAAAGGCATCTTTTCCCGAAACTGAAATAAAATCAAATTACCTTTCTTTGATTCAAAACGTTTAAGCGGCCAGTAATCCAAAAGAAGCAAAACAAAAGGTAGTGTAACAACTATAGGCTTGCTCATCAAAGCACCCGCAAAGGAGAAAAGAACAAGCAGATATCTTTTTATAGCTGGTTTTTCCGTGTAATAGACGTAAAGACACAGAGTTAGCATACAGAAAAAACCGCTTAAGACATCTTTTCGTTCAGATACCCATGCAACCGATTCCACGTGGAGAGGATGAAACGCAAAAAGAGCCGCAACAAAAGCACTCTTCCAGATAGCTCCGGTCATGCGGTTGAATAGCCAGAAGAGCAATAAAGTACTCAGGATATGCAGGATAAGATTAGTAAGATGATAACCGCTAGCGTTTAAACCATGGACATGATAATCGAACATCAGGGATAACCATGTAAGAGGATGCCAGAACTCGGCATAGGTGGTGACAAACGCCCAACGAAATCCGTCCAGTGTGATTCCGGACTGGATATGTCTGTTTAAGGTAACATAAATGTGGTCATCTAAAGTGATGAAATCAAATTGACTCACCTGCCAGTAAACAGCAAGTGTAACAGTAGCTAAAACGACATAAATAATAAGTTTCTGTCTGCCGTTGCTTATATTTATCTTATTTAACATAGTGACACCTACCAATGATGTTTGTACCACATATTAAGTTAGAGTTCAGTCATTTTGTTTATTTCTAAAGGAAATCATCAAAAAGTGGCTGAACTCTAAATTAATGTATGGTACAAGTATCACGAGTAAGTTACTATGTTAAATAAGATAAATATTAATCCCAAGAAACAGATTCTGATAATTTATATCATTTTGACAGCGGTTACACTTGCTGTTTACTGGCAGGTGAGTCAATTTGATTTCATCAATTTAGATGATAACGTTTACGTCACAGAAAACAGTCATATCCAATCCGGAATAACACTGGAAGAAGTTCGTTGGGCTACTAGTACAAAACATGCCGGTTTTTGGCTCCCTACGGTATGGGTGTCTTTTATGTTAGATTATCATTTTTTTCGTTTGAATGCCGGCGGTTATCATATGAGCAATCTTATCCTGCATATTTTGAGCATACTTTTGCTCTTCTGGCTTTTTTGCCGCATGACCGGAGCTATTTGGAAAAGCGCTTTTGTAGCGGCTCTTTTTGCGCTTCATCCTCTGCATGTGGAATCGGTTGCGTGGATAACTGAACGAAAAGATGTTTTGAGCGCTTTTTTTTGGATGCTGACTCTGTGCCTGTATGTATATTACACGGAAAAACCGGCTATAAAAAGATATCTGCTTGTTCTTTTCTCCTTTGCGGGTGCTTTGATGAGCAAGCCTATAGTTGTCACACTACCTTTTGTTTTGCTTCTTTTGGATTACTGGCCGCTTGGTCGCTGGACAAAGGATGTATCCCCAAACCGTAACAATTCAACCAATAGGCTCATAGGTGAAAAGATTCCCTTAATTGTCCTAACCGTCATTGTCAGTATTGTGACCATCGGGGCTCAAAATAATGTCGGAGCTGTTCCTTCTTCAGAACTATTTCCATTATCCTTGCGAATTGCCAATGCATTGATTTCATATGTTACCTATTTGGGAAAAATATTCTGGCCTATTAATCTAGCCGTATTTTATCCCTATGTTTTCTCTATTCCCTTATGGAAAGTTTTAATTTCTGGCATTATCATTATAGCAATTACTGCCGCTTTTTTTTGTTACATCAGGAAACAGCCTTTTTTATTCGTTGGCTGGTTCTGGTATTTGGGAACTCTTATTCCCGTAATCGGCTTGATACAGTCAGGCGAGCATGCAATGGCCGACCGCCATACTTATTTACCTTCCATCGGTATTGCCGTTATGCTGGCATGGGGCATACCGACTTTGATTAAACGTGAAGAAACAAGGGTGAAAATATTATTTCCGGTGGGAACAGCCTTCCTTGCCATCATGGCATTATTAGCATGGGAGCAATGCGGCTACTGGAAAAACAACGCAACTCTCTTTAAACACGCTTTGCAGGTGACGAAAAATAACTATCTGGCGCATGACATTTTTGCTTTTGCTCTATTTAAAGAAGGCAAGGTCAAGGAAGCTATTGACCATTGTGACAATGCTATCCGCATAAACCCGACTCATTTCTTTGCTTACGCTAACAGGGGAAATGCTTACGTAAAACTAGGTCAGTATCAGCAAGCCATAGATGATTATAACGAGGCAATCCATATAAACCCGTATTATACCGATGCTTACAATAGCAGGGGAATTGCTTACTTTAAACTCGGACAGAATCAGCAAGCCATAGATGATTATAACGAGGCAATCCTCCTGAATCCGGATTATGCCAATGCCTACTTCAACAGGGGGATTATTTATATTAATCAGGGCAACAAAAATCTTGGCTGTCGTGACGCTCAAAAAGCGTGTGATTTAGGCAATTGCGAACTATTAGAAGCCGCCAAAGGCAAAGGATATTGTCGTTGATTCAGTAGCATTACGCTAATACTTATTACCAAATGAATGAATGTTGTACGAATGTGGCTCAAAAACTATAAAACTGAACTTCTAACCTTCGCCTTGATGTTCTTAGCTGGCGCGGCCTTCTATCATCCGACTGAATACGACAACACGGTAAGCCGTTACGCCCTTCTAAGCGCGATGGTGGATTATGGAACGCTAAATATTGACCGCCAAACTGACACTTTGGATAAATCGGAATGGAACGGACATTATTATTCGAACAAGGCACCAGGTGCATCATTTCTGGGAATACCGGTGTACTGGTTATTGCGCAATCTGACACCACTTAAAACATCAAGGTCGATGGTATGGTTGGATATGTACATCGTCCGGCTTATGACCACTACCTTACTTTTCGCTCTACTTGGAGTCGTGATGTATCGTTTGGCTCAATTCTGCGGCGCGGTTCCAAGACAGGCTTTTTTGATGGTGCTTGCTTATGGATTTGGAAGCATAGCTCTTCTTCATGCTACACTGTTCAGCGGTCATCAGATTGCCGCGAGTCTTGGATTTTTTTCATTCGCTCTTCTTGTCCGGTTCTCCTCCAATGACCGAACAGCTGTGATAGAAAACTTGGGTTACGGCTTTCTTGCTGGCCTGCTCGCGGGATTTGCTGTCATCACTGACTATACCGCTATAGTAATTGCCATTTGTCTCGCCATATACGCTATCGCATCACAGTTGCACGTGCGCTTTAAAACAGGTTTTATATTAGGTGCATGCGTATGTGTGATTATTCTAACTGCATATAACATGGCTTGCTTCGGACATCCTGTTTCTTTTTCATATGGACACCTAGTGAACGAAGAGTTTCGGGAAGGGATGTCGCAAGGGATTTTGGGTATAGGTTTCCCAAAAATTAGAGCAATGGTTGCTCTTCTATTTTCTCCATCGCGTGGTATTTTTTTCATAATGCCTGTTTTACTTCTATCTTTCTGGGGTATCTCTTACATGATTGTCCAGCAAAAGCGTCAGCAAGAGGCTATTCTAATATCGGTGGTTGTTATTGTTTCGTTCCTTTTTGTAGCCGGATTCTATGGATGGCACGGAGGGTGGGCATTTGGCCCCCGCTACCTTGTTCCAATGTTGCCATTTCTTGCTTTTCCTATAGCATTCTTAAATTGGCGGCCTTATCTATTTTGGCTGTTATTCATTCCTTCTTGTGCTCAGGTTGGTCTATCAGTTATTGGTGTTCCACACGTGCCGCAATTGATTGCTAACCCAATTGTGGAGCTTATAATACCCTGTATAAATTATGGTTACACATCTCTGAATGCCGTAACGTTACTGGGCCTCGAGTGGCCGTGGTCCGTTATGACAGTAATTGTGATTATTGTTGCATTAGGAATTTGGGCGTTCCGTAAAAGTGGTCGGGAGAAATCGCCGGAGGTTACAAAAATATCTATATTAAGCGTGACCTTGTTGGTGCTCTGGATGTGCATGATTGTGACGATGTTGGCGTTGACACGGACAGATTCGCCAGCTACGGTTCGTTTCTTGAGGTCTCAGGTACTGGGTGATTTTTTCTATTATAGGGGGACTAATCACTACAAACTAGACCAGCATCAGCTAGCAATCGCGGACTTCAACGAGGCCATCCACATAAAACCGGATTATGCTGCTGCCTACAACAATAGGGGTTCTGCTTACTTTAACCTCGGACAGACTCAGCGTGCCATAGAGGACTATAACGAGGCCATCCGTCTGAAACCGAATTTTGCTGCTGCCTACAACAACAAGGGCTCTGTATACTTTAAACTCGGTCAGTATCAGCAAGCCATTGAGGATTACAGTGAAGCCATCCGCCTAAAACCAGATTATGTTGATGCCTATAACAACAGGGGACTTGCTTATTCAATGCAGGGCAATAACAAATTGGTTTGCCGTGATGCGCAAAAAGCATGTGACTTGGAAAATTGTATAATGCTAGAATCGCCTAAAGGAAGGAAATTTTGCCGTTGATTTAATAGGGGATTCTAAAACTGATTACAAATGGTAATCCTCAAGCCTGACAACTGTACTCTATTGAGATTTAGCAGGTGAAAAAGAGAGTCTTCCTCTTCTTATAATTTCTAAAATTTGAAAACTTCTAGAAACTAGATTAACGCTGTTTTTTAGACAACTGGTCATAATTGGGTCACAAATAAAAAAAGGGATTAGCCATTTACGGCTAATCCCTTTTTTTCATTGGTAGGCGGTGCTGGGATTGAACCAGCGACTTCTACCGTGTGAAGGTAGCACTCTCCCGCTGAGTTAACCGCCCAAGATAGGTTTGCTATAGCTTAAAGCTTTTCTTATTTCAAGGGGAAAAGTTTTTTCACTCGGCACGATGAATGGGTAATCTTTAATAGAACACTCTCGATATTTTTTGATCAAAAACAATTTCCATATCAATATTTGTTATATTAAATTTATTATCTTTGATTTAAAAAATATTTAATTAATTTTTTTGAGGTCAATCCCTCCGCCATACTCTCTACACGCATGGCGGAGGGATTGAAAGAAGAGTTATAGCTTTTTTTCAAAAGCCAGGAAGGAACAATTTACTTATTATACAAAGTTGCTTTCACACTTTAAAATATGGATGAAAGCTTACTTTGTATTATGCCTGAGCTATCGACTTTTAATGTCTGATAGCTCTAATGGCATTACAGCATTTCAAATATAGCGGCAGCTCCCATTCCGCCGCCGATACACATGGAAACGATACCGCGTTTTGCTTTCCGGCGTTGTAGTTCATGCAGTAACTGTGCAGTCAGTTTCGCGCCAGTACAACCCAATGGATGACCTAAAGCAATGGCGCCGCCGTTGGGGTTAATATCACCTGCATTCAAACGATCTTCAATCCCAATCTTGCGAATACTATAAAGAGCCTGAGAAGCAAATGCTTCATTGATTTCAAATACATCAATATCCTTTGTTGTCAGACTGGCCATCTTCAGAACCTTGGGAATGGCATATGCCGGACCGACGCCCATTTCTTCGGGCTTGCAGCCGGCCACTGCATAGTACGCCAGTTTGGCGATGGGCTTTACTCCTATAGCCTTGGCCTTTGCATCAGTCATCAGAAGTGTAAAGGCGGCGCCGTCGGTCATCTGAGAAGAATTTGCCGCAGTGCAACTTCCACCCTGTTTAAAAGGTGATTTCAGTTTCGCCATATCTGCAAAGCTTACCGGCCATCTTACACCGTCATCAGTGTCGAACACGACTTCCGTGCGGACACGCTTTCCATCTTTATCCTTCTTGTACTTGTAAGCCTTGATCGGAATAATTTCATCTTTAAATTTACCGGCCTTAATAGCTTCATAAGCCTTGCGGTTGCTTTCCATACCAAACTTATCTAGATCTTCGCGGGAAATGCCGTAATTAGCAACAACATTTTCCGCCGTGTTGCCCATATTCATATAGACATTGGGCATGGTGGCGTAATCCCAGTCTGGATTGGGACGGAAAATACCACCGCCCATGGGAATGTGGGTCATGGATTCACAACCACCAGCTATAATGACATCTGACCAACCGGTGCGAATTTTCGCCGTGGCATCAGCAATTGACTGAACGCCTGATGAACAGAAACGATTGAGGGTCATGCCGGATACCGGTTCGGGCAATCCAGCGCCAACAGCTAATACTTTACCGAAGTTCATTCCGGCTTCCGCTTCTGGAAACGCACAACCAACAATTAAATCATCAATATCATTTGGGTCAAGCTGGGGAACTTTCGCCAGCAAACCTTTAATAACCTGAACACCAAAGACGTCGGCGCGGGTATCGGCCAAACCGCCTCTTTTATATCTTCCACCGGCACTCCTTACGGATGCGACAATGACAGCTTCACTCATATTATTTTTCCTCCTTACAGGATTTTGTTATGTTTAATGCCGGAGGCCTGAGGGTTCTTACCGCGGGGTCTCCGGACATATGATCAATATTTAGTTGCGCAGGGGCTTGCCGCTGGACAGCATGGCAGATATCCTGTCCTGTGTCTTTTGTTCACCGCAGAGACTCATGAAAGCTTCTCTTTCCAGTTCCAGTATCTCCTGCTCCGTTACAAAAGTTCCTTCAGCACAATTGCCGCCACCCAGAACATGAGCAATCTTCATAGCGATGTGGGCATCATAATCAGATGCGTATTTTCCGGCCTTCATATTACTGATGATAGCTCCGGCTACACCTCGCAAATTTTCGCCCATAACGGGGATAAGAGCGGGCTTCGGCGGTTTATAGAACTTTGACATACCCAGAACAATCTGTTTGGCTTCGTAAATCTGCATGTCCCTGCTCATGTTAATCCTGCAAGTCTTGCGGATAAAGCCGAGATCCTGAGCTTCCTGAGCGCTTGTGGCAACTTTTGCCGTGGCGATATTTTCAAAAGCCTTGCCATAGTGATACTGCATATTCAATCCGGACTCCACAACACCGGAGGGAATTCCTTCCGTCATACGTACAGCCAATTCTTTGCAGCCACCGCCGGCAGGAATAACACCAACTCCGACTTCAACAAGACCCATATAGGTTTCACCGTTGGCCAAACAATAGTCGCCATGCATGGCTATTTCGCAACCACCGCCAAGAGCCATACCTGCCGGAGCAGTTACAACCGGTTTTGGTAAATATTTCATCTTCATATTGGCATTCTGTAATCCAGCGACCATTTTCTCCAATTCAACCCACTGTTTTTCACTAATGGCACACAAAACAGCGAAGATATCGGCGCCAGCAGAGAACATCCGTTGATCATGGTTTGCAACGACCATACCAAGAAAATCTTTATTAACGATATCGCAGCTCTCCGATATCATCTGAATCATATCGGCATTAACAGAGTTCATTTTGGTATGGAATTCGAGGCAAGCGACACCGTCACCAATATCAACAAGTGTAGCGGCCGGATTTTCTTTAATGGTTTTCTTTCTTTCTTTGAGGCCGGGCAGAACTATGATCTTGGGATTTTCTACCATCTTCACGTAGACTTTCTTCTTGAAATCATAGTAGGACTTGACGCCTTTACTATCCACCTTGTAGAAAGTTTTGCAGCCTTTCTTCAGCATTTCTTCAATCTTGGCCGGAACCTTCTTGCCGAGTTTTTTCATTACTTCGATGGCTTCTTTAACACCTACGGCATCCCATGATTCGAAAGGACCGAGTTGATGGTTGTAGCCCCACTTCATGGCGTTATCAATCTCAACGATGGTATTGCAGATTTCGGGAATCCTGTTGGCGGAGTAGATGAAATTGTTGCAAAGATATTCGCGCAAATAATCACCGGCTGCATCCTGGCCGTTGAAGACGATCTTCATCGTTACGGCGACGCCTTCATCAGCTTTTTTCTTGGCTTCAGAAATGGACTCGAATTTCGGCTTCTGGGCTACAGCATATTCCATTGTCTTCCAGTCAATGGCATACTTCACGTTCTTGCCTTTTTCGTCTTTGACTTTCTTATAATAACCACCCTTGGTTTTGTTGCCCAACCATTTGTTGGCCATCATTTTTTTTGCAAATTCCGTGGGTAGGAAGGTGTCACGGCATTCATCTTTAGAAACAGCGTCATAGAGGTTCTGGGCAACATGAGTACCGATATCAAGACCGACCAGATCAATAGTTCCGAAGATGGCTGTGCCGGGACGGCCGACTGCTTTGCCAACGATGGCGTCAACTTCTTCAACTTTCATACCTTTTTCTATCATGATCCTGCCGGCATTGCACAAATCATAGACACCGATGCGGTTGCCGATAAAGTTAGGAACGTCCTTGGAAATAACGACACCCTTACCCAGGACTTCCTCGCTGAACTTGGTCATGTAAGCAACGATTCCCTTATCCGTTTCCTTGCCGGGAATGATTTCCATTAACTTCATGTAACGGGGGGGATTGAAGAAATGTGTTCCCAAAAAACGTTTTTTCAAAGATGAACCGAAATTGGCGGAAATATCTTTAATAGGAAGACCAGACGTGTTTGTGGAAACGATACAAGTAGGTTTTACAACCTTCTCAACTTTGGCAAAAAGTTCCTGCTTAATTTTCAGGTTCTCGACGACAACTTCGCAAACCCAGTCACAGTCGGCAAGCAACTTCAAATCATCTTCAAAGTTACCTATTGCAACCATTGACGCATTGCTCTTGGAATAAAAACTAGCCGGCTTCGATTTGGTGGCTCCAGCCAATCCGTTTGTAGCAAACCGGTTGCGCCACGCCGGACTTTTCTCTGTTAAGCCTTTCTTCTTATCATCCTCGGTAAGTTCGAAAGGAATTATATCCAGCAGATAACACTCAATGCCGGCATTCGTTAAATGGGCTGCGATATTCGCACCCATAACTCCCGCGCCTAAAACAGCAGCTTTCTTAATCTCCAATGACATAACTTTCCTCCTTTGCCTTTCCTTACATTATACTTTTGGATAACTATAAATATTCATCATGCTTGTTTTAAGCCTTTGATAAATATCTCCAATGCTAATTTAATTGTGGAATGAATTCTTTCCCTTCGTTTTTCCTGCGCCCCAGAGAAAATATACAGAGAGATAATTCCATTCAGCAATCCCCAGATCGCATTTTGATTTTGTTTTATATTAATATCCGCGGAAAATTCTTTTGATGCCGCTTTCTGAAATATCTTCCCAATTACATCTATTGACCTGTAATTTGAAGTTAGTATTTGAGAATTGAGTTCCTCTGTTAAATTTATTTTAGTCGGGTGCAACATGTAAGTCATGAGTATCCTGAATAATTCTGGCTCATTGAGAAAAAAATCAACATAGATACAGGAAAATTCAAAAAGCAAATCACCCACCGACTTTTTCTCGTCAAATAAAACGGAAACATGCTGATTAAAGTTATCAATATCATTAAGCAGAATTTGTGTGTAAATTTCTTCTTTACTATTAAAATAAAGATAAATTGAACCCTTGCCCAACTCGGAGGATTTTGCTATTGCATCAACGGTAACATTATTAAAACCTTTTTTAAAGAATAGTGCTCGTGCTGATTTGAGAATTAGTTTCTTGCGGTTATCTTTTTCTTTTACTCTTCGCTCCAGAAGTCCCACAATAATTTTCTTCCCAATTAAAATATAAATATTTCTAAAATTACGGTCAATATATGACCGACGGTCAGGCTTCTTGTAAAACAATAAAACTTTAAAGTCAAGGGAAAATAATTTCTATGGTGGATTTATATAAATGTCACTGATTTCTAAGGCAAAATTAACATTCATAATTATCGTATGTATTTAATTTCATATTATTTTTTACGCAGTAAAATTGTTATTCCATTTCTTCTAGTTGGATCAATTCTAAATAAAAATCGTATAATTATTCTTTATTTGAAATTTTTTTCATTTGGAGAGCAATTTTCATATTTTTCTGAGCGTTAATGTTTTTTGGATCAATACTTAAGGCCTTCTTAAAATACTTAATACCTTCTTCAATCTTCCCTTTTTCTGCAAGTACAACTCCTAAATAATTGTATGATTCTATATAAAGAGGATCTATTTCAATAGCTTTCAAAAAATATTTAACAGATGCATCAAATTCATTATTCTCATAATAAAACACTCCTATATTATGATACGCCGCCACTGAAAATTTATTGACCTTTATAGCCTTTTGAAAATTTTCAAACGCCTCCTCACGCCTGCCTATTGTTTTTAAAATAAGACCTTTATTATTATACGCCGGCCAAAATTGGGGATTAGCTTTCAGGGCCATGTTGTAATAACGTAGTGCTTTTTCATTTTCACTACTTTTCGCCATCTCCTGACCGATAATTTGACAAGCTAAATAATTGTTCGGATTTCTTTTAATTGCGTTTTCAAACAGAGTTATAGTATTCGCCCATACATTTATCCGATTGTGTGCTGCTACTGCAAAAAGCAAAATTATTAAGACAGATGCAAACATGAACAGTTTTTTTAAAAAAACAGCTTTTGAAGAAATTTGTTCTGCGCCCCAGGCAATAATTACAAATAACCCGATAAATGTAAGATAAGCATATCGATCAGCCATTGTATGGTCACCAATTGGAACAACCCCGATGACAGGAACTAATGTTCCCAGATACCAGAACCAGCCAACCGGCAAATAAGGATATTTTTTAAAATATATGCAGACAAGAATTGTAATAATGATTAAAAATATAGCAGATGAAAGTATATGTAAAAAGGGAATATTAAGATACAAATAAATAATAGACAGATCCGTAGGCCAAAATAACTTTTTCAGGTATATAGCGTAAGAATAAATTGCATTATTGATCCGCTCTATGAAAATATTGGCCACTGTTCTTGCTGATTGAGGCGCATCTATAGTTATACATATCGAAATAGCCGATAAAATAAATAAAGGAATTTTCTCCCAAATCAGAAAACTTAATTTTTCTTTTCCTGCTTTTAAAGTCAACCGTGCATCTTTTTCGTTTTGTGTATTTATTGAGGTTCGATTAAGCGGCCAGTAATCAATAAGCAATAAGACAAAAGGCAACGTCACCAGCATCGGCTTTGACATCAAGCCTAAAGCAAAACTGATGAGCACCGACAAATAACGTTTCCAGTCAGGCTGTTTTACATACCAAACATAAAACAACATTGTCAGCATCCAGAAAAAAGCACTTAGAACATTTTTGCGCTCAGATACCCACGCGACAGACTCAATATTAATTGGGTGGATGGCAAATAATGCCGCAACAAATGCGCTGCGCCAAACAGCACCTGTAAGATTTCTAAAAAGGAAAAATAATAAAATAGTGTTTAAAATATGAATGATGACGTTTGTCCAATGATAACCGCCGGCATTAAAACCAAAAAGCTTATAATCAAACATCAAAGATAGCCACGTAATCGGGTTCCATAGACCGAAATATTTTGTGCTAAACGCCCAGCAAAATCCGTCCAGTGTAACTCCAGACTTAATATGACTGTTCTCGGTGACATAAACGTCATCGTCAAAATTGATAAATTCAAAATTTTGCACCGGCCAGTAAACACCGAGCGTTAAGATGATCAGCATCAAAACGACAAGAATTGATTGTTTCTGGTTTATGGTAATTTATCAAACATGAAAAATTCTGTCCTTATTATGAGATCAATTTCACTTAATAATTATTTTTGTCATCTATACTTGTTTATCCATCAGCTCAGACGCTAGCCCCAAATTCACATTAATTTTATTCTTCTTAATGCAAATAATACCGTTCTCAACAAAAGCCAACCATGTTTCCAGCGATTGAATTTGGTTGTTCCATGGTTGTATGCCCGTTCCTGAATATGATTTTCAACAATTTACAAATCTACTTTAGCGGCACGGGAAAAAGATCAAAACAACCAAAATGATATGTTTCTAATAATCATAATGGGGCGGTTAAATTGTTCTTACTCTTCTTTTTCTTTTCCAGAGCGATCTGTAAATTTTTTTGAGCGATTTTGTGATATGGATTAATTTGCAAAGCCTTTTCAAACTGCAAAATACTTTCCTGAATCCGTCCTTTTTTAAAGAGCGCAAGACCTAAAATATTGTATCCATCTTCGTAATCAGGTTTTACTTCAATAGCTTTTAATGCATATTTAATACATTCGTCGAGATTATTATCTTCGGAATATAACAAAGCCAAAGAATAATATGCATCCACTGAAGATTTATCAAGCTTTAATGCCTTTTCAAAAATTTTGATTGCCTCGTTACGCTTTCCCATTTTTTTTAAAACAACCCCTTTATTTTTATAGGCGGCATAGACTCTGGGAGTTAATTTCAAAACCTTGTCGTAATAATATAAAGCTTTCTCATTTTCTCCTTTGACAAACATCACCTGCCCCATAAGGGCATAAGCCACAAAGTTATTCGGATCTTTCTTAATCGTGTCTTCAAATAATGTAACGGAATTGGACCATAGTTTTATCTGATTGTGTGTTGCCAATGTAAGAAATATTATTACCAAAGCAGATATAAAAATGAATAATCTTTTTAAAAAAATATCTTTTGATAAAATCCTTTCTGCGGCCCAAGCAATAATTAAAAACAATCCTATAAAGGGAACATAGGCATAACGATCAGCCATCGCCTGAAACCCGACCTGTATCAGTCCGATAACAGGAACTAGCGTGCCCAGATACCAGAACCAGCCAACAAATAAATACGGGTATTTCCGGCAATATCCGCAAACGAAAATTGTGACAATAACCAGAAATAGTAAAGCGATGGAAAACTGCCATACAGGAATATCTAGAATCGGATAACAAATAACGAGGTGTGTCGGCCAAAACAACTTCTTTATATAGAGAGCGTAGGAAACAACAGCATTGAAAATGCGATCCCGCAATGGTAAAGACTCAAAACCTGTCGTGGTTTTAGCATGCCGGGCGGCATAAAGAGTTACAAAAATAGAAACAACAGATAAAATAAATAAAGGAATCTTCTCTAAAATCAAAAAGGATATTTTATTGCTCTTCCGCAAAATAACGGGGCTTGTTTTATTTTGTAAATTCATCTGTAGGCGATCAAGAGGCCAGTAATCAAGAAGCAGCAAAACAAAGGGCAGCGTGACCACCATCGGCTTGGACATCAAGCCCAGCGCAAAACAAATCAACACCGGTAAATATCTTCTCCAGCCGGGAGATTCTACGTACCGACCATAAAAGAGCATCGTCAACATCCAGAAAAAAGTGCTTAAAACATTCTTGCGCTCCGATATCCAGGCGACGGATTCCACATTAAGAGGATGAACGGCAAAAAGGGCAGCAACAAAAGCGCTTTTCCATATCGCTCCCGTAAATCTGTTAAAAAACAAAAAAAGCAGAATCGTATTGAAAATATGGATTATTACGTTCGTCCAATGATGGCCACCGGATTTATCACCGAACAAACTCCAGTCCAGCATGTGCGATATCATTGTCAGAGGATGCCAGTTGGATGTATGAATATCAGTAAGTATGTATTTTAGGCTCTGGAGAGTAATTCCAGATTGAATGAGGTAATTTGATGTGACATAAATTGGATCATCATACTCGACGAATTCATATTTCTGTACAGGCCAATAAACACCAAGTGTTAAGATGATCAACATTAAAACAACAAGAATTGATCGTTTGGGGCTTATTTCAAATTTATTAAGCATAAAATTCGGCTCTTAAGTGACAACAATAAATAAACGCCAATTCAGCAAGAGAAGTAAGCAGATCGCAAGTGCCTTAACCAATTTCTATTATGTGCTGATTAGATGACAAATTATTAATAAATATTTTTTACCTTATTGTCACTCTTATTTATTTTGTAATCTTTATACTCCGGATTAATTCTTATTGCTTCCTTATAATGATAATTTGCTTCTGCTTCAAGTCCTTCCCTCTTCAAAATTTCCGCCAAATGAAAATGAGCATTGGCAAATTCAGGCTCAAGCATTATCGCCTCCCGAAAATGTTTAACAGCTTCAGTCTTCTTATTCTGACTAATAAGAAGCATGGCGATATTATTATGAGCACCGGCATGTTGGGGATTAATTCTCAATACTTCTCTGAATTCATTTATTGCCTCATTAATCTTTCCTTTTTTAATTAAAGCATTGCCTAAATTATTATGCGTCAAAGAATTATCATTATCCAGAGCGACGGCTTTATAATATTCAATAATTGCTTCATCTAAATATCCTTCTTGAAAAAGGATAAATCCCAGCTTGTTGTGAGCATCTAATAATTGAGGATTTACCCGTAAAGCCTTTCGTAACATGGGTAATGCCTTGCTATTCTCACCCTTAATGTGCAGCGCCCATGCATAACCAACCAGAATTTTGTCATTGTCAGGATACAAGATCAGACTAGCATGATAGTGCTTAATTGCTTCGTCTATCTTATTTTTTTTTAACAACTCATTGCCCAGACCGAGGCGTGCTATAAAATTATTTTTTGTGACTTTAAGGGTTTGTTCAAGTAATGAAGTGGTGTCGCTCCAATAATGAATCTGAATTATTGTCAAAACTACTAAATAAAATAGTGATAATACTGAGACCGTAACTATAATATTTTTTGAAATTCTTGTGTAAGCGATATCAGATATTCCCCACGCCAACATTATAAAGATACCCATCAGCGGAACGTAAGCATAGCGATCCGCCATCGCCTGAGAACCTACCTGCATCAAACCAATCACCGGAACCAACGTACCTAAATACCAAAACCAGCCAACAAATAAATATGGATATTTCCGAAAATATCTACAAACAAATAAAGTAATGCTAACTAAAAATAATAAAGCAATGAAAAACTGCCATATTGGAATTTTCGAAAGCGGATAAAAAACGGCAAGATCAGTCGGTAAAAACATTTTCTTTATATATAAAGTGTATGAAACAACAGCGTTGGCAATGCGCTCCCCTATAGGAAACGCCTTAATGCTTGAGATATCACTAACATATTTAGAAGCATAGATTGTAAAATAAGAAGAAATAATTGACAGGATAAACAAAGGAACTTTTTCTAAAATAAGATTAAATATTTTATTGCTGTTTTTTCGGATAAGCTCTTTTATTCCCAGATAGTAATCGTCTCTTTGTGTATTTATTTGCCAGCGATTAAGAGGCCAGTAATCAATAAGCAATAAAATAAACGGAAGTGTAACCAGCATCGACTTGGACATCAACCCCAAGGCAAAGCATATAAATACCGGCAAATATCTTCTCCAGTTAGGACTCTTAACATACCAGACATAAAGGAACATTGTTAATATCAAGAAAGAAGTACTTAAAACATTTTTACGTTCAGCTATCCAGGCCACGGATTCAACATTAAGCGGATGAATGGCAAAAAGAGTCGCAACCAAAGCGCTACGCCACATCGCTCCGGTAAGTTTATTTAATAATAGAAAAAATAAAATCGTATTGAAAATATGGATTATCACATTTGTCCAGTGATGCCCGCCGGCTTTGTCTCTAAATAACTGCCAATCCAACATATGAGACATCATTGTAAGGGGATGCCAATGACCTGTATTAAAATGGACAAAGGTATTTTTTATGCTTTCAAAAGTAATATTGTTTTGTACGATTGAATTATCTGTGACATAAAGTGAATCATCATAACTGATAAATTCATAATTTTGTACCGGCCAATAAACACCAAGTATTAAGATGATCAATATCAAAACAACAAGAATTGATTTTTTCTGGCTTATTTCAAATTTATCATGCATAAAATCCGGCTCTTATGTGACAACAAATAAACACAACTTCCGTATTAAGCGTTGAGAGAATATAATTATTTTACAAACTATCTGTGATATTTTTTTTCATAAACAAAACACATGTCTTATCAGAATAAACAACACGCCATTCTTTTCCATGAATCATCAGTAAGTGTGTTTTTGTTCCCGCCTTTATCAACACTATATCGTGTGGATATTTTTTCAAGAAAATATCCCAGCCATCCCTTCCATACAAGAAATCAAAATACTCCTTATGAACACTATCCTGATAAACAGTTTCGTAACGGCCGTCCATCGCCACGCGACAATCAGGATAACATGACCAGATAAGATATTCACCCCATTCAAAATTAGGCAGAATGTTTCCTTTGATATTATTAGCCTTCATCCAACTAATTGCCTTAGTAGGATAATAATCTGCTGAAACAAAAAATTTAAAACTGGGAATAAAAGTGATTTGTTTAACAGAATAAAAATAAAAGTATGTAATCATCATTAAAGATGAAAAAATGACTGACAAAATACCGATCAAATACTTGAAGGAATGACGTTTTGCATGCAATTCTTTGGCGTATTCTGATAGATAAAGGGGCATATATGCCCCAAATACTAACCCGAAAATAACCCCATGGCGGATATGAACACTTCCCAAATAGATCACTACAGCAATAACCAAAAGTTCTGTGATATTCTTTTTTTTACGAATGATAGAGACGAGTAAAATCATCAAGCTCATTATCAGAAACAGAGCCACCGGGAAAATATAAACATTAAACTTTAACGCAGTTAAAACTGAATACCACTCTGTTATTTCAGGCCTGGGCATTGAAACGGCATGAATGGTATATATCCAGTATTCTATCCCATAAGGATTAATCAATGTGGCAAAGGAGGAAGTAATTCCCCATTTAAGATAAGAAATAGCATTCTCTTTACGTGCCAAACCTTCGCCCAAAGCATATAAAAAAATCAGTCCTAAACCGGAAATAAAACCGCCGTGAAAATTGCACCAGAAAATCTGGATCAGGGGAAGCCACCCGAGGATAGTTCCATTCCCAGTCTTTCTGTAATTTTCCAGTATGTAAAGAGTA
>Ga0182021_10001765_pt1 | contig 25106 bp, 20 predicted proteins | sample 612E3MmetaG_FD_120493 | JGI IMG/M metagenome (GOLD analysis project Ga0182021, IMG submission 120493) | Permafrost microbial communities from Stordalen Mire, Sweden - 612E3M metaG (Illumina Assembly) | ecosystem: Environmental > Terrestrial > Soil > Wetlands > Permafrost | place: Sweden... | reverse complement strand
GGAATTCGCATCGCGCAAAAGAATCAGTTTCCGGATGAGGGTGGTATCGATCGTCCGTGGCCTGAGGTCGGTAGTTGGAGTGATGCGTTCTGAGGTACGAGAACTGACGTCTGAGGTTAGCGGCCTTCTGACTTCCGCCTTCTGAGTTCCGCCTTCTGATTTCTGCCCTCTGAATTCTGCCTTCTGACTTCCGACTTCTGACTTCCGAATTCTGACCTCTGACTTCCGATTTCTGCTTTCTACCATAGGTTTTCGGTCTTCCGACTCATTGCACCCGGTGAAAAATAGAATAAGAAATAAAAAGGCAATGTACTTCTTCATAAGAGGAACAAAAGTAAGCAATTCTCCTCATGCGTTTTATCCCGTCCTGAGGCTTACAGTCTTCCATTTATTTTCTTGAATTAGGATAAATTCATATTTTTACTGCAAAAAAATACTGAAACCATGAAGCTCCCCTCTGTCTCTTCAGTTACGATCATTCTGCTGGCGACCATTGTCATTTTTCAGCAATCCTGCAAAAAAAAGGATTCTCCTGCAGAACCTGATTATTTAACTGTTGACCTTCCAAATTCGACTTTACAAAATGATCTTTATTATGCTGTAGATGATGACGTGCGATTCATCGAACTGGAGTTCAGCCAGCCAGTTGATACTGCAACGGTGCAGGGAAACATCTCATTTTCTGACAAAAGCTCCATCTTCGATACTGCAATCTCGCTGCTGACGCTTGACCGGAAGGTCGTCCTGATGTTTCACCCATCCTTCAAACTTCAGAATGGATGGAAGTATTCGATAACCGTTAAAACGGGATTAAAATCTGTATCAGGGTTGACTTTCTCTGCCACGAAAATCATTGAAATAAGGACTCCTGCCTTCTCCCTTACCGACGGGGATTTAATGCAGCGAAATGCAATACTGTGCATCAGCGACATACATATGGGAGAATACCGTGCCGTGACAAACAACTACTGCTGGTTCAGTAAAAATGATTCAGCCCTGACCGACCTGCTGGATTTAGTGCTTACAACTCATCAGGTAAAGCAGGTAGTGATCCTGGGTGACCTGTTTGATGAATGGGTGATCCCATATGGATTTGCTCCGTTTGATACAGCTTCCGGGATTCACGACTCAAGAGGGTACTTTCTTTCAGTGGCAAACTCTCCGGTCAACATCCCGGTGATAAATAAATTAAAAGCAATTGCATCCGGCAGTGAAATACAATTGATCTACGTGCCAGGGAATCATGACATGTTATTGACCAAAAGCGTTCTGGAGGAGATCATTCCGGGTATCATCTGGCAGGGTACTGTTTCCGGTCTTGGTGAATATTTGCCGGTGGATGAGATTATCATGGAACACGGCCATCGTTTTGATTTGTTCAACTGTCCGCAACCCCTGGTAACCACGGGTCATATGCTGCCTCCCGGGTTTTTTGTATCCCGGCTCCAGGCTGAATGTTCGAGGACCCATCCGGGAACCCTGCTTAAGGAAGCATCTGATGCGAACGGATCATTGGAGTTCTCAGTCGCATGGCGGCTGGCTCTCGATTACCTGGAAATTCAGTATAAAATGAGGGTTAATGAGGATTCGGTCAATAGCCTTATGAGTGGTATCGACGGGTATATGTCAAGGTTCTCTTATAATTCTGCCAAAAGTATGTATGCGGCAAACATCGAAACAAACTGGCCGGCAACCCAGGTCATCAATGCAGTTCCTCTTGGTATACCGGTTATTATGGCCATTCTGGATGGTCAAAACGACCTTTTTACGGCTGTTGGGCTTGAATATTTTTCGGACATTTCTCCGAAAAAATATAAAATGGCTGTGCTCGGGCATACCCATAATCCCGAGCTGAAAGTTTTTCCATCCGGTAAAAATTATACCGCAATCTATGCAAATACCGGTTCCTGGGTCAATCAGGAAATGTGTTCCAAAAAGGTAAGGACTTTCGTGATGATCTGGCCGGGGAAATGGACCGGATCAGACCTGGATATTGTTTCACTTTACCAGTATAACCTCGAAAGCGGCAATGGCGTCCCGAGCCCCGATTATACTCCCGTTCTCATGGCTGAAGAAAGTATTCTCCGGGGGAATTAAACAGGAAGGGTTTTACGTCAGGTAAAACTCCGTTTTTAATTTGAAGGATATAAAATTTATTAAATTAGCATCAGTTTTTCAGATCATGAAAAAGTTGATCCTTTTTCTGTTAATCCTGGCTGCATTTTCGGGCGCATCTGCCCAGAAAACGCTGGTCCTTGAAAAGATCGGGACTTCAAACAGGTATGCATTTCACCTGGGCGATGATGTGAAGATCCGGACGATAAAAGAGAACAGGATCGTGAAAAGCTTCCTTTGGAACCTTACTGACAGCACATTAACCATTGGTCCGCGAACCATAGTTCCCTTATCCGACGTCGGTGCAGTTTACAAGAACTATCATTTCCCACGGCTCATGAGCAGGTTTATTTTTATTGCAGGAGCAGGTTATTTTATTCTTGATTCATTCAATAACCTGATCAATAATGAACAGGTCTTCGTTCCCAGGACCATGATCATCAGCGGTTCACTTATGGCTGTCAGCGTGGCAATCATCCCCTTGTGGCAAAAAAAATTCAAAATAGGGTTACGCTGGAAATTAAAAATAATGGATATCAACCTGAATTAGGTTCAGTCGAGAGTTCCGATCAGTTCCTTTAAGATTTTCGTCATCTTGGGTTCGACATTGCTTGCTGCATTGATTACATCCTTGTGTGTGATCTCCACGATCTTCCCGGGTACACCGAGATCGGATATCACCGAGAAAGCAAAGCAACGCAATCCCATATGACGGGCGGCAATCACCTCCGGAACTGTTGACATTCCCACTGCATCTGCTCCGATCGTACGTATATACCGGTATTCTGCGGGCGTTTCAAAAGTAGGCCCGGAAACAGCGGCATAAATTCCTTTCTGCAGGTGGATATCGTGCTTCTCTGCGATGGCAAATACTTTCCCGATCAGTTCACGGTCGTAAGCATGGCCCATATCCGGGAAACGGGTTCCCAGTTCGTTATCATTTGGGCCAATGAGCGGGTTGTCTTTCATCAGGTTAATATGATCCTCGATGATCATCAGGTCGCCGATATTGAAGGATGGATTTATCCCGCCACTGGCATTGGAGACGATCAGAATACGGATTCCCAGAAGCTTCATCACGCGCACAGGGAACGCCACTTCCTGCATTGAATAACCTTCATAATAATGAAAGCGACCTTGCATGGCAACAATGTTTTTTCCGCCCATCTTCCCGAAGATCAGTTGCCCGCTGTGTCCTTCCACTGTGGAAACGGGGAAATTCGGGATCGTGGTATAGGGAATGGTCTGAATGATTTCGATCTCATTGACAAGACCACCCAGCCCTGTTCCAAGGATGATTCCGATATCCGGTTTCAGGGAGATCCGGGATTCTAAAAATTCAACGGTTTCTTTGATTTTGTCCAACATAGTCTGTTATCAGTTTGTCAAATATCTGCTTGTCTTTCTCGTGAAAATTTATTTCGATGGGAAGGTAAAATAACGGAAGATTTTTTAAAAAATTACAGAACTCAGGACTTTTCAGCCGCATCAGGTCCTTTTCGGTTGTCAGGATGATTTTTTTTCGGGACGGAAGATCCGCAAATCGTGACCGGATAGTCTCCAGATCTTTCATTTCGTACTGGTGATGATCAGGAAATTTCAGTATGCTGAGATCCGAGCATTTTCTCCTGACTTCCTCCTGTAGCGGATAATCATTCGCAATCCCTGTAAATAAAAGGATATAGCTTAACTTTTGAAGGACTGCCATATCCTGTTCTTCATTAACAGGAACAGGATTTCCATAAATGATGTAAGAAAAGAAAAGGTGCTGGGAAGGTCGTGGTTTTATTTCTTCAGTTATCCTTCTGCGGGTGATGGGCGAAAATACTTTGGGAGTTTTTGTCACGATAATGATGTCGGCCCGTTTTGCCCCGGAACGGAATTCCCTTAACCTTCCGGAAGGGACTACGTGATCTTCTGTATAAAGATGATGATAATCAGTCAGGAGGATAGATATACCCGGTTTAACCCATCGGTGCTGGAAGGCATCATCCAATAGGACCAACCCGAGGTCGGGAAATTTGTTCATCAGGTTATGGATGCCCCTGACCCTTTTTTCATCAACGGCAACCTTGATGCTGTCAAATTTTTTTACAAACTGCAGGGGTTCGTCTCCGATATATCTGACATTCGACCTGCGGGAAGCCAGGATGAATCCTTTACTTTCCCTGCCATAACCGCGACTCAGGGTTGCAGTACGCAAATTGTCACCCAAGAGCCGGATAAGATATTCGATGTGCGGCGTTTTTCCGGTTCCTCCGAACGAAAGGTTTCCTACAGAAATGACGGGAACTGCGAATTTTTCTGAAGGAAGGATCCCGATGTCAAAGAGAAGGTTCCTTAACAGCATGATCATTCCGTAACAAAAGGAAAATGGAAGTAAAAGTATTTGTAAAAACCTCATTCTTAAGAAAAAGGCTAAATTATAAAAAAAAGTTCATCAAAAACCTGTTAGTGTGGGGATTTTCAAAAAAGGAGAAAAGAGGAATGAAATGTCATCCTGGTTCACCGGCTCTTTTCCCGGATCAGGAATTCCATGTTTTTCACAAGTTCCCGGATCCAATCTTCCATCCGGTCCGATTTATAGATGTAATCGGTTGCACCATCCTCCATCAGTTGTGAAACAAGTGAATCATCTGTAAATGGGGAAAGAAACAGAACTCTTACTCCCGGGAAAGACTGCCTGACGGTCTTCAGGAACCCTATTGCATTGATTTCAGGATGATCCAGGTCGGCGATCAGAAAATCGGGAATTGATTTTTTATGCATGAAATAAAAGCATTCCGTAACAGTTGGAAAAACCTGGACATGTTTTGCCTGTTTCGAAAGCAAGTGATACCTGACCAGGTTGGCAAGGGGTGCATCCTTTTCAATAATAAAAACAGTCGTTCTTTTCATTTCTGATTTTCTGGTAGGGATTTACAGATTCAAAGATTGAAATTTTTGATTCCCGAAATGGAGGGAGACCCGAAAACTTTCCAACAAATTATGAACAGGAAGGAATACGCAAAAAGAAACGTATTTTTGTAAAGGGAGATCTCATAATTAATTTTAGTACTTCTGACCATGACCATACGGGAGATAAAACAGGTTCTTGAACACTATGCCCCACTTGAATTACAGGAAGAATATGACAATGCCGGGCTTCTTATAGGCAACCCGGATACGGAAATTTCCAGCGTGCTGATTGCACTTGACATCACGGAGGACGTCCTGGAGGAGGCAATGCAAATGGATTGCAACCTTGTAATTTCGCATCATCCCCTGATCTTTAAAGGTCTGAAACGTCTTGTGGAGGAGGATTCTGTTCAGCGTCTGACCGTGAAGGCCATCCAAAACCACATTGCTGTTTATGCCATGCATACAAACCTGGATAATTCAGTTAAAGGATTGAATGCCTGGGTTTGTGATCTTCTTGGAATGAAGAATTGCAGGATACTTCTACCGGGAAAAGGAGGGCTATCAAAACTGGTGACTTTCTGCCCGGTTGACCACTCGGATCGGGTAAGACAGGCCTTATTCGAAGCGGGTGCCGGGCACATCGGAAACTATGATTGTTGCAGTTACAATATAGACGGACAAGGTACATTCAGGGCATCAGAGAATACAAATCCATTTGTTGGTGAAAAAAATGTTCTTCATTTTGAAACGGAAACACGCATCGAGGTGATCTTTCCGCGGTTCCTTGAGCACCGGCTTATTGCTGCCCTGCTGAAGAACCATCCTTACGAGGAGGTCGCCTATGATATTTACCCGCTCTTAAATACTGCAGGATTCGCAGGTAGCGGGATGGTAGGAGAATTGGATCCGATGACGGAAGTCCAATTTCTCGAAAAAGTGAAAAAACAAATTGGCATTCCGGTTCTTCGGCATTCAGAATTATGTGGGAAAAAGATTTCCCGGGTAGCAGTTTGTACCGGCTCTGGTGCTTTTCTGATCCCTGAAGCCAAAAAATGTGGGGCCGATGCTTTTCTGACTTCTGACCTTAAATACCATGAATTTTTTGATGCAGACACACAGTTGATCCTTGCGGATATCGGTCATTATGAAAGTGAAAGGTTTGCAAAAGATTTGATTTATGGCATTTTGATCAAAAAATTTCCTAATTTTGCATTCCTTATTTCGAAAATCAACACAAACCCTGTTCATTATTATTAATTCAGCATATTTATGGCAAAAACAACAAAACCGAATGTTGCCAAAACAAACCCTGTCAAAGCGGTAAAACCAGCTGCCAAAAAAGAAGAAAAAAAAGTTGAGAAGAAACCGGCAGTTAAAAAAGATACCGTTGCGAAAAAGGGAACAGCAAAACCTGTAGTGGCAAAAGCAGCAGTTAAGAAACCTGCAACCAAAGCAGCCGCCCCGAAACCCGCAGGAAAGCCTTCTCCGAAGAAAGCGGCACCTGCAGTGAAAAAAGTTGTGACAACAAAAAAGGTTGGAAAACCACCAATTAAAAAAGTTGTGACTGCAAAACCGGTGGCAAAAATCGCAGTGAAAAAAGCTGTGACTGCAAAACCGGTGGCAAAAGCCGTAGTAAAGAAAGTTACGGTGGCAAAACCCGTAGTAAAGAAAGTTGCGATTGCAAAACCGGTTGCAAAACCCGTAGTAAAGAACGTTTCAATTGCAAAACCGGTTGCAAAACCCACTGTAAAGAAAGTTGTGATTGCAAAACCAATTGCAAAACCCGCAGTCAAGAAAATTGTTCCTGTAAAACCTGCTGAAAAATCAGTCAAAGCCAAAAAAGAACCTGTTCCACCCACTGCACAAAAGGCCGTGGCTATTGCTAAACAGGAACCTCAACAAGATCTTGGCGAAGTGACCATTGAAAAGAAACTGATCGCACTTTACAGCCTTCAGCAAATCGATTCCCAGGTCGACAAGATCAGGATCATCCGTGGAGAGTTACCCTTGGAAGTTCAGGACCTTGAAGACGAAATAGCCGGATTGGAAACCCGTATCGAGAATTATCTTCAGGAAAACAGTGCTTTGGAAAAATCGATCTCTGAAAAGAAGTTTTCCATCAAGGATTCACAGGCCCTGATCAAGAAATATGAAGAACAGCAGATGAACGTAAGGAATAACCGCGAATACGATTCACTGACCAAGGAGATAGAGATCCAAAGTCTTGAAATTCAACTTTCCGAAAAACGGATCCGTGAATTTCAGCTGGCACTGGAAGCAAAAACGGAAGAGATCAACCGTTTCCAGAGTATCCTCGCCGACAGGAAAAGTGATCTTGAGATAAAGAAAAATGAGCTGGATGACATCGTCGCCGAAACGGAAAAAGAAGAAAATGAACTGATCAGGAATTCTGAGATCAACCGCAAATTCATTGAAGAGAGATTGATCACTGCTTACTCCCGGATCCGTAAAAATGCCCGCAATGGCCTTGCAGTGGTGCAAATTGAAAGAGATGCCTGCGGAGGTTGTTTCAATAAGATTCCACCCCAGCATCAGCTTGATATCCGGATGCATAAAAAAATAATTGTTTGTGAGTACTGTGGCAGAATCCTGGTTGATGACGGGATTGTCAACTTAGTCCGTTAATGCATTTCAGCCACCGAAACGGCAAAGCATTGAGCAGAAAACATGTGTTTCTCTTCAATGCTTTGTTTTTTTTCCCCCTCATCCTCTTTGCGCAATTTGACTTTAACAACAACTGCCGTGAGGCTTACCGGTCCATCCTTTCCTTTCATTTCACAGAGGCCGGGAAACTGCTGAATGCAGAAAGAATTGCTCATCCCTCCAACCTTATCCCTGTTTATCTTGAAAATTATATTGATTTCTTTACCGTATTTATAGGGGAAGAACCTTCGGCATTCGAGAAATTTCGAAAGAACCAGGAAATACGGACCGATATCCTGAAAAAAGGGAACATGGAATCCCCATGGTACCGCTATTGCCTTGGCAACATGCGCATACAGTTCGCCATATGCAGGATGAAATTCGGGGAGTATAAATCGGCTGCTTTTGATGTCAACAGGGCATATGGCGACCTTAAAGAAAATGCACAATTGCATCCCGAATTTCTTTTGCAGAATTCCGGTCTCGGATTGATCCATATATTGGCCGGGGTCATCCCTGATAACTATTCATGGGTTCTCAGGGTGCTCGGTCTGGAAGGGAACGTACAAAAAGGATTGGACGAAATTGCTGTGATGGCAGAATATGCTGGAAGTAATGAGACCTATCAGTTATTCAGGATCGAATCCTTGTTTTACCTGGCCTTCCTGGACGCAACCCTTGGAAAAGATGCAAAAAACGCCCTGCGTATCTTACAGAAATTTGAGGAGCAGAAACCATCTTATCCCGGCCCCGCAAATCCACTGCTGATTTTTGTCAGGGCTTCTATTCTAGCAAAAGCAGGTAATACCGATGACGCTATTCTGAGCCTGCAACAATACCATTCCGAAGGAGAAGAATTTCCTTTTTATTATCTGGATTACCTCACGGGGTTGAATAAGCTGAACCGTCTCGATCCCGATGCCGATCTTTATTTCATTAGATTTCTGAAGAATTTCAGGGGACAGAATTACATTAAATCGGGTTATCAGAAACTGGCGTGGACTTTTTTATTAAAAGGGAATGTCCCTAAATATGAAGAATATATCGGCAAGGCCCTGACCCGCGGAGCACTATTCGTTGATAATGATATGCAGGCAAACAGGGAAGCAAAATCCAAAGAACAGCCCAATATCATTTTGCTGAAGGCCCGGTTGCTTTCCGATGGGGGCTATACCGATCGCGCCATTCATCTTCTGCTGGATCAGAGTGTTAAAAGTATCGTCAAAACGCCTAAGGACCTGCTTGAATACAATTATCGCCTGGGCAGGATCTATCAACAATCAGGAAATCACACGGAAGCACTGAAGTATTTCGGCATAACACTGCGGGATGGAGCAGGCCGATCCTGGTACTTTGCTGAGAATGCAGCGCTGCAATCGGGGATCATATCTGAACAGAACAAGGATTATAAGAATGCTGAGAAATATTTCAGGTTGTGCCTTTCGATGAAGAATACCGAATATAAAAACAGCCTGGACCAGAAAGCCAGGCTGGGACTGAAAAGGATCAAACCATATCTTCCTTAAAAACGGAATCCGATGGTAGAGGTTAGCGAACTGGTATGATAAGTGTTTTGTGATGGATCGACCATGGTAGGATCATAAAAATAATAATCCTCTTTCATTTGCGTCCACTGGTAAGTCAAATCAATGAAAAAGTGCTGGACCCGGTATCCCAGTCCAAAAGAGGCAACATACATCTCTGAGGTATTGATGCCGGTCTGGTAAGGACTTCCGTAATAGCCGAAACCACCTCTCAGCAAGAACCTCTGTATTCTCCATTCGGTTCCGAAACGCAGGTTCAGTGGCGTTTTGTATTTGTTTTTAATGTCGGTGTTCACATCGGAAAAACTTGCATCGCTTGAAGCGAAACTGGATTGTGAATAGTTTACATATTCGTATTCCCCACTGATAAGTCCTATTTTTCCAATAATGAATGCAAGGCTTCCGATTGCCCTGAATGGTGTGGTAAGCTGATATTCAAAAGAGCCAATGGGGGAACTTGCCGAAGCCGTCGGGAGTGAATCATAAACTCCGGTCATATCGCTGTTCCAGCTGTCTCTCATATTACCATAAAAGGTGGGAGTGTGAATTGCCACCCCGATCCGGATCCAGTCTGCCGGACGATAAATAAGACCGATTTTCAGGTTTATGCCGGTCCCGTGTGTTTCAAGATCCTGGTTGAAAGTCATGGATCTGAAATAGGGGATGGTCTCATCATTTTTTACTTCCCTGTATTGGGAGTGCTCATAATAACGGATTACCGGTATTCCGATGGTTGCGCCGATATACAAGCGGTCATTGTAGTTGGCTCCGAAAGCAAAATCAAATTCATTGATTGAACCCTCGGTGGTCACTAATTTTGACTGGATCACTCCCCCGTTATGGGCATCATTTCCATAGATGCGGTTATTGGTATCTTTAAGATAAATAAGGTTGGAGTTGAGCGCCAGTGAGATATCGAATGGGTACTGGTCGTTTACCATACCGGGAGTAAGGCCGCCCGGTGTGTTGTTCAGGAGATTGACATACTGTGTCAGGAGGGAATTTTTATTGTTTGTTCCTTCCATGAATACCCTGTTGTTGAAATTATTCTCCCTGTTCATCCCAAAAGCAACGTTGAAACCTTTAAAGCCCGAACCGCTCTTGTCGTTGCCGGCAATATGAAAAACCAAACCAAGGTTTTCCATACCGACATTGAATTTATTGTCCTTATTGGTTTCCATGCTATATAGGGAAGAAGAATTTTCCATCCGGAGTGAAGGGCTGATTGTTAATTCGGAACTTGTATAAAGTCCAAGTCCGGCAGGATTGGTTGCAATGGAAGAAAAGTCGCCGCCTATTGCGCCAAAAGCTCCGCCAATTCCCTGGAATCGTGCGGATCCGCTATAAAGGATCCTTGAATAGCGCAATGCATCCGATGAATTCTGTGAAAACAGAGTGTGTATAGAGCTCATGAAAAGCACGATGATCAATAGTCGTTTCATAGGACAATATAGTTTTTAGATTCTGAACTGATTTTTTTTCTAACTTTTAAAAATATACTTCTTCAGATTTTGTTATCTCCGTCTGCCTCCGCTGCTGCCACCGCTGCTGCCGCTGCCGCTACTGCTGCCTGAGTTGCCACCTGAATGGGAAGGGGATGAAGAGGAACGGGAGGGAGCAGAGTAACTTGAGCCTGATGAACGGGATGGAGAAGAATACGATCTTGACGGAGTACTGTAACTGCGTGAAGGATTTGAAAATGTTCTGGAGTTACCTCCCGTGTTAGAAGGCTGGGAATATCTTCTGCCTGAAGGATTCGGGTTGTTGTAATTACCATTCCGGTTGGAATTATTATTCACGCCTGTAGGACGGCCTTGCTGTGGCCGCGGATTGATATATTCCTGGCTTGATTTGGGCTGCCTGTATGCCGGTGAAGAATAGGTCTGTGCATCCGACCGGTTGGCCTGTTGCTGGTTTCCTGGCCTTGTATACCTTGGTGTAACTTCCTTACGCTGAGCATAATTACGTACTGACTGGGTTTTGGTATTGTCGTTGTTTCTTACTATCCGTGTATTCTCCTGTGTGCGTGAACGGGTATATACGTAACGCTGCTTATCGGGAGCAACGCGGTTGACATCAGTCCGGCCTGAACGGGTTTGATCATTTGAACGCTTGATGATACCGGGATCAGTGGTTCTTGTGTTTTTAACTTGTCCTGATTCTGATTTGGTGGTACTTGTATTGGTCCTGGAGTTTCTTCCTCCATCGGGGGTAGTAAGCGTCCTTCTTTGTCCATAATAATTGTCCCTGAAATTTCCGTTGTTCCAGCCCCAGTCCCCATGATGGTGGCCGTGTCCATAACCTCCCCAATAAGGATAATCCCAGTACCCGTAAGAGTAAGGATAGTAACTGTAGTATGGATAACCCCAATAATACGGATAATACCATGAATACGGATAGCAGAAATCGCAATCTCCCCATCCGAATCCTAAGCCGAATGAATAGGATGGACCCCAGAATGATGAGCCCCAGGAGTTTCCAAAATAGATGTTTACATCCGGGGAAGATCCACCAGATGTGGAATCAGTTCCGGTATAATATTCGTTGTTATAGTTCAGTCCGGAATTTTTACCATTGAACCTTTTGATCCTTGCGGCGTAGGAATTGTTGCTGTAATCTTCATTTGAAACAGCTGCAGCAGAGGGAGTGGCGGATGAACTGTCGGCCAACGCAACCGGATGCGTACCGGAAAGATCTTCGTTCTGGATCTTAGGCTTAGCGGCTATCTTCGCATTGTCGGACCGGGTGGAATATACATCATCGTAAGTGTAACCGGTTGCTTTTTGCTGTGATTTGCAACCGAAAAGGACGGTTGCGATGAGGACGCTGAAGATGACTAATTTTTTCATTTGATGTTCTCCTTTTGAAATTGGTATGTATTGAAGTTCTTTAGAATCGCGATATTTTATTACTTTTGTAGCTGTAAATGAACCCAGAAAAACAGCAAATATTATACCATACTCAGTAAATGGCAAAAGATTTACCAACAAGAAATGAAAATTATTCACAATGGTATAATGACCTTGTGATCAAAGCCGATCTGGCAGAAAATTCGGCCGTTCGTGGATGCATGGTGATAAAACCCTATGGATACGCGATCTGGGAGAAAATTCAATCGGCCCTGGATAAGAAGTTCAAGGATACAGGCCATAGCAATGCTTATTTCCCGATCTTCATTCCAAAATCCTTCTTCAGCCGTGAAGCGAGCCACGTGGAGGGTTTTGCAAAAGAATGTGCAGTGGTCACCCATTACCGGCTGAAAGCTTCGCCGGATGGCAAAGGGGTTGTGGTGGATGAGGACGCCCGGCTGGATGAAGAACTGATTGTAAGGCCTACTTCCGAGACCATCATATGGGATACTTACCGTAACTGGATCAAATCTTACCGTGACCTTCCGATCCTGATCAACCAATGGGCAAATGTAGTGAGGTGGGAAATGCGTACCAGGCTTTTCCTCCGGACCACTGAATTTCTCTGGCAGGAAGGTCATACTGCTCATGCAACCCGTGAAGAAGCGATCCGGGAAGCAGAGACCATGTTGAATGTATATGCAGATTTCGCGGAGAACTGGATGGCCATTCCGGTGATAAAAGGAACCAAAAGCCCATCCGAACGTTTTGCCGGTGCTGTTGAAACCTATGCGATCGAAGCCCTGATGCAGGATGGCAAGGCACTTCAGGCCGGAACCTCTCATTTTCTCGGAGAAAATTTTGCAAAAGCATTTGATGTTAAATTTCTGAACCGTGAAAACCAGCTTGAATATGTGTGGGCTACTTCATGGGGCGTTTCCACTCGTCTCATGGGGGCATTGGTCATGTCACATTCGGATGACAACGGACTTGTGCTGCCTCCTAAATTGGCCCCTATCCAGGTTGCCATTGTCCCGGTTTTTAAAACCAAAGAACAGCTGGACCTGATTTCGGAAAAGGTATTCCCGCTGAAAAAGGCATTGGAGGCAAAAGGGATTTCTGTTAAATATGATGACCGGGATACCCAAAAGCCTGGCTGGAAATTTTCAGAATATGAGTTTAAAGGTGTGCCGGTAAGGATCACCATAGGACCAAGGGACATTGAACAGGGAACCGTCGAGGTTGCCCGTCGTGACACCCTTGAAAAGGAGGTCTTCCAGATGACAGATATTGAGAACAAGGTGGTTAATCTGCTCGATCAGATCCAGAAAAACCTTTACAACAAGGCCCTCGATATGAGAGAAACCAATTCCTACAGGGTGGATACCTGGGAAGAATTTAAACGTGTTTTGGATACTACCGGGGGATTTATCTATGCCCATTGGGATGGCACAGCCGAAACAGAAGAAAAAATCAAGGAGGAGACCAAAGCCACCATCCGGGTGATCCCGCTGAATAATCCAAAGGAAAATGGAAAATGCATTTATACCGGAAACCCTTCTTCCCAGCGGGTCATATTTGCCCGGGCATACTGATCAGAACCCGATGACCTGACCGCTTCCCGTGATATGGGTTCGCACGGTATCAGGGCTTCCCGTATAATAGATGTTGCCGATAGACCGGATCGTTGCGTCAAGGTATTTCATCGCATTGACATAGCAGTCGTTGGTCCCGCTATTCGACACATAGGTGAAATCGGTTTTCAGGTCTTTCAGCTGAAGAAATCCAAAATCTCCGGAAACAACCGAATTGTACAGCATCCTTCCCCTGACCGTAATATCTGCCGTTCCCAAATGTTCATAGATAAACCCATGGTTTGCATTAACATTCAGGTCTATACTCCCACAACCTCCCCAAACATCCAGCATAAATGATTCCGGTGTCAGGAAATTGGTGGAGATTATATTCCCGGCTGACAGGTAATAGATCTTTCTCAGGTTTTTTACATGAACATAAACATTCAAAGGTTTATCATAACTGCGCACCCAATTGCAGGTATTGATATTATCAATCATCAGTTGCCGGTTGTCGATAACTGTCTTTATACCTGCTATGATTTTTTCACCTGCTTCAACCACAACACTATTGACCGTATCCTGTGTAAGGATGATATCTACATTCTCTCTGGCAAAAATGGTATCGAAATCGCTAATGATCCGTGCTTCTTTAATGACAGTGCCGGTGCTGGTAAAACAATCTGCTCCTGATTTCTTACAGGAGAAAATGCCCGACACCACCGTAAGCAGAACCAACCCTGCCAGGCAAATCCGTTTCGTTGAATTATTTAAGAATTTTTTTTCCATAAAGTTGTTCGATATGAAGTCCCAGTCCCCATCCGATATAATCTGCCCGGCCCCAATGGACCTTCAGCATCACATTGGCATAAAAATCTTTTGTGAATTTGTATTGAAAAGAGATTTTCTCATAGAACGGGCCGTTACTTTTTTCCTGTCCACCAAGGTAATATCCCAAATTGATGATAAAACCAAGTTTTGAAAGAACCAGCATATAAGCAGCATTGATTCCCGGCCTGATGATCTTCAGCTTGTTTGAAGCATCAACTCCATGGCTTTCAAGTATTTTAATATGGGATTCATCATAGGAAAAATCCAGCCCAAATCCCCACTTACTTTTTCGTAGAACGGGGAAGAAGGTGTTTTCATACAAATGATAAACCATGAAGTTTTTCCCGAGAACGGCTTTCATGTTCTTCCACCCCAGGGATACTCCAATGTCGAACTCAATACTGTGCCTTAAGACTGCAGAGTAGGGCTCGGTAGGAGGGATGAACCGGTCGCTGATGGATCTATTCTCCCTTGCAAGGCGGTATGCCACACCGGCATTTATCGCCGGAACATTCAACCCATAATTCGGCAATTTCAGTGAACCGTTGGAAAAGTGCTGCAGCCCTGCGCCGAGAGACAAAGTTAACCTTCCGTTCAGCTTGTATCGGACCTGGAACATCATGTTAGCGGAAGCATTGATGTGTGAACCAATTGCAAGATTCTTGTAGTTGGTGAGCCGGTTGAATGGCCTGGTGAGGTAAGCAGCCCCCAGTCCGAACCGGAAATTGAGCGAAAAGTTTTTGTATCTGACCAGCGGAAAATCTATAAATGGGAAAAGGGAAAATGCTGAACCCAGTTCTGGTGATTTCCCAAGGCCGGTATAAAGAAAACTCAGCCCGATCATAGGATAGGCAAACGCCCTTTCCCACTTATGTTTCCCATAGGTTTCCTGCTGAAGGTTGATCTCGAATACAGGGAAATGGCTGTTAAATCTCTCCAGCTCGATGTGCTGCGCATACAGGAATCCATAATAGAACCGCCCTTCCACCATCATATTAGAGGTAAAGAGTTTGTGTTCATATTCCTGACTTCGGACAGGAGAGGAAAATAACAGTAAAAAAATAACGGATGATATGAGAAGGAGAAAGAATAAAAATGAATGTGTTAATGAGGTTCTCAAGTCAAGGATTATTAGATCATTTGCTTTATGCAAATTTAGTAGGATTTCTTCATCCTTTGAACGATAGCCGGTACTAACTATCTTAACGTGAAAACCGATAAATCCTTACTTTTGTAAAAAAATAAAAAAATGGAAGAACGCATTGCCGCATTCGGGAGGTTGCTGGAGATCATGGATGAACTCAGAGCCAAATGCCCCTGGGACCAGAAGCAGACTTTGGAGAGCCTGAGGTACCTTACCATAGAAGAAACCTATGAGTTATCCGATTCCATATTGGAAAAAGATATGGATGGAATCAAAAAGGAACTGGGGGACCTGATGCTTCACCTGGTCTTTTACTCAAAAATCGCCTCTGAAACAGGTAGTTTTGATATCCTCGATGTCCTGAATAATATTATTACAAAACTCATTCACCGTCATCCACACATCTTTGGGGATGTCAAAGTGAGCAATGCCAAAGAAGTAAGGGATAACTGGGAGAAGATCAAACTGAAAGAAAAAGGAAATGAATCGGTACTTTCGGGTGTGCCAAATTCATTGCCTGCCATCGTCAAGGCATACAGGATCCAGGAGAAAGCAAGCGGGGTAGGTTTCGACTGGGAAAAACCGGAGCAGGTCTGGGATAAAGTATTGGAAGAATTGAACGAATTGAAAGCAGAAGTCAGTAAGGGTGCAGCCATTGAAAAAAAAGAGGATGAACTGGGTGACCTCTTATTTGCCATCGTAAATTATGCAAGGTTCATTGATGTGAATCCTGAAGATGCGCTTGAAAGGACGAACCGGAAATTCATAAAACGGTTCCAGTACCTCGAAGAAAAAGCCAAGAAGTTGAATAAGCCGCTTCATGACATGACACTTGCCGAAATGGATGTTTTCTGGGAGGAAGCCAAAAGCTGGAAACCGATATAATCCTCAGTCCGCGTAATGTGAATAGGCTCGTTTAAAGAAATTTCCGGGTTATCAGGATCAGTGTTTTGATAAGTAATTTGCAACGCCCTCGGCGGTTTCTTTCATTCCCTGGTCACCTTTATGCCAATCGGCTGGGCAAACTTCCCCGTTTTCTTCAAAAAACTGGAGCGCGTCCACCATACGTAATGCCTCCTCAATACTCCGACCCAGAGGGAAGTCATTCACTATCTGATGGCGAATGATACCCTGTTTGTCGATGAGGAATAATCCCCGGTATGCCTGTGCAACACCTTCAAATTCGATGGTTCCGTCTTCATTGTACATCCATTCGCCGGCCAGCACATCATAATTTGCTGCGATGGTCTTTGAAAGATCGGAAACTATCGGATATTTTACGCCACTTATTCCGCCTTTATTTTTTTCGGTATTCAGCCATGCCCAATGAGAATATTTGGAATCGACAGAGCAGCCGACAACCGCCACATTCCTTTTTTCAAATTCCTGGAGTTTTTCCTGGAAGGCCAAAAGTTCTGTGGGACAAACAAAGGTGAAATCCAATGGATAGAAGAAAAACACCACGTGTTTCTTCCCGATATACTGATTGAGGGAGAATTTTTCAACAAATTCTCCTCCGTTGACTACTGCATCCGCTTCAAAAAGGGGAGCTTTCTTTCCAACTAATACTGTCATTTTTGTTCTGATTTAAATGAATGATTGAATATTTGCATTTTTTTGCAAATATAGAAATTATTTAGAAACGTTATTGATAAAAATTCATCAGGGTTTAACATCCTGGAAATTGAACTGAAGCCGCTCCTGTTTCTGAAAATCATACAGGGTCATCTTGCGCAAAGCAAAATACCGTTGCCAGTAATTCTGCAACGCAGCGAAGAATGAATTTTCCGAATTATCAGCTTCTGTCTGCGCTGTGTATAATTCCTGGAAATCGGAAATTTTGCCGATCATATACCGATCCTGGGTGATCTTGTACGATTTTTTTGCCACCGTGTCAGCCTTTGCAGCGATCTCAAGCTGGTTCTTCTGCATATTGAATTTCATCACATCCCTGTAAATACTTTGCCTGAAATCGATTACTCCCTGTTCAACCTGGTTTTTAATGATTTCCCTCTGTGACTCGGCCATTTTTATCCTTCCCCTGGCCACACCCCAGTCGAGGATCGGAACATTCAGCTGCAGGGAAACCTGTTCAAGGTCCTGCGGGCTCTTATATGCGTCGGGAAGGTTTGGAGCGGTCTGATTATACCCAAAGATTGCCGAGAGGTTAGCGTCGAACCTGCCATCCAGTTTTGCCATGTTCACATTCATGTCAGCTTCCAAAAGTTTTCGTTGAAATTCTTCTGAAACCGAAGTGTTTGCAGATGCTTCCTCTATGGCCTTCACTGGGTTTACAGTGAAGTAGTTGATATTTACGGGCGGTTCAAGGATGATGGAATCGGGACCCTGGATACGCAGGAAAGATTTAAAATTAAAAATTGCATCCTGAAGGGCAAGATCAGCATTTTCGATCGCTAATTTCGCCTTCAGAAGGCTGAGTTCGTAAAGAAGAAGCTGGTTCTGAGGAATCTTTCCCAACTGGAAGCGTCCTTGCGTGATCTTATAAAGGGTGTCGTAGTTTATGTAATTTGTCTGTGCAATTTTCTTTTCCACCTGGGCCTGGAGCAGGACAAAATAGAAATTGGTTGTTGAGATGTTGATGTCTTCTATGTCTTCAAGATATTTTCGCTTTGCCTGGTCATACTTCAGGGGTTTTATCTTTTTGTCCCACCGGTATGAGTTGTATCTGAAAATTGGCTGGGTGTATTTGATGTTGATGGGGGTACTGATATAGGATGTGGTTGTTGAGTCGCCCAGGTTATCGGTACGTGTCAGTCCTGAATTCAGGGATATATTACCTCCTGTAAAGCCAATCTGCTGGCTCAGGCTTAGGTTCCCGCCATAATTCACATATTGCTGCAGCTGATAAATTTTGGTGCCGTCGGTTAAAGTGTATGCATTGATGCTTCGGTTGAAATCAGGAATGACGCCTGATGCGTTCAACTGGGGGAGGTAGGATCCCCTGAATGTTTTATAATCCCAGAAACTGACACCAAATTGCTGTTTGGCAATCAGCGCCTGGATTGACCTGTCTTTTGCAATGGAAGTAGCTTCTTCAAGGGTCATCCTTCGGATCTTCTTCTGTGCAAGCAGGCCATTCGGATGAATGAGCATGATCAGCGCCAGGATCCAGATAAACAATACGGGTCTATACATAGGATGGATTTTACATTATTCATGTCTCAGGGAAGCGACCGGTTCCTGCTGGGAAGCCCGGCGTGCAGGCATAAAACCGAAAGCGATGCCGACAGTGGCAGAGACTCCGAAAGAAATCACGACAGACCATGGAGAAACAATAGTGGGAATTGTGGTGAGTTCCATAATCAGTTTGGAAAGCACAATCCCCAGCACAATTCCAATCAGCCCGCCTGTTATTGAGATCATTGTGGCTTCGGTAAGGAACTGCAGGATGATGTCATTTTTGGTTGCGCCAATGGCCTGGCGGATCCCGATCTCTTTGATCCTTTCCATCACAGATGCCAGCATGATGTTCATGATTCCGATTCCACCGATGAGAAGGGAAATGCTGGCAATGGCACCCAGCACCATGTTGAAGATATCCCGTGTCCGTTCTTCGTTTTTCAGCAGTAACTCAGGAACTTTAATTTCAAAATCTTCCACGCCGGTATGACGGCGGATCATCATCCGTTTGAGGACTTCCGTTGTTGGCTTCACCATCTTGCTTTCTTTGATCTGAACAACAATTTTATCCACCTGGTTTCTGGAACTGCTTCCGGGTTGATTGTCCGTAATTATCGCACCCCCTGAAAAATATATTATCTGTTGATTCGTAAGGTTGTTCTTGTTGACGACTGAACGGTCTTTATACCGCACCAGCAGCGTCTGAATCGGAGTATAGATGGTGTTGTTATAATCTGAGATACCCAGATTTTCAAGAGCTTGCTGGTTTACCTCACGATTTCTCAGAACGCCTATGACCGTTAACCAAACAGGGCCGCATTTAATTTCTTTTCCAATGGGATTTTCTCTTGAAAAGAAATGAGATTTAATGGTAACCCCGATGATACAAACAGGTTTCCCGTCTTTCAGCTGTTCTTCATTGAACATCTCTCCCTGCATCAGGTCCAGGTTAAAAACGCTGAAGAAATCGGGTGTTATACCGGTCACCTTGGTGGTGGATTTTTTTCCTTCACCGATCACATCCATTTCATAAATCACCTCCGGGCTGACCTTATCGACTGTAGGAATCAGATGCTGTATGCTAATGGCGTCCTGCAGGGTCAAACCCGCTGAGAATTTTTTGGATTCTTTTGAATCCGAATTATCCTTGGTTTGGTTTTGGTCAGAATTATCGCTTTTTTCGGACGATTTTTTATTTTCGGTTTTGGATGAGATTATGATGTTGTTGACGCCAACCAGCTTCATCTGGTCAAGGATCTCCTTTTGGGCACCCCGGCCGATGGCCATCATGGCGATCACCGCAGCCACCCCGAAGATGATCCCAAGAGCCGTGAGCATGGAACGGAACTTATTGATAAAAACCGCTTCCCATGCGATGTTAAGAATATAGATATAACGTTCGAACACGCGGGTTGGATTTATCGGGAAGTTCCCGGTTTTAGACTCTTTTTGGTGTTTGTTACGCTGGGTTTACTGATTTTATTTGATGCCGGTTTCACTTCGGCTTTTTTCAATTCTTCGGCGGAAAGTTCTTTGAGCTTCACTTTATCGGCATTTTCAGGAGGCAGGAGCAATAATTCATCATTCGCGGAAACACCTGCTTTCAGGATAATCTCGTTGTCGTTACTTTCCCCGGTGATCACCTGTTGTTTCAGGATACTGCCTCCGTCTTTTCTGAAAACGTAGGATATGCTGTCGTTACTGATAACGGCTTCAATGGGGGCATATATCACATTGTTTATGGATGCGGTGATAATGGTGTTTTTGGAAGTCATGGAGGGCCTCAGGATGGAGTCGAATTCGTTGATCAGGATATTGACTTCGAAGACTTTTGCATTGGAATTCGGAAGTTGTTCACCTACATTGGCAACCTGGGTTACTTTGCCGGTGAATTTTTTATCGGGGAATGCATCAACTCCTATCCTTACGTCTTGTCCAACCTTTACCTTGCTGATGTCAATCTCATTGACATAGGTCCGGGAGATCATTTTCGACAAATCGGGCAATTCTGCTACGGTGCATTCGCCCCAGGTATCCACGCTTGAACCTTCCTGTTGGCGTCCGTTCCAGTTCCGGGTGTAGATCACCATTCCTTTCTTTGGTGCGAAAATGGTAAATTGTTTGATCTTATCCTGCATTTGTTCCAGTTTCCGCTGGGCCTGGGTGTAAGTTGCATTTGCGTCATCCATGTTGGCGACTTCCTTTCTGTACTGGAGGTCGTAGCTCTTTTTTGCCTGTTCCAGTGTCCGTTGAGCCTTCTCCATTTCAATTTCTGCCTGCCTTTGTGTGGCCTTTGGCTCATAAATGGATTGTTCCTTTATCGTTTTTTTCTGTTCAAGGTCGTAGTTCATGTTGATCTGTTCATCGCGAAGGCGGCGCAGGTTCAGGGAACTGTCGAGTTGACGCTGGGTCAGCTGTGTCAGGGCTTTGTCGCGGTTGGTTTCGATCTCTTTCATCTTGGTGTTAATTTCGTTCGGGTCGAGGGAAGCGACAAAAGCCCCTGAATCGACCTTGGTTCCTTCCGGTACCAGTTTTAGAATCTTAACGCTTGAGATCTGTAACTGCCAGAGATTTTGTGGCCCCCGGATCTTTTCAGAAGATTTGGCGAACAGTTCTCCTGTGGTAATCACTTCGATCGGGAAAGTGCCCTTCTTTACTTTAACGGTTATTTGCTGGCTTTTATCGTTCCGTGAGAAAATGAAATAGGCAATAATAGCAAGGATGAAGAAACCTGCTATTATGAAACCAACTTTTTTCTGCTTCATAGGAGAATATTTGGGGGAGTATTAGACATCGATTTTTGCATATTTTGCATTGCGCTCAATGAATTCACGACGTAGCGGAACATCATCCCCCATGAGCATCGAAAATATGCGGTCGGCTTCTGACCCATTTTCGATGGTCACTTGTCTTAATGTACGAAATTCGGGGTTCATGGTAGTATCCCACAACTGTTCCGAATTCATTTCACCAAGACCTTTATACCGCTGAATATGGACGCTGGATTCCTTCCCGTTGGCTCCCAGTTCCGCGACGATCTGGGCACGTTCTTCTTCGGTCCAGCAATACTTTCCTGTCTGTCCTCTTTTAATAAGGTACAACGGAGGTGTTGCAACGTAAACATGCCCGTTTTCGATCAGCTCTTTCATGTACCTAAAAAAGAAGGTTAGGATAAGTGTAGTAATATGACTGCCATCCACATCGGCATCTGTCATTATGATTATTTTATGATAACGCAGTTTCTCCATGTTTAGTGCCTTGCTGTCTTCTTCTGTGCCGATGGTTACCCCCAGGGCCGTATAGATATTCTTTATCTCCTCACTTTCGAAGATCTTATATTGCATTGCTTTTTCAACATTCAGGATTTTTCCGCGGAGGGGAAGGATGGCCTGGAATTTACGGTCGCGGCCTTGTTTTGCGGTGCCGCCTGCAGAATCACCCTCCACGAGGTAGATCTCGCAAAGACTGCCATCCCGTTCAGAGCAATCGGCAAGTTTTCCCGGGAGTCCTGATCCACCAAGAACACCTTTTCGCTGTACCAGTTCCCGTGCCTTCCGAGCGGCATGACGCGCAGTGGCTGCCAGGATGACCTTGTTGACGATGGTTCTTGCTTCTTTCGGATGTTCTTCAAGGTAGTAGGAAAGCAATTCACTCACCAGTTGGTCAACCACTCCCATCACTTCGTTGTTTCCGAGTTTGGTTTTTGTTTGTCCTTCAAACTGGGGCTCCTGAACCTTGACCGAGATAATGGCGGTGAGGCCTTCACGAAAATCATCACCGCTGATGTCAAATTTCAGTTTGGCAAGCATGCCGGTCTTATCTGCATAGCTTTTCAGGGTACGGGTGAGTGCCCTGCGGAAACCGGAAAGATGGGTTCCTCCTTCGTGTGTGTTGATGTTGTTAACATAGGAATGGATGTTCTCGGCAAAGGAGGTGTTGTACTGCATGGCAATCTCCATGGGAATGCCATTCTTTTCGCCTTCAATGGAGATGGGTTCCGGCATTAATTTTTCACGGTTTGCATCGAGGTAATCAATAAAATCCCTTAGTCCCGCTTTGGAAAGAAATGTTTCCGAGAAAAAATTCCCCTTCTCGTCTTTTTCCCGCTCATCGGTGATGGTAAGCGTGATCCCTTTGTTGAGGAAAGCAAGCTCCCGCAGCCGGGAAGTCAGGATCTCGGAATCATAATGCTCGGTGATGAAAATGGAATTGTCGGGTAAAAAGGTTATGATGGTGCCGTTCCCCTCGGTATCACCAACAGTTTTTATCGGGTACATGGGTTTTCCGTATTGGTATTCCTGCTGGAAGATCTTTCCGCCACGGTGAACCGTAACCAATAATTTTTTTGAAAGAGCATTGACAACGGAAACACCTACGCCGTGTAATCCTCCGGAAACTTTATACGTATCCTTATCGAATTTTCCCCCGGCATGGAGAACCGTCATGACCACCTCAAGTGCCGATCGCTGTTCTTTTTCATGGAAATCCGTGGGAATCCCTCTTCCGTTATCAATTACAGTTATCGAATTATCTTCGTGTATAATTACGTCAATCTTGTTGCAATATCCCGCCAGGGCCTCATCGATGGAATTATCGACAACTTCATAAACGAGATGATGAAGCCCCCGTATATTCACATCTCCGATGTACATTGCAGGCCTTTTTCTTACCGCTTCCAGCCCTTCCAGAACCGTGATATTTTCAGCGGTATAATTTTGACTGGCAATCTCTTTTTCTATATCATTCATAATCAGGTAATTAAATTTCGATTTACTGTAACAAAAGTACGAAAAATTTCCGGATAAATTCTCATTAAAATATCAGGATAATCAAGGATTTTATTAACAATGAAAGGTGCAAAAACCGGCGTGCAGAATAACCTTACATCCGGATGGAAGAAATAACGAAAAAGAGGTCGGAAAATTATAAAAACCAGGGTGCTACCGGTGGTTTTTCAGTTTTTCAACAATGGCTTGCGCGGCCCTTCCATTTCCGAACGATAAATTTTGGGAAGAAGAAGGAGCAGTTAACCGGATTGCTTCAAGGATCTTATCCGGGTCTGCGCCTGTGATGGTGTTCCAGTTGTCGTGAAGTGTTTCCACCCATTCTGTTTCTGTACGCAGGGTGATACATTGTTTTCCAAGGAAATAGGCTTCTTTCTGCAATCCGCCGGAATCGGTAAGAACTTTACCTGCATGCATCGTCAGGTAAAGCATCTGAAGGTAGCCAACGGGATCGAGGATTCGAACATTTTCAGGAAGGTGGATGATGTTGGCGATGATCTTCCGGGTGCGCGGATGAATTGGTAAAACAATGACCTGCCCTGATTCTGAAAATGCCCGGAAAAGGTTTTTCAGGTTGTTGATGTTGTCGGTGTTTTCTGCACGGTGCACTGTGGCCAGCAGGTAATCGCGGGGAAGGTTTTTTATTTGGTACAGATCCGGGTTCATCAGGATCTTCTCTCTGTAAAAAAGAGTACTATCGTACATGACATCGCCTGAAAGGCAACTTTCTTCCAGCAATCCTTCCTTTTCAAGGTTGATCATGGCCGTCAGGGTTGGGGCGAAGAGGAGATCGGAGATCCGGTCGGTAACGATACGGTTGATCTCTTCCGGCATTTTCCGGTTGAATGACCGCAGCCCTGCTTCAACATGGGCCAGGGGGATGTTGAGTTTCGTGGCAGCGAGTGCCCCTGCAAGGGTTGAATTTGTATCACCGTACACCAGGGTCCAGTCAGGTTTTTCAGAAAGAAGGATGGTTTCAATGCCTTCGAGCATTTTCCCGGTTTGAACAGCATGGGAACCTGAGCCGACTTCCAGATTAAAATCAGGATGGGGGATGTTCAATTCCTCGAAAAAGATATCCGACATGTTCGGATCATAATGTTGTCCGGTATGGATAAGGATTTCTTCGACTTCAGGATCATGAAGCAGTAAACGTGAAATCGTTGCAGCTTTGATGAACTGCGGACGTGCCCCGATAACAGTAACAATCTTCATGGGTTAATGGATTGAAAAAAATAACAGCAGTTCTGTAAGCAGGATCCTGTTGAATTCTATCATTTATCTGAGCCTGATGTCACCATCCGGCTTAAGCGACCTACCCCCCGGCATTGGGCGAGCAACCCTTGACAACCGGTTTACATGGTCTTTCAACCCATAAGGTTTACCCCTCCTGCAGTCACCTGCATGGATCGTGAGCTCTTACCTCGCGTTTTCACCCTTTCCCCGATAAACTGGGGTGGTAATTTTCTGTGGCCCTGTCTGTCCCTCCGGCATTTATATCCGGAAAGCCTTCCCGTTAGGAAGTATGGTGCTCTGTGTTGTCCCGACTTTCCTCCGGG
>Ga0182021_10001764_pt1 | contig 25108 bp, 20 predicted proteins | sample 612E3MmetaG_FD_120493 | JGI IMG/M metagenome (GOLD analysis project Ga0182021, IMG submission 120493) | Permafrost microbial communities from Stordalen Mire, Sweden - 612E3M metaG (Illumina Assembly) | ecosystem: Environmental > Terrestrial > Soil > Wetlands > Permafrost | place: Sweden... | reverse complement strand
TGCGCCTGCCTACGTATTTCTACGTAGGTTGGATAGGGGCAATATCCGGATGCGCAAATCCCTTTTGCCCTAGATACTTAACCACTTCTAAATTATGGGGAAGGCCATCTACAAGTTTATGGGAGAGCGCTATGGGCATTACCACGAGAAAAACGAACGCATTAAGGAGCTCGCAAAAGGCATTCACGATCGCGCAGAAAATCGCCGATGCCGCGTGCGAACTGGACTTTCTTAGAAAGGTTACCGACCAGGCGGTGGCTTCCGAGGCCGAAAAGCACATCAACATTTTGCACAGATGCGCGGCGGAGCTTGCCGGCGACCGGGCTTGCGAGATCTATGAGCAAGTCAATGAGTTGGAAATATGGTTACTGGACAAACGTAGAGCGAGCCGATGAAATTAGGCCAACAGCCGGATGCCCCGGTCGCAACTCGCCCGTAAATCCAGCGCATTTTTGCGGCCATGCTTCGTCTGCCGCTAATTGAATTCCCCCTTCCCATCTCCCCCTCTTTCCGGCTTAACCGATGAGTCAATGTCTGTTGCTCACCCATGGCTCAACGAAAATCGCGGCAAATTGATAGATTAATGCAATTCGCTTGCGCTGTCGGTAAACAATATTAACACATTGATATTATTAATAACTTATAGAAATTTCGCACAAATTACGCTTTCATATATAAATGTTTATTTGTGCATATTGACTTTACTAAACAAATCTGCGATTGTGTGCTCCGGATAGATTAACAGTGGCAACCTGTAGTGATGTATCAGGGTGTGGTGTCATTAGTTATGTGTCGTTTAGTAAACTGTATGTGTGTTTAATGGGTGCCGGGATTTAAAGGGGCAATTTAACTGGATTAAGAGGAGGGTACGTCGATGAAGTCGAACAACAAACCAGATTCGCTGGTTGCAGCCTGCGTGGGCATGGCCGCAACTTTTCTGACGGTTGTAGTGCTTTCAGGGTGTGGGGGCGGCGCCGGAAGCGGAGGCTACGCGCCACCTCCACCTCTACCCCCCAATAACGATATTGCCGACGGTTCCGTATCAGGCATCACGTACACGATCACCAGTTTCAAGACCGGGTTGGGCAGCTTTATCGCTGTCGACAACAGCGGTGCGGGCGCCAGCCCCTCCAATGCGGCAGTCACTCTGGACACCGACACTCACGGTTCGGAGGGCAGTGTTTCTGCAAATCTAACCATCACGAGCATGCCGGCAGGAGCAAACCCCTGGATCGGAATAACCTCCAAGAACAATGGCGGCTTGGCCGACTGGTCGCCCTACCGTTATCTGCGGTTCAGTGTCACAACTGGCGCCGCCGGGTACAACGGGATGGCCGCGATAAAAACCGGCTCCGGCTATACATGGTGCGATGCCAAATCTCCGACAAGTATTGCAGCCAACAGTACGGGGACGGTTACATTGGATCTAACCACCTGCTCGGGAGCTAGCTTGGCCGACGTTAAGGAGTTCCTGATCTACTCCAATACTACTGGCACTTTCTACATTGATAACGTGCGGCTGGAAAAGGACACCACCGTCACAGCACCGGACATTGCGGATGGTAAGACGAACGGCAACATATTCACGATTTCCAGCTTCAAGACCGGACTGGGTGGATTCAGAGCGCTGAATGACAACGACAAGATCGCCGCCGGAGGGACCGCTGCGCTGGACACCGTGGTAGCCCATGCCACGGAAGGCACCAACTCAGCCGCCGTTACGGTCAGCAACATACCTGCTGGCGCCAGTTCGGTCGGTCTGGCACTGGACAGCAACGGCGGCCTGGCCGACTGGTCTGCGTATCGCTACCTCAAGGCCGACATCATTACAGGGGCGACAGACTTCAATGGTACGGTTTCCATTCTGTCCGGCAATGCATGGACATACTGTGATGACCAAACATGGCCGTTGATCAAGGCCAATACGGCGTCCGCGACCCTTGTGATGGACTTGACTGCGTGCCCGGCAGGCACCGATCTTGCCAATGTGAAGCGCATCCAGATTCAGAACAAACTGCTTGGAACCTTCAACATCGACAATGTGCGTCTGGAAAAGGGTTCCGCACCACCGGCAGCAACGGATGTAGCCGACGGCTCGTCAACCACTAATGCCGGCGTCACGACCACGGTGCTGACCAGCTTCCACGACGGTGTCGGCTCATTTGGCGTGTATGACACAAGCGCAAACGCCAGCGCCGTATTGGCTACGGTGACACTGGAGAGTCCAAGTGCCGCGGCAACCGAGGGTAACAGTGTGGCCGTTGTAGACATGGCTCAGAAGGGCGCTGCTACTCCAGATGCCTTTGTGGGCGGAACGCCCTCTGTAACCAACTGGACGGGCGCCCTGCATCTCAAGGCTGACATGCAAGCCACGGAAGGCATCTATTGGGTGCAACTGATCACCAAGAGCGGCGCAGGCTGGAATTGGTGCGATGATCATGGAGCATCCGCCAATCTCGGTTGGAATGTGGCGGGCACTATCAGTTTTACTTTGAGCGCCCAGACCTGCGGTTCCGGCACCTTCGATCCGACAAACGTACAGGCCTATTACCTGCTCGTGCAAGGCAGTAGCGGTACCTACCGTATCGACAATATCCGCCTGACTACTGACTAATCAGGACTCGGAGGGAATGCAGGCATCAATGTTCGGCCTGCATTCCTTCCTTGTTAAAAATGCGTCAGGGTTGGACACCGTTCAGGAATGAGAGCTATTTGTTGGAGGAAAAAATGAAACTGCTAACCAAGTTACTTCTGATTGCCAGCGCCGCGATTGTCGGGATGGTGTTGATCGGCGGTATTGCCGCTACGTCCCTGCGCAGCGCGATGCTGCAAGAGCGTCAACAATCGATGCAGATGCTGGTGAAGATGGCAGCCAGCCAGGTCGAACATTTTCAGACGCTGGAAAAATCCGGCGCGCTCACGCGGGAAGCTGCACAAGCAGCAGCCAAGGATGTGATGCGCTCAATGCGTGACGGCGAAAACTATGTGTTTGTCCGCGGGGGAAAGAATTTACTGGAAATGCTCGTTCATCCCGACCCGGCCGCAGAAGGAACCGGAAGCAACGGCGGCGTGCTGCCCAGCGGCCAAACCGTGACCGATGCGTATATGGAGGCCTTGCAGAAAAGCAATCCTGCATTGGTTTCCATTATGACCAAGCGTCCCGACGGCGATGATCTGGTGCCAAAAATCAATGCGATCCAGTCTGTTCCGGACTGGAACTGGGTGATCGGCAGCGGCGCTTATGTCGACGACATCGACAAGGCGTTTACCCACAAGGCGATGGAACTTGTGGCCCTCGGCGGAATTATCCTGGTATGCGTGTTCGTACTGGCGTTTGCATTGACTCGCGGCATTATCAAACAGTTGGGAGGCGAGCCCCAGGATGCCACCGAATCCATGAGGAGGATCGCCAACGGCGACCTGGCCGAGGATATTCACCTCAATGAAAACGACAGCTCCAGCCTGATGGCTTCGCTGAGTCTGATGCAGATGAAATTGAGAAATATCACCAATGCAATTCAGGAAAACGCATCAACCCTGAATGAGCAGGCCCATGATTTTGCCGTTGCCGCCAAAACGTTTGGCGAATCGAATTCTGCCGAAGACTTGCACAGCATGCTCCGGTCAAGCCAGAGGCTGTGGAAGATCGCGGATGTTCTCGGCAAATCGGTATCAAGACTCAAGTCTTGACGCGCTGCACCAGCCCACGGTTTTGACATTGAACGGATAGAAAAATGAAGATGAATTTGTCAGGCTGCAGTATATCGCTCACGCCCAAAGGGGTGGATGAGGCAATGAACCGGACTTACAAGGTCAATGTCAAGTATCGGAGCGTGCTTATCCATTTGAGATCAAAACCGCAAACCGTCGAACACACGCTCCACATACATTCCGTGTTCGAACCCGAGGAAGTCATCGAGGCCATCTCCGATTTGATCAGGGAGGGGTTCGTTGCAGTGCAGGAGGCGGAAGCGGCCGCTCCCTCGGGTGAGGATCTCAGGTTGCTGGACGGCATCATCGTCTCGGAGGCCAAATTCCTGCTGGTTGATTTTTGTGTGACCAGTTTTGGAACGCGATCCCATATGTTTACCGATGAGATCGGGAAGTGCAGGAACGAGCAGAGCCTGCGCGTTTGTCTGAAAAATATCTACGCAGTTACCCAGGACAGTTGTCCGGATCGATTGCCCTTCCTGCTGAAAACCGTTGCGGAAATTAACCGGACGGCCTGATCGATGGATGTGGTGCAAGCGATGAAGTTTGTCGAAATCAATTCGTGGAGCGCCTCCCGGGCTGCAAGTCTCGGAGGCGTTCACCCAAAACCGGAACGAAGCCTGGATCATGTATAGCGACGTAGTCTTTACCAGGACCGCCAAGGGCGAACGCGAAAAGGCAAACCTTCCGGACAACCTCAAGCGCGCGTTGTTGCTCATCAATGGCCAATCTGCTTCCGCCGAACTGCTCAAGCACACGCCGCCGAGCCTGCGCCAGGAATGGGATGAGCTTCTCGGCGAATTGTTGAAAGGCGGATACATTGCCAAAGCCTGTGCAGCCACCCACGAGCGGGAGGCTGCTGCGTGCAAGCCTGCGCCATGGTCGGCGCAATTCAGCGCCGGACTATTTCGCCCTACCAAAACGCAGCAGCAGCCGGAGATGGCGTCCGGACTGAAGACGGAGAAAGCCGCCGGACTTAAGGGATTCTTTGCGGCTGCCAGGGAAAAAGCCACGGCTGAGGCACAACAGGCTGCGCTCGAAATGGCGCAGGCGCGTGCCGCTCTCGAGGCTACAGCAGCCAGGCGAAGCGCGAATGCCGGGGGGAAAGCCGAACAACGCGAGGAAGAAGATGCGCGTGCGCGGGCCGCGCTGGAGGTTGCCATTGCGACCGCCAAGGCCAGGTCGGATGCCGAGGCAAAAGCCCAGGCCGAGGCAAGGCAGCGGGACATGAATGCAGCGCGGGTACACGCCGAACGCGAGGCTACGGCATCCGCTCAGGCCATTGCGGCCGTCGAGGCAAGACAGCGGGCCGAGAAAGCCGCATGCGCGTATGCCGAACGCGAGGCGGTCGTTGCATCCGTCCAGGCCAGGGCAGCCGAGTTGGCAAAAGCACAGGCGGATGCCGGGCAGAGAGAGAAGGAAGCGGCACGTACTCGCGCCGAACTTGAGGCTGCCATCAAGGCGGCCAAGCGCAGAACCGAAACCGGACCAATATCCCGTGGCAACACCAGTCAAAACGCGGAAGCCGAAATACCCGAGAGCTTCGCTGCGCGCCTGCGAGATCTGGAAATCGAGAACGACACATTGAAGAGGCTGTTGTCCGAGGCTTATCAGGAAATCGCTCTGCTGAAAAACCGTATTCGGGGCTAGCGGGACATGGATTCTGGAAAACATTGAGGACCCGATGCGTCATTCCGTCGCATCGCGGTTGCAGGGGGAATACGGCAGCAACTTACGCAACACCGGTGTAACGGCATTATTACAGCATATTTCTACATTCTGTTGAAGGAGCGAACATGTTTGAAAAAATAATCGATTCATTCGGCCACGCACAAAACCAACAAGAAACAAGCAGTCAGTTCATCAATTTGTATGACGCAATGCTGGCACATAAATCCTGGAAAAAGCGTCTGCACGACTATCTTGACGGCGTATCCAAGGAAAAACTGGAACCCGGCCAGATAAGCATAGATCACGATTGCGGTCTTGGAAAATGGCTCCACAGCGAGGGTAAGGAGCATTTTGGCGAACAGCCGGTGTTTATCAAGCTTCTGGATGAACATGCAAAATTTCACGCTGAAGCTGCCCAGGTCGTAGAGGCGCATCGGGCTGGAAACAGCATTCTTGCGCTGGAAATCCTGAACGGCCGTTTTGAAGAACAAGTCACAAGATTCGTGAAGTACCTGACCAAGTTCAATGCCATCGTCGAGGCACAAAGCGAGGGCCGCCAGGCGGCGTGACGAATAAGTCTGGAAAAAGCAGTTGGCCATAGAGGCCACATAACCTGCGACTAAACGAGCGTCGTTTGCTCGTTTAGTCGAATGGCCAGGAGTTTCATCGGAGAATACCGAGAAGAGCGAATGAGAGATTAACAAACCGTTCGCCTCCCTGATGGTGACGAACCCATACCGGCGAAAGTCCCGACTTCTCTTGTACTCTGTGGCTTGAATTGCGGTTCCAAGATATCGCGGATGCAATTTTGATGCGGCGGAATGGCGTATCAGGCCTTCAAGGTTTTCCCGCATCCATGCCTTGCATTCATTCTGCCCGCTTGGCTTATCCCAACACCGTTTGCCGACTGAGTGCGCTACGCGATGGAAAAAGGCTGACGTCTTTCCCGTGCGTAATGTTGCTCCCGCAGGTTGAGCGCGCCGATGGAGATGGTTGCGGAAATATCCCCGTAGACTTTCACCTGAACGGCTTGTCCCGGCATCAAGTCGAGGAAGTTATCGCTGAATTCCAGTTTGGGGGCCGCCAGCCATATGCCTTTGATCGGAGATTTGCAGCGCAATGTCAGGGTGCCGGATGAATGATCGCTGGTTACGGATAGTCCGCCCGGCGCAAAATGATGGAAACGAAAGGGCTCCGGCCAAGCGGTGTCGGAAGACACCAATTTCCCGTTGGCGTAAGCCGCCGCTTGTAGGATCACCGGCTGCCCGAAATCGGGCAAGTTCAATTCGAAATCGGTGCTGCAATTGGCGATTGCCAGCAGTTCCCGTGAGCTCTGGTGCAACGTCTCTCCGGACAGGGAATAAGCGGCGAAGTCCAGATGCAGTTCCTGGTCGCTAGAACGGTCGCTTGCGACCCAGCCCCGGGCTTGCGTTCCGTCCATGCGCAATGCCACGGCGAGCGACGCCAAGGCGCGCCGGATTGTGTGCCACGCCGGTTTGACGACGCCCGCCGAGTCGATCACGGCCCAGCTTGTCGCAGGCCAGCAATCGTTGAGTTGCCAGACCAGGGCGCCGCCCACCGCGCGTGCGCCCGGGCGCTGCCAGCGATGGCGAAAATCCTGATAGGCATAGCGCATTGCCTCGGCCTGGACGAAGCGGGTGGCATAGACCTGCTCGGCGAAGCTATCGCCGCAGCGCAACGTGTCGGCAACATACACCGCAAGGCGGCGGTGTCCGTCCGGAAAGGCGGCGGAGCCGGCCTTGTTGTGTGCCGCCATGGTGAGGCTTTGTGGGAAGCGCTCGTGCTCGGGCACGACACTTTCGAGCAGCGGCAGCGAAGGATGCGATTGCATGCCGAATTCGCTGACAAACCGTCCCTGAACTTTGTGGTATTCCTGATAGGGCTGCATGATGCCGTGCCAGACTTCCCAACTGTGGCGGTCGCCCACGGTCTGGTCGGCAGCGGAGAGAATGCCGGTAACGCTGGGGCTGTAGGGGCTGCCCGGCCAGTAGGGGCGCTGGCTGTCGAGCGTGGCGCAAATTCGCGGCAACAATTCCTCATAGATGGCGCGCGCATCGAAGTTCGCCATATCCTTGCCGTTGCCGTATTGCCCGATGGATTCGGCGATGGAATAGTCTTCGTTATTGCCGCACCAGATGGCGAGGCTGGGACGGTGGCGCAGGCGTTTTACCGCCGCTTCGGCTTCTTTTTGCACGCTGCCGAGAAAGTCGGGGTGGGCCGGATAGAGGCCGCAGGCGAACAGGAAGTCCTGCCATACCAGCACACCGATTTCGTCGCAGGCGTCGAAGAATGCATCGTCTTCGTAGATGCCGCCCGCCCAGACGCGCAGCATGATCATATTGGCATCCACCGCTTGCTGCACCCGACGCCGGTAACGCTCCGGCGAAATGCGGTTCAGCAGGGTGTCGTCCGGAATCCAGTTGGCGCCGCCGGCGAACAGCGCCTTGCCGTTGACCTCGAAATAGAAGGAGCAGCCGGCCTCGCCAGCGACGGATTCCTGCACCAGGCGCAGGCTGCGCAGTCCCAGACGCCGCTCGGAGGAGGCGACGATGCAATCGCCGTTCGTAACGCGGGTGACTACGCGGTACAAAGGCTGGTTGCCGTGCCCGGACGGCCACCATATCCTGGGCGATGTTACGCTCAGGCTCAACTCGGTACGCGCGGCAACCGGACAGGCCGTTGTGCCGATCAGGGTTCCGTCCGGATCGTACAGCGTGTGTTCCAGTTGAAGTCCGGCCGCTGTCAGATCGCCCGTCAAGTGCGTTTTAAGCTCGATGCGCGCCTGCTCCAGGCCGACGTCCAGCCATATCGGGCTGTCGACCTCGTCGATTCTGACGGTGTAGCTATGCAATTCGATGGGTTTCCACGGACCCGCTGACAGCAGCACGGGACCCCAGTCCCATCCGTAGTGGTACTGCGCCTTGCGCACATAAAGACGGCTGGAGTCGCCGTTCCACAGGTGACGCTTGCCGAACAGGGCTTCCCGTTCGCGGCCGCGCCGCAACGCGGAATCAAAATAGATGGCGAGGCGATTGATGCCGGGACGCAGCAGTTTGCCGACCGGCACCCGCGCGGGAACGAACATATTCTCGCTGTTGAGGATAAGCTCGCCGTTGAGCCAGACGCGGGCGAAGGTGTCGAGACCTTTGAAAACCAGGTCGTGGTGGCGCAAGCTGCTCGCGGCGGGGTCGAAATTGAAGTCGAGGCCGTAGCACCAGTCTTGGTCTGCCACCCATTGCACTTCCTGTTCGTTGAGACCGACATGCGGGTCGGGGATGCGGCCTGCCGCGAGCAAATCCTGGTACACGGTGCCAGGTACGCTCGCCGGCATCCACCCTTCGGTGGCGGCGAGATTGTCCAGCGCATTGAGAGATGGATTGGCTGCACGGATTTGCCAGCCGGAAGTCAGTTCAAGTTTTGTTTCGGTAATCACGGCTATGCACGCTATAGGTTAATGGCGCGGCCATCGGCGCCGAAAAGATGGAAACTGTCCGGGTTGATTTTTACGCCGACGATGGCGCCCGTTTGGGCGGCGGGGGCGGACGAGGTGAGTTTGACCACAAGTCTGGTATCCGAGCCTTTCAGCTTGACATGCGCGATCTGTTCGCTGCCGAGGTATTCGACCAGGTCGATGCAACCCGGCACCCCGTGGTTTGCCAGCGTCAGGTTCAGGTATTCAGGGCGCAGCCCGAGCGTCAAGGTTTTTCCGGCAAAGCCGGAAGGCAGGCGGTTCTGCGGTATTGCCCACGTCTCGCCGCCCGGCAGCTCTGCGACTGGCTGACCGGTTTCGTCTGTGCGCAAAGTCACCGGAATCAGGTTCATGCTGGGCGAGCCGATAAAACCGGCGACGAACAGGTTGGCCGGGCATTCGTACAGTTCCTGCGGCGTTCCGCACTGTTCGATGAGACCGGCATTGAATACGGCGATGCGCTCGCCCAAGGTCATGGCTTCGACCTGGTCGTGGGTGACGTAGATCATGGTCACGCCCAATTCGCGATGCAGTTGGGCCAGTTCGACGCGCATTTGCACGCGCAGGGACGCATCCAGGTTGGAGAGGGGCTCGTCGAAGAGGAACACGTCGGGTTGTCGTACGATGCAGCGGCCAATGGCCACGCGCTGGCGCTGCCCGCCGGACAGGGTTTTCGGCTTGCGGTCGAGCAGGGATTCGATTTGCAGGGTGTGTGCGGACTTGTTAACGGCGGCGGATACTTCGGCGCGCGACTTTCCGGCCAGTTTGAGCGCGAAGCCCATGTTTTCCGCGACGGTCATGTGCGGGTAAAGGGCATAGCTCTGGAACACCATGGCGACGCCGCGTTTGGCCGGTGGAATGTCGTTGACGACGCGATCGCCGATGCGCAGTTCGCCCCCGCTGATTTCTTCGAGACCGGCAATCATGCGCAGCGTGGTCGATTTGCCGCAGCCGGAGGGGCCGACAAAGACGATGAACTCGCCGTCCTTGATGTCCAGATTGATCCCATGAACGACACAGGCTGCGCCGTTGTAGGATTTTTTCAGGTTCAGCAGTTGCAGAGCAGCCACGGAATGGGTCTCCTAATTTAATTGGGCGGTTGAGCCCATTAATGAATTTCGTCTGTCCGCTTTGATACTGTTCAATTGTCTATCGCAGGATTTCAATAAATCATTCCCTGAACAGCAGGTAACGGCAAAACGGTTGAATGCTCGAATTGTTCCGTTATAGGGGTTCAATACGGTCCTTTCCTGCGGACGCCTCGTCCGGATACCCGGCATTCTTTCTCGTATGAAGGATTGCTTGACTTATCTGCACCATGCCAATATTATAAAACTGTTTACTAAACTTAAGCAAGATTAATAAAAAATAATCTAATTCATGTTAAGTCAGTCTGTTATGTAGCAAGGTTTATTTCTTTTGGGAGAATGGGCTAATGCAAACAATATGTCGAGAAAGCAGAGGGGAAGTGATTATTCGAAGCTCACTGATTGCGCTGGCATTCGGCATGATCCTGATTTCAGCCCAGGCGCACGCCGAAAAGCTCACTGTCTGGCTGGTCGGGGATGACAAGGCGCCCAAGGTGCTGCAGCCTGCGGTGGATGCTTTCAAGGACCGGAATCCCGGCGTCGAGTTCGAGGTGCGCGCCATTCCCTGGAGCGATGCGATGACCAAGTATTCCGCCGCCATTGCCAGCAAGAGCGGGCCGGACATCATCACGGGTGGCTTGTCATATGGCATCGAACTGGGGGCAAAGGGTGGCCTCGTCGACCTGGCACAGAAAGCACCGGATCTGGTCGCGTTCCTGGACAAGAAGGCCAACAAGGGCATCATGCGTTCGATACGCAACAGCAATGGCGCGATGTACGCATTACCCTACGATATTTCCGTCCAGCTCCAGCTTTACCGTACCGACATGGTGGCGAAACCGCCCGCAACCTGGGATGAGTTCACCGCTGCCGTGGCGAGGCAGCGAGCCGCCGGCAACAAGGGGTGGGCGCAGCAATGGGGCAACATGGGCTGGATGGGATTCTTTCCTTACCTGTTGCAGGCGGGCGGTTCCTTCTATGACGCCCAATGCACCAAGGCGACATTGGCCAGTCCGGAAGCGGTCAAGGCCTTGCGTTACTACGCCTCGCTCTATACCGACCTGAAAGCACCCAGTGATACCTGGCCTGACGTGGAGACCGGTCTCGAGTCCGGCACTTACCCGCTCGCGCAGACCGGCAGTTGGGTGTTTACCAGTCTCGATGTGTCGCGCAAAAAGATCGTGGGCAAGTGGAGCGTGGCGAAGTTGCCTGCGGGGCCGACCGGAAAATCCACTGCCTTCCTCGGTGGTACGGTGATCGGAGTGACCAGCCTGTCGACCCATCCCGATCTGGCGATCGGCTTCTTGCGCACCCTCTACGACTCGGCAATCGCCAAGCAAATGATTGACGCGTCTTTCAACCAGAAATTGCTGTGGCTGCCCGGCGGGCGCGAAGATCTGATCGAGTACGCAAATTTGCCTGCGGATCGCAAGCGCGCCTTGCTGGCCCAGCTCAAGGATGCCGAGGGGCCTCCCAACTGCAAAGGCTGGGAAGCCGTCGATCCTGCCGTTACCCGCGCCATTCAGCAGGTGGTGCTGGGCGGTGCCGATCCGGAGGAGGCGCTGGCGGCTGCGGCAGAGAAGATGAATCGCGCGTTGGCAAAATGACGGCCGTCTTTGCGGGCAAGCTGAATAACTTCCGCTGGCGCGAACGGCCGGATGGCGCTGTTCCGGTGTTCGCCTTTCTGTTGTTCAACCGGCGACTTTACGGGTGATTACCATGACAACGTCTTTCACGCAGCAGCTTTCGCGCAACGTGCGGCGTCATGGCGGCAACGTCCTGCTGATACTTCCCTTCATGGCATTGTTTGCCGTATTCACGGTGTGGCCCGTGCTTCGCTCGGCTTACCTGAGCTTTACCGATTATCACGCCACGGAGGCGCCAGTATGGGTCGGGTGGTCCAACTACGTCGAGTTGTTCGGCGACGAGCGTTTTTATCGTGCGCTTTGGAACACGCTCTCCTACATGGCGCTGGTGTCGGTGCTGGCGGTCGTGCTGGGATTGATCCTGGCGGTCGCCTTCGGTAGCCAGCGGCGCACTCATCAATGGGCGCGCATCGCCTTTTTCCTGCCGTCCGTTGCAGGCGGCGTGGGCGTGATCTCGGTGTGGAAGTGGCTGGCCAATTCCGAATCCTATGGATTGTTCAATACTGTGCGCAGTTGGTTCGGGCTCGATCCGGTCCGTTTCCTCGGCGACCCGGCCTGGTCTCAGCCTATCCTCATCATGATGGCGGTATGGGCGGTGATGGGCTACAACATGGTGATCTTTGTCGCGGGCATGCGCAATATTCCGGCCGAACTATACGAAGCGGCGGCGCTCGACGGGGCGACGCCCGCGCAGCGGTTTTTCCATATCACCCTGCCGATGCTGCGGCCCACCATTCTTTACGTCCTGGTCACCGGGATGATTGCCGCGTTCCAGGTTTTCTACGAGCCATACATCCTGTTCGGCAGCATCGATTCCGTGGGCGGTCCGCTGGATTCCGCGCTGATGCTGGTGACCTATCTGTTCGATCACGGCTTCCGCCAGCTCAATCTGGGCTATGCCTCCGCCGTGGCCTGGGTGCTGACCACCATCCTGTTTGTCCTGACCATGATCAACATGCGGATCGGCCGCGCCAGCGAGGAGGTTTAAGAATATGCCGCTCATGCCCAAGGAAAAAGTTTCGCGCTGGTGGTGGGCGGCAAAGCTGCCGCTTTTCATCCTGGTCGTCAGCGTGCTGGTGCCGTATTACTGGATGACGATAGGCGCATTCAAAACGGTGCCGGAACTGGTGCAGCAACCGCCCACCTTCGTTGTCGAGCATCCGACCACGCAAAATTTTTATGACCCCGGTTTCGTCGATGGCGAGGATCGTCCCGAGCACTGGGCGGGGATTTTCCAGCGCGAATCCGAGGGGTGGGGCTTTGTTCATTACTACCTCAATAGTCTGGGTATCACCGTCTTCGTTACATTGCTGAGCCTGCTGGCTGCGTCGCTGGTGGCTTTCGTGCTGACCAAGCGGCCATTCCCGGGCAGCCGCTTCCTGTTCAACCTGCTGTTGGCCAGCATGATGGTGCCCTGGGAGGTGACCATCATTCCCAACTTCATCACCGTTGCCGACTTGGGATGGATCAACCACTACGAAGCGCTGATGATCCCCGGCCTTGCCAAGGCGTTCGTCGTCTTTTACTTCCGGCAAATGATGCTGTCCTTATCCGGGGATATCATCGACGCGGCCATCATCGACGGCGCAGGCACCCTGCGCATCTGGTGGAGCATTGTGCTGCCTATCATCCGTCCCGGCATCGCTGCCATCGGCATTCCCGTTGCCATCGGCGAGTGGAACAGCTTTCTTTGGCCGCTCCTGGTCATCAACGATTCCGAACACATGACCTTGCCGCTGGCGTTGGGCAAGCTGGCGGGCAACCTGACTTTTGATCCGCAATCGGCCGCCGTGCTGATGGCGGCATCGCTGGCGGTTTCTCTGCCCGCAGTGATTGCCTTCCTGCTGTTCCAGCGGCAATTTATCGACGGTCTGACGGCCGGTGCCAGCAAGGGCTGATCCGACCCCATTCATTAACCAACCGCGAAAACGATAACCACCATGACGAACAAAACACATTGCGATGAGGAAGACCGTGCACCGTTTTCTCGCCGCCGTTTTATCCAGATTTCCGGCGCCGTTCTTGCCGCCGGTATTTGTCCTTTTGCCTGGGGAACGCAGCCGATGAGTAAAAACAAAGTGCAGGAAGTGAACGCCGCCGCGCTCTCGGCGAACTGGGGCGAGCCCAAGGTGCGCGGCAGCGGCTGGCTGGAGTGGCGTCTTTCCGCACCTTCCGACTGGAGGGTGCTCGAATCCAATCCGTTCGATCCGGCAGTGACCGATATGCAGGTCGAGTTTCTGGGGCCGGATGGCCGCAGTTTGCGTGCAACGGCCTTCTGGATAGCGGACAGCAGCGGCACCGGCTGGGCCGTGCGCCTGTTGCCGCATATGGCAGGGAGGTGGAGTGCAGCCTCGGCTGCGTCCTTCGGCGGAGATACCCCGGTGCCGGTGGGCAAGGGCTTTTCCTTCGAGGTGAGCAAGGTGCCGGGGCATCAAAAGGTCGGTATCGATCCGGATTATCCGGCTTACTTTGCCTTCGAGGACGGCAGTCCTTATGTGCCCATCGGTCTTAACGTAGCTTGGGCGACGGGCTCGACGCTCGACGATTACCGGCGCTGGTTCAAGAAATTGTCCGCGAACGGAGGCAACTTTGCGCGCATCTGGATGGCAAGCTGGTCCTTCGGGCTGGAGTGGAAAGATACAGGGCTGGGCAACTACAGCGCGCGCCTGGATCGCGCCGCGAACCTCGACAAGGTGCTGGAGATGGCCGAGGAATATGGCATCCGCATCATGCTGTGCATGATCAATCACGGAGCGTTCACCCGCAAGAACGATTCCGAGTGGAAGGACAATCCCTATAACAAAACCAACGGCGGCCCCCTGGAAGAACCCGATGAATTTGTCACCAACGACAGGGCGCGCGACCTGTTTGCGCGCCGGGTGCGTTACATCGCTGCGCGCTGGTCGCATTCACCCGCCCTGCATAGCTGGGAATGGTGGAACGAGGTCAACTGGACGCCCATCGACGACGACGATCTGCTGCCCTGGATACATGAAATGAACAAAGTTCTCGACCGTCACGATCCCTACCGCCGCCTGTGCACGACCAGCTGGGCGGATCGCGGCCCGGCCAAGGCATGGGCTATGCGCGAACTGGATTTTGCGCAGCAGCACGATTACACCGGCACTGACCTCAGTCTGCGCTACGCCAGCCAGTACCGGGAATTTCGCGAGGAGGTCCGCGTCAAGCCGTTGCTGCCGGGCGAACTCGGGTATGCCACTTCTTACGATGCCGGCGACAATCGTCCCTTCAACTGGGATGCCGTCCATCTGCATAACGGATTGTGGGCGCCGGTTTTCCGCGGGTACGCGGGCACCGGCATGTACTGGTGGTGGGACCTGATGGTGGATCCGCTGCAAATGTGGCCGGCCTACAAAGGCATTGCTCGTTTTGTCGAAGCGGTGCAGGAGCAAAGCCGCATTGCCGCCCATCGGCCACATCCCGCAAAACTTGTGGGCGGTGCCGCCAGCGCGCTTGCGCTGGTATCGAAATCCAGTGTGCTGCTCTGGGTGCGTTCCGACCTGCACGATGTTTCGGCCTTGCAGGAAGCCTACAGCGAGGCTGGTTCGCCCGCAGGAAAATGGACGCCGGACTGGAAGCCGGTGAAGAAAACAAAAGTGAAATGCAAAGGCCTGCATGCTGCCAACGGTGTCGCAAGGGTCCGCTGGATGGATGCCCAAACCGGAGAGTGGCTGGCGGATGCCCCGGGCTTGTGCGAGATACAAAGCGGCATACTGACCGTTGACTGTCCGGTGTTCGAGCGCGACGTGGCTGCCATCGTCGATCTGGAGCATGTTCGTGGCTGAGATACTGGACGACCTGGATTGCCTGCCCGCCGTTGGTTCCGCCCGTGCCGCCGCTTGGGCAGACAGTCTGCGCGACCAACTGGAGCTGTGCATCCTGCCGTACTGGAGCCAGCAGATGCTCGACCCTCGCGGCGGTATCTACGGCGGCCGCGACAATGACGGCAGGTTGCGCGACGAATTGCCGCGCAGTGCGGTGTTGGGAACGCGTGTGCTGTGGACTTTCGCCACTGCCGCCCGGTTAATGCCGCATCCCACGTGGCATGCCAGCGCCGAGCACACCTGGAAATGGCTGGTTGACTCGCTCTGGGATGAAAAGTACGGCGGCGTGTTCTGGAGCGTCGACGCAAAAGGCGCGCCGCTGGATACCCGCAAGCACAGTTACGCGCAGGGTTTTGCGATTTATGCCAGCGCCGCCTATTACCGGCTCACGGGTTCGCCCGTGGCGCTGGTGTTGGCGCAGGAATGCTTTGCCGAACTCGATGCCGCCTACGATGCGCAATTCGGCGGTTATGTCGAGGGCTGTTCCCGCGACTGGAAGGTGCTGGAAGACGCGCGCCTGTCGGACAAGGAACCTCTCGCGCCGAAGTCGATGAACACGCTGTTGCACCTGATGGAGGGGTATACCGAGTTATACCTCGTGTGGCGCAATCCGGAGCTGGGCGCGCGCCTGCGCGAACTGGTCGAACTCTTCATCAACCGGATATGGCAATCCGGCAGCGGCAGCTTCGGCCTGTTCTTTTCGCGCGACTGGAAGCTCATGTCCGATAGCATCTCCCATGGGCACGATATTGAAACCGGGTGGCTTTTGTGCCGTGCCGCCGAAGTGCTGCACGATCCGTTTTTGCAGATGCAGACCCGGGATCTGAGTGTGCTCGTTGCCGATGCGGTGTTGCGGCGCGGCGTCGCTGCAGACGGCAGCATCCTGTACGAAGGAGACCGTCAACGCGTGCATAACGCCGAGCGCCACTGGTGGTGCCAGGCCGAAGCCATGGTCGGGTTCTGGGACGCCTACGAACAACAGGGGGTGGAGAGCCACGGGCAGGCGGCCTGGAACAGTTGGCGCTACATCGATCGGTATTTCGTCAATCCTGCGGGCGACGACTGGTTCAAGGTCCTCGATGCCAACGGCATCCCCAAACCCGGTCAGGTCATGGCCGGTCCTTGGGAATGCCCGTACCATCATGCGCGCGCCTGCTTTGAAATGATCACCAGGTTGAATCGCGACCGCTGGCTAGCATGAATGCTCAAGTGAGCGTCGATAGCGCGCACACCGTTGCTGGGGATATCCCCTGGGGGCGGGCGGGCGCTTTGCGAATCTATGCCCATCTTTACGCAGGCCAGCAATGGCGCTTGGTGTTGTCGGGGTTGATCTATATCGTCAAGCATAGCCCCGCGGTGCTATTGCCGGTCATCACCGGGCTGACCATCGACGCGTTGTCAAGCGGCGCGGACTTTTCGCAGGTGTGGTTCTACGCCCTGGGCGCGGCCCTGTTGATCGCACAGAACCTGCCCGGACATTTTTTCCATGTGCTGTTGTTAAGCCAGGCCGTACGTAAAGTGGAGCGTGAACTGCGCAGCGCGTTATCGCAGCGCATCCAGCAGCTTTCCATCGGCTACACCCAGCGCCAGAACCCCTCCGCACTGCAAACCAGGATGCTGCGGGATGTGGAATCTATCGAACAGATGACACGGGCGCTATCCGACGGTGTCCTCGGCGCCGGCAGCGCAATCGCTGTCGCGCTGATCGCCACCGCGCTGCGCGTGCCGCAGTTCCTTCTGTTGTTTCTCGTCACGGTGCCGTTGGCTTGCGCCCTGATCATGGTTACGCAAGCCCATCTGGCCGCGCGCAACCGCGGCTTTCGTCATGCCATCGAAGGCATGTCCGCGCGGGTGGGCGAAATGACCCAACTGCTGCCACTGACCCGTGCCCATGCATTGGAGCGGTATGCGCTGGAGCGGGTCGAGGACAGCTTCGAACGCGTCAGCCAGGAAGGCCTCGCGCTGGACTCGGTCAACGCATGGTTCAACGGCATGGCCTGGGTTTGCTTCCAAGCGCTCAATGCGCTGTGCCTGTTCGCCGCCGCCTGGGCCTACCACACCCAGGCGATTCCCATCACGCTAGGCGACGTCGTGCTGCTGTCCGGATTTTTCACCAGCTTGACCAACTCGGTACTCGGAATGGCCAACATGCTGCCCCAGGTCAGCCGCGGGCTGGAGGCGATTCATTCCATTGGCGAGTTGATGCAGAGTCCGGATCTGGAGCACAACGAGGGCAAGCTTGCGCTGGATGGCGTTGTCGGCAGCATCGTTTTCGAACAGGTGGGCTACCGTTATCCGGAGGCGCCGCGCGATGCGTTGCAAGGCATTACGCTGGCGGTGGAACCGGGCGAAACCATCGCCCTGGTCGGGCCTTCCGGATCGGGCAAGTCGACCCTGGCCAACCAGGTGATCGGCTTGTTGCGTCCGACCCAGGGCCGTATCCGGCTCGACGGCCACGACATGCAAACGCTGGACTTGCGCACCTGGCGGCAACATCTCTCGGTGGTGCCGCAGGATTGCGTGCTGTTCGAAGGCAGCCTGCGCGATAACGTGACATTCGGCTTGGGGCGGGTGGGTGAAGACCATTTGCACCGGGCTTTGCACGACGCCTATTGCGACGAATTCATCAGCAACCTGCCGTACGGCGTCGACACCCTGATCGGCGGCGAGGGCGGACAGTTGTCCGGCGGCCAGCGTCAGCGTTTGGCCATCGCCCGTGCGCTGGTGCGCGATCCGCGCGTACTGGTGCTGGATGAAGCCAGCAGCGCCCTCGACAGCGATAGCGAACGCCATGTGCAAATGGCGCTGGAGCGCTTGCGGCGCGGGCGTACCACCTTCGTCATCGCTCACCGCATGAGTACGGTGCAACACGCCGACCGCATTCTGGTGATGGAGCAGGGACGCATTGTCGATTCGGGCGCCCACCCGGATTTGCTGGCGCGATGCGAACTGTATGCGCGCCTTTGCAGCGGGGAAATTCAGGCATGAAAATCCCCGCAATATTTGTTGCTTGCCGTCGAACTGCCCCGCTTTCTGCGCGAAGAGGTATTCACGTGAAGATTTGCGCGTATTGCCATGCCGTTGCCGAGTTTTTCCATACTCTTTCGATCAAGACGCTGTCATGACAAAACCCGATTTTCGTTCACCAGATTTCCTGCTCAATCACGTGTGCCACACCCTGTCTTTCTACGCGGGCCGCAACGTGGACGCGAGCGGAGGTTTTTTTCATTTCTTCAATGATGATGGCAGGGTTTATGACCGGCGTACCCGGCACCTGGTGAGCAGTACGCGCTTTGTCTTCAATCACGCCATGGCCTACCGCCACTTTGGACTGGCACAGGACCGGGATCTGGCGCGCCACGGCATCGAATTCCTGCACAAGGCTCACGCCCAGCCTCAGGGCGGCTTCGCCTGGATGATCGACTGGCATGAAGGCCGGGCCCGGGTGATAGACGGCACCAACCACTGCTATGGCCTGGCCTTCGTGCTATTGGCCCATGCGCACGTCCTGATGGCCGGGGTGGAGGAAGCCGCGAGCGGTATCGACGTCGTATTTGATTTGATGGAGCAGCATTTCTGGGAACCGACATACGGACTATACGCCGACGAGGCGACGCCCGATTGGCAGGTCGGCGGCTATCGCGGCCAGAACGCCAACATGCATTCGTGCGAGGCCATGCTCGCTGCCTACCAGGCTACCGGGCAGCAACGTTTTCTAGATCGCGCGACGACATTGGCTCATGCCGTCACGGTGCGCCAGGCGGCACTCGCAAGCGGTCTGGTGTGGGAGCATTATCGCGCCGACTGGTCCGTAGATTGGGAATACAACCGTCATGACAAGACCAATATCTTCCGCCCCTGGGGTTACCAGACCGGCCATTTGACCGAGTGGGCCAAGCTGCTGCTGCAAATCGAACGCCTTGCGCCGGCTGACTGGCTGTTGCCGAAGGCGCGCCATTTTTTCGATACGGCGATGGCGCGGGGCTGGGACGACGTTCACGGCGGCCTGGTGTACGGTTTCGATCCCGACGGCAACGTGTGCGACGGCGACAAGTATTTCTGGGTGCAGGCCGAAAGTCTGGCTGCCGCCGCCTGGTTGGCAGTGCGCACGGGAGAGGATGCTTATTGGAATTGGTATGAGCGCATATGGGGATACAGCTGGATGTATTTTGTGGATCACTGGTGCGGCGCCTGGTATCGCATCCTGTCGCCGGAAAACGGAAAACTCTCGGACGAAAAGAGCCCTGCCGGCAAGACCGACTACCACACCATGGGCGCCTGCTACGACGTGCTGCGAGCCATGGGCATTCAGCCCGGTGCGAGTGCAAAATGAACATCACCGACGACAGGATGATTCTCGAAGACATGCAATTATTGTTTGTTCCGCAGGTATTCGATACCCGTTCGCCCCCCCCCCTGGATTGACTATCGGAAAGGAAACATGACATGGCAAATCCCACAATTTCAAACAAGTGCCAGAGTGAAAATATTGGCCGAATCAGTTACTGGCTGGGGGGCATGCTCATCGTGATTTTGCTGGCGGCCTGTGGCAAAGTGCAGGAAAAAGTGCAGGAAAAAGTGCAGGAAAAAGTGCAGGAAAAAGTGCAGGAAAAAGTGCAGGAAAAAGTTCAGGAAAAAGTTCAGGAAAAAGTTCAGGAAAAAGTTCAGGAAAAAGTTCAGGAAGAAGTTCAGGAAGAAGTTCAGGAAGAAGTTCAGGAAGAAGTTCAAAGCAAAGCGCAAGAAGATAAAGCAGCCCGGCATTTTCTGGATTACCGCGGGGTCAGTCTTGCCGGCGCCGAGTTTGGACAAGGCTCACTGCCGGGTACTTATGGCCGCGACTACATCTATCCGGAGGCCGGGAGCACCGCTTACTTTGCCGCCAAGGGCATGAATCTGATTCGGTTGCCGTTTCGCTGGGAGCGGCTGCAACCGGAGCTCAACCAACCATTCGATGTCGAGGAACTGAAGCGGCTCAAGAGCTTCGTTTCCGAAGTCACAGCCAGCGGGATGTACGTGTTGCTGGATCCGCACAACTTCGCCCGCTACCGGGATGATGTGATCGGTTCGCCGTCGCTGCCGACTGCGGCTTTTGGCGATTTGTGGTCGCGGCTCGCAAAGGAATTCAAGGCTAATCCGAAAGTGATGTTCGGACTTGTGAACGAACCGCACGACATGTCCACTGAAGATTGGGTTGCTGCGGCCAACGAGGCGATTCGGGCGATCCGTGCCACCGGCGCGACCAACACTATCACCGTGCCTGGGAATGCCTGGAGCGGTGCCCATTCGTGGTCGCGCGATTACTACGGCACGCCCAATGCCGAGGCTATGCTCAAGGTCAAGGACAGCGGAAACAACATGCTGATCGAGGTGCATCAGTATCTCGATTCCGATTCTTCGGGCGGCTCGCAGGATTGCGTCGATTCCAAGATCGGCGTTGATCGCTTGAGCGGATTCACGGCTTGGTTGAAGAAGTACCACAAGCGCGCACTGCTGGGCGAATTGGGCGCCGCCGACAATAAGGTGTGCCGGGAGGCGCTGACTGCAATGCTCGATCATTTGCACGCGAATGCCGATGTGTGGACCGGCTTTGCCTGGTGGGCAGCGGGGCCTTGGTGGAACGACTATTTTCTGTCGATCGAACCTGCTGCCCACGGTAAAGACAAGCCGCAGATGGACGTGCTGGCGCCGTATCTGCCGCGCAAAAAAGCCCCTTCCGGTACGAGATAACACCGGACAAAGAGTAGCTGCCAAACCGGAATGCGCGGAGGTGCGGGTGTAGTTATGTGGCCCGGATTTGGTAAAGCCGGGACCCGCCAAGCCAGAGTACTTCAGGCTGTCTGCGCCTGCGCAAGCTTCTGCACGAACATCTTCTTCGGCTATTGGCAATATCGCACCGGTACCGACCCGCAACAATCCTCTTCCCCTTCCCGGTTTGGTTAGTGCCGGGAGGCAGGGTAACGACTTCATATGACCTTCTCGACGCAATGTGAATTCAGGGAAGCACGTGCAATGGGATATCGGCGTGATGATTTTTTATAAAATTTAGTAAACAATAATATATATTGCTATTAACTAACTGAAAGATAATTTAAATACATAAATACACATTACACAAATGTATGGCGGCTTGCATATCCTCTGGAATAAGTTGTGTAGCTTAGAATAACTCGTTCTAATAGGAATATATTATTAATAAAAACAATTTAATGAAGCCTAAATTAGCAATCGATTCAGTCGCTGGTAGGCATTTTAAAACACGACTGCAATTGTCGGAATTTAATGTGATCTTACTATATATTTACTAAATAAATTGACATTACTAAAAATATCTGAGATCGTGTGCGCAAGCTGGATCGTAGAAGCAAAACGACTGCAACCGGAATGAGATGAATGGAAATGGAGAAGAAGTGCCGGGAGCAAGCGGGTAGAGCGTTGGGCTGAAACTCATTTGATGCGGTTTATGTTGTTGCAAATTAAGGATGGATCATGAAAAAGACAGGATTGCTTGCGGCGATGATGGTTTTGGTTATGGGCCTTGCAGGGTGTGGAGGCGGTGGCGGCACTGGCGGCGGATCGCCAGGTATTACGGTCAATATTTCGCCCAAGACGGCGTTTGTAACGCAAGATTCCACATTGCAGTTCAATGCCACGGTTGGCGGAACAACGAATACGGGCGTTACTTGGTCGGTTGAAGGCGGCGTGGGCAGTATTTCAAGCGGCGGCCTTTTCACCGCCCCGCATACGCCCGGTACGTACAGTGTGACAGTCACTACAAAAGCAACACCCGTGGCGAGCGATACTGCGACAGTCACTGTGGCGGCAGCGACTCCTGCGACTCTCGCGTGGCGAGGGGTTAACTTGTCGGGTGCCGAATTCGGTTTCGACGTAATACCTGGCACGTACGGCACGAACTATATCTATCCCTCCGCCAACGAGGCCGCATACTTCAAGAACAAGGGTATGAACATTGTTCGCCTGCCGTTCCGCTGGGAGCGTTTGCAGCCAACCTTCAACCAGGCGTTCGATGCGAACGAGCTGGCTCGTCTTCATACCTTCGTTGACGCCGTGACGGCCAACGGCATGACCGTGCTCCTGGATGTTCAGAACTTTGCGCATTACGGTGGTGCCCAGCATGAAAACGACTCTGCCTGGGTGATTGGCAGCACGAATGTGCCTGTCACCGCGTTTGCCGATCTCTGGTCGCGGCTGGCAACGGAGTTCAAGGGTAATTCCAGGGTCATGTTCGGCTTGATGAATGAGCCGCACGATATTGATGTGACTACTTGGGTGCAGGCCGCCAACGCGGCAATTGTCGCCATCCGCGCAACCGGCACCACCAACACGATCACGGTGCCGGGCGTGCAGTGGACCGGCGCATGGTCCTGGAATGGCTCTACTTGGTCAAGCAACGGTAAGTATGACGGTGCTTCGAATGCCGTAGCCATGCTGAACGTGACTGACAGCGGCAACAACATGCTGTTCGAGGTGCACCAGTATCTGGATACGGATTATTCGGGCGGATATTCGAGCGGCGAATGCGTTCGCGACTACACGACACTCGCGAATTTTACAACGTGGTTGAAGACCAACAACAAGAAGGGCTTGTTGGGAGAAATCGGGGCGCCGAGCACCGCCACCTGCAACCAGTCAGTGGCCGATGCCCTTAACTATGTGCAAACCAATGCGGATGTCTGGTCAGGCTGGCTGTGGTGGGCCGCCGGGCCGTGGTGGGGCGCCTATTCGCTCTCACTCGAACCCACCTGGTCAGGCGACTGGGCGACCAACGGCACGGCAGTTGCCGACAAGCCGCAGATGAGCGTGCTGACCCCCTACCTGAAATAATTATGCGTGGTTCCGCAACCATCTGACAGCCATGATGCGCAAACCAAATTTAGCATGTCGCGTTAGCCGAGGTCGGGGCGATCTCTCGACCTTGGTTCCGCAGAACCACGACAGTTCATCGACCTGGTCGCCGCAAGTGCATGGGGATTGCAGTGCGGCTTCATGCAGCCAAGTGGCTGGCCCGATGTGCGAAGAGGGATTGAGCGCCAGGGTTAACATCTCCGCGCACGCACCCAACATGTCGTTTGCGTGGTATGTGCTCGGCTTTTCAGACCGGCCTGCGCGTGTTGTTGGCGATCAACAAGGTGGCAACATCGCTCAATGCCGGACTCAAGATCACCCCCACACAAGCGTTCAGCACCGCAGAAGTCTGGCAGGTGACGGGCACCAACGGCGGTGCGGGCGGTTGCACCGCATCGGTACGCAAGGCAGATTTGCACTGCCGCTAACCAATGCGTTCAACGCCAATGTGTCGACCCAGAACGTAACGGTGTTCGTGCTTAAGTAGTGCCGTCGAAGCAAACAGGCCGATTGGAATAAATCGAATATTGAAAAGAGGAGGCTGGCAAATGATTTTCGATATCGCAAAAAAGGTTGCTTATGCCGCGTGCGAGCTGGACTGGCTAAGGAAGGCGGCCTCCCGGGCTGAGGCAGCAGAGGCCGCAAGACACATCAATACATTGCATGAATGCGCGATAGAACTCGCCGGCAAACGCGCGAGGGAAATATACACCGACCCTTATGAGTTCCACTCTATCCAGAAAAGCAAAAATACGAGTGAGCCCCCGGCATCGGCACAGGTTATTGAATTTTGCGGGCACAGGAAGTGCGACAAGCCGTAAGTCGCAAGAACGGAAAGCGCGAGGAGATTTGGTTATGCCAGGAATGCTATCAGGAACTGCGATGGGAATTGGCGCGGACAGGTTGCTGGAAATCAAGCGGCTTGAAATGGCCTGCGGCAATGTTCCGCTTGCAGTGAAATCCAGTCTGCTTGCCTGCTCGCCGCGGGTTTCCATCGCATTCATGTGTTTCGCCGTGATGCCGTTCATGGTTTGGCTGACGGTGTCGGGCGAGCGCCCCCATTTGTTCATGGGGATGACTGCACTGGGCTTTTTGGGGCTTTTGCTGTTACTCCAGCGTCATTTGTACCGCATGATTTTAGCCATATTTTCCGCTTCAAGACAAAACGTCGAGTTGTTGTCCAACGTGAAGGAAAGCGAGCTGCGCATGTCGTGCTTCTTTGAAAACGAACCCGGACTTTTTTTTACCGCTACGCTGCATTCTGATGGCAAGGTTACCTTGCCTTTTACCAGTACTGGGGCCGGCGAGATGCTTGGCTTGGAGGACGAAGCGCTGACCGGCAATGTCAAATCGCTGACCAGAATCGTATATTCAGAGGACATTGCGCGCTTTGTGGAGACCGGAAACGACGCGCAGCGTAACCTAAAACCGTTCCGCCAGGAATTTCGTATCAGCCACGCAAAGAAGGGCGAACGCTGGATCGAGTTGCGCTGCGTTCCGCAAAACGGGCCGGACGGAAGCACGAACTGGCACGGTTTCATGCATGACATCACCGAGCGCAAGCGCGTGGAGGAAAAACGCATCACGCGGGAATACGAGTCGCGCTCACTGATAGAAAATTCGCCCGACAACATATCGCGCTACAACCGTGAAGGTTTGTGCATTTTTGCCAACCCGGCTTTTGGTTCGATGGTTGAAGGCGGCGTTGGGGCGCTGCTGGGCAAGAAACCCTCAGAGTATCCCGGCGGTGTCAACGCTGCTGCCTATGAGGAGAGGATCGCGGCGGTGTTTGAG
>Ga0182021_10001763_pt1 | contig 25123 bp, 24 predicted proteins | sample 612E3MmetaG_FD_120493 | JGI IMG/M metagenome (GOLD analysis project Ga0182021, IMG submission 120493) | Permafrost microbial communities from Stordalen Mire, Sweden - 612E3M metaG (Illumina Assembly) | ecosystem: Environmental > Terrestrial > Soil > Wetlands > Permafrost | place: Sweden... | reverse complement strand
GCCGGCACGGATGGCGTCTCGCTGGAGACGGCGAAGTGGGTCACGGTGTTGGAGCGCTTGGGTCATACCTGTTTCTATTTCGCCGGTCAGTCGGACTGGCCGGCCGAACGCAGCCGCGTCGTGCCGGAAGCGTTCTTCGGTCATCATGCCATTGACGAGATCACGCACGTGTCGTTCTCCGACGAATGGTTCAAGCAAGTCTTAGAAACGCGCGGCAATCCCGAAATCTACGCCATCTACACGCAGGCCGTCTCGCGCCGCATCCGGCCGCGCCTTGTCACGCAGCGCATTCACGAACTGCGCGAATATCTCAAACAACAGCTCTACACCTTCGTGCGCGATTTTCACGTGGAACTGCTGATCATCGAAAACGCGCTGGCGATTCCGATGAACATTCCGCTGGGGCTGGCGTTGACCGAGTTCATCGCGGAGACCGGCCTGCCGGCCATCGCGCACCATCATGATTTCTACTGGGAACGCGAGCGCTTCCTGGTGAACTGCGTGCCCGATTATCTGAACGCGGCTTTTCCGCCCGATCTGCCCTCTCTGCGGCACGTGGTCATCAACACCATTGCCGCACACGAATTGAGCCGGCGCACCGGCAACTCGGCGATGGTGGTACCCAACGTGATGGACTTCGATCAACCGCCGCCGTCGCCTGACGATTACGCGCGCGAGATCCGATCGGCGCTGGGCGTGCAGCCGGACGAGAAGTTTTTCCTGCAACCCACGCGCGTGGTGCAGCGCAAAGGCATCGAGTACGCCATCGAGTTGACGCGCCGCATTGGTCTGAAAGCGCGACTGGTCATCTCCCACGCGTCCGGCGATGAAGGCGACGAGTATGAACGGCGCGTGCGCGACTACGCGAGCTTGATGAACGTGCCCGTCTCTTTTGAAGCTGAGCTCATTCGGGACGAGCGCGCTTTGACGCCCGAGGGCCACCAGATCTATCGGCTGGCCGACGCCTATCAACATGCCGATCTGGTCACCTATCCCTCCAGCGTCGAAGGCTTTGGCAACGCCTTTCTGGAAGCGGTGTATTACCGGCGGCCCATCGTCGTGAATAGTTATTCGACGTATGAGGTCGACATCAAGCCGCGCGGCTTCCATGTGGTCGAGTTTGACGGCTACATCACCGAGGCCACCGTGCAACAAACGCGGCAAGTGCTGGAAGATCCGGCCTTGGCCAAGACCTGGGCCGAACGAAATTACCAACTGGCACAGCAGTACTTTTCGTACACGGTGCTGCAACGCCGCCTGCAAATGTTGTTAGCCGACTGCTTTGGAGAAGCGCATGACTGAACTTGACTCGCCGTATCTGGCACTGTTGAAAGATCGCATCAACCTGACACAGATTCCGTTCAGCGATCGCGGCTCGCGCCTGTTGATCTTTCGCCACGATCACAGCCTGGCGGTGCGTCTGGCCGAACGGTGGTTCAAAGCCGTGCGGCAGCTCAGCGCCTATCGCAGCCGCCCGCCCCTCATCGGCGAGTGGTGCTTCACCGACGACCAGGGCACGCCGCTCGAGCTGGACATCACCACCTATCCGCACAAAATCGAGTGCCGCACGCGCTGTGGCGCCTTCACCATCGTGTTCGCCGATGCCGAGACGCTGTTCGTCGCGCTGCCGAGTGGCACCTGCGGCGTGACGTTTCAGGCTAATCTCGATCAAATCTGGCCCGATCGGCGCGGCGGCATCCTGCGCATGACGGGCGACATCCGCCGTAATGTCGCGTACACCACGAACGCGCACATCGTGCAGCATGACGTGGAGCCCAGCGGCGCCACGTCTCACCGTATTCGCTTGATCGTTCAATCGGATGGAGCAGCCGCGCTGGTGATCAACATCACGCCGCGCCTGGGTTTCAATCGCTATGTGCGGAATTCCGAAGAAACGATCAAGGCGGCGGCCCAACGCTGGCACGCTTGGTTTGCGGCGGCCCCAACGGTGAGTGAACCCTATCGGGCTCAATATTATTACGCGTGGTGGATCATGCGCACCGGCTTGATCTCCACGCGCTACTACACCACACGCGAGGCGATGACGCCGTCCAAGATTCATTACGTGGGCGTGTGGCAGTGGGACGCGTACTTTCACGCGCTGGCCTACCGCCACATCGACATGAATCTGGCGAAAGATCAATTGCGGGTGGTACTCGATCATCAACGTGAAGACGGCATGATTCCCGATGCAGTGCACGATGAGGGCACCGTGACGCACCTCGATCTTCCGGTGGAGGCCGATGTGACCAAGCCGCCGTTGGAAGCCTGGTCGGCCTGGAAGTTGTACGAGATCGATCACGACCGCGAATTTCTGGACGAGATCTACGAACCAGCTGTGCGCTGGAATGCCTGGTGGTTCGAGAAGAACGATGTGGACGGCAACGGGCTGTGCGAATATCAACATCCGTTTTCGTCGGGCCTCGACGATAGCCCGTTGTGGGATGAGGGCGTGCCGGTGGAGTCGCCCGATCTCAACACGTATTTGTGTTTGCAGCAGGAAGCGCTGGCGAAGATCGCGCACGTGCTGGGCGCTGAGCAGGATGCGGCGAGGTGGGCGCAGCGCGCGGATGCGCAGGCGGCGCGCATGGTGCGCTGGATGTGGGATGAAAACGCGGGAATGTTCTGGGCCAATCGTCCGAATCACGGCGCGCGCGTCACCGTGCGCACGCCGTTCAGTCTGTTTCCGTTGCTTACCGGGCGACTGCCGCGCGACATCAACCAACGGTTGATCCAGCATCTGACGGATGAACAAGAATTCTGGCCGCCCTACCCGCTGCCGACCGTTGCCCTCAACGATCCCAAATTCAATCCGCAGCAGATGTGGCGTGGTCCAACGTGGATGAATGTGAATTACCTGATGATTGAGGGCTTACAGCGTACGGGCTACGACGCTATCGCACGTGAGCTGCGCCGCCGCACGCTCGATCTACTCTGCCGGCACGACGACATCTACGAATACTACCATCCGCTAACCGGCGAGGTGCCGCCGAAGGCCGCGTCGATCTTCGGCTGGTCGGCGGCGGTGTTTATCGATCTGGCGATTCAGGCGAAAAGTGACGAGTGAAGAGTGATGAGTGAAACGTGGTGCGTGGTACGTGACAACAAGGCGTCATTCTGAGCGAGCGTCAGCGAGCGAAGAATCTCTTTGCCCATCAACAACGCACCCACGCCACAGCCGCGATGGTGAAACTTGAAGACCTTCTCTTTTATTGCACTGATTGTCGTTACAATAAGCGCATGCGCTTGTTCTTCCCCGACCCGTGAGCCGTCAGGGAATCCCACTCCGACACCACCTGTGAAAAGTTGTCATGAAACTGCCCTGACGCAATTCGATATGAACAAATGCGCCAGCCAAATGGCCGAAGCGGCACACGATAAATTGAGCACTTTATTGGATGAGTTGCGCAATCACATGGAAATGGCGAAGTATCAAAAGCTGGTGAGCATTCAGAGCGAATGGGAAAAGCTAGTCGAAGAACATTGCCAATGGGAAGCAGCCTTCTTCGCTGGCGGTTCAAGTCAGCCTATGTGGTCGGCAGGTTGTTTAGAGCAACAATATCACCAAAGAATCGATGCCCTGCGCTTCAATCTCTGCGAAGGAAATGGAGCGACCGGAGAATGCGAGGCGGCCTTGAAGTACAAGTGAGTGAATTTCATCCTTCACGCTATCCTCACGCGTCACTCTTCACCCCAGCAGCACAAACACAAACCGCGCCGTGTCCCACTTCGCTTTCGCCGAGGATTGATCCGCTGTCTATTCAGGCTCAATCGGCGCGGAAGCCGATCGGGATGCGGGACGAGCGCCCAGGTGTTTCAACGCCAGCAACGCCCGTCGCATGCGCGGTATCCGCACGATCAGCAAGCCACCGATGACGATCGCCGCCACGAACGGCTTCCATACATCGCCACCCAGACGGAAGAAATCGCCCTTGATGACCAGCGCCAGATGCAGCACCACGAGGATGGCGCCGAGATAGATGTAGCGATGCAGCCGTTTCCAGTTCTTGCCCATGCGCCGCATGGCCCAGCGGAAGGAAGTGGCGGCCAACGCGCACAAGATTGCAAAGGCGGGCAGGCCCGCCCATAGGTAGTATTTTTGCAGGAATTCCGGCACGATGAACCGCAGTTGAAAGCCGAAGTCCGCGCCGACGAATAGATAGAAGTGAACGGCCGCGTACATGAAGGCATACAGGCCCAGCGCGCGGCGCAACTTGATGGCGTCTTTCCAACCGGCATAGGTACTCAACGGTGAGCACGCCAAAGACAGACCCAGCAAGATGATGGCCGTGTCGCCGGTGCGCTGCGTCGCCGCTTGAATAGGATTGAACGTCAGGTTATTGTTGACGGCATCGCTAAGCAATACCACCAGCGGCAGCCACGCCGCCATGTGCACCGCCCAGCGAATTTTTGTGAAGTGTGATTTAAGGAAGTTCATCGCAGTAAAAAGCGATCCACGAATATCACGAACACGTGCGATGCAGTGCTGGCGTCTTCACGAATTGGTTTTTGATTCGTGTCCATTCGTGTGAATTCGTGGATCAGTCTTTCAATAGTTTGTCCGCAAGTCCATGCCCGTATACAACGACGCCACTTGATCGGCATAACCGTTGAACATCAACGTGGGCCGGCGGTCCGACTCGCCGATGCGGCGTTCGCTGTCTTGCGACCAACGCGGATGCGGCACATCGGGATTGACATTGGAGTAGAAGCCGTATTCGTTGGGCGCACTGGTCAACCACAGGGTCGGAGGTTGATCGGCGACAAGCTCAATTTTCACCAGCGCCTTGGCGCTTTTGAAGCCGTACTTCCACGGCACCACCACCCGCAGCGGCGCACCGTTTTGCGGCAATAAATCTTTGCCGTACAACCCGGTAGCCACCAACGTCAGATCGTTCTGGGCTTCATCCAAACGCAACCCTTCGCTGTAGGGCCACACAAAAAACGGACTATGTTGGCCGGGCATTTGATCGCGATCGAGCAGCGAGACGAAATGCACGTACTTTGCTGCGCCCGTTGGTTCGACTTCTTTCAATAGTTGATTCAACGGGAAGCCGCGCCAGGGAATCACCATCGACCAGCCTTCGACGCAGCGCAGACGATAGACGCGCTCTTCGGGCGGGAAGCGCTTCATTAATTCGTCGATGTCGTAGGTGCGCGGCTTATTCACCAATCCGCTCACCTCGATCGTCCATGGCCGCGTCTTGAAGTCCTTCGCCATGGGCGCGACACCCTCTTTGTCTTCCGTGAATTCATAATAGTTGTTGTAGCCGGTTACGGCCGCGTAGGATGTGAGCGGATCGCCTAGTTCATCTTTTTGGCCATCATAGGTCGCGGCCACACTCGGCACCGGCGTCGGAGCGGCCTGTGGCGCGCAAGCCGCCAACAAGGCGCCGCCAGCCACTAGTGCAGCCCCTTTCATAAACTGCCGGCGGTTCACATACACCGCTTCAGGTGTAATGTCTGACGATCGGATCGGTTCTGGTTTCCATTTTGTGTTCATCTTTAGTCTCTTCCCTTCTCAATCTTCCTTGAGTAAATCTTGAATAACCCGTTCTGTTTCCCCGTAAGCACCCTCGCCTAAGTGAGTGTATCGCAGATGGCCGCGCTTGTCGATCACAAACATCGTCGGCCCTCTTTTCTCAATCCGTCACCAATAAGGATAGCGACAAACGATTAAGCGGCATTTAAGGAAGTCTTACAAGACTATTACGGTTTGACACGCTTGACCACACACCAACAAAAAACGGATACGCCCACCGCGCTATCCGTTTCGTGTAACCAATGCGCTACAGCTTACGGACTACGTTTGCGCCCCGCCCCCGACCGTGATCACTTCGCCATTCACGAACGTATTCATGCCCGATCCCAAAAACAAGGCCACACGCGAAATATCATCAGGCATGGCGATGCGGCCCAGCGGAATCTGCGCGATCAACCTCTCCTGCCGATCGGGCGTCATGCGTTCGCGTTCATTCGGAGTGAGGATCGTCGTCGGGGCGATGGCGTTCACCAGGATACCGCTCGGCCCCAGTTCTTTCGCCAGCGCTTTGGTCAGGCCAATCACGCCCGCCTTCGCCGCGCTGTAGTGGGCCAACTTCGCGCCGCCCACCAGACCCGTGCGCGAAGCAATGGTAACGATGCGCCCCCAGCGCTGCTGTTTCATGTAGGGCACGATCATGTTGACGAGATGAAACGTGCCCGTCAGGGTCAGCTCGATCATCTTGTGCCACGTCTCGGACGTCATCTGCTCGATCGGCCCGGCGCCCTCAAACGCGACCGCGCCGTGAATCAACACGTCCACGCCGCCATACTCACCCTTGATCAAATTGAGCATATGCTGCACGGCAGCGCGATCGGTGAGATCGGCCTGCGCGGTGATGGCTTCGCCGCCCATGTTCTCGATCGTATCGGCGACGACCTCGGCGGCTTCCACGCCCGATCGGTAGTGCACGACGACGCGGGCTTCTTCGCGCGCGAAATCGACAGCCATCTCACGGCCCAGTCCGCCGCTCGCGCCGGTGATCAACACCACTTTGCCGGCCAGTTCCAGATCCATGCGCCACCTCCGCACTTGATGATGAGACCATTATACGGTGATCGGGCGTGAAACGTAAAACGTAATGCGTGAAACGTGGTGCGTGGTGCGTGATTCAAGGCGGGGGTTGATTTGACGTACAGGCAAGCGGGGCTATACTCGCGCGTGTATTTCACGTCTGGGGCAAGTTATTTGCTGCGCTCGAAGCCCATGTCCTCGCGGGCATTCTGCGAGCGATGCACCGCCCGCGTCCTCGCGGGATCGGAGCAATTTCACCCCTAAGTTGAAATGTACCTTGTACTCGCGACCGCAATATGCCTATTCAAAGTGAGGAGTCTGCCGCATGAACGAATTCGATCAGAAGGCCCAAGAGTGGGACGCCAAACCGATCCGCGTCGAGCGCGCACACACTGTAGCGGAGAGGATCAAAACCGCAGTGCCGTTATCGCCGTACATGACGGCGCTGGAATACGGCTGCGGCACCGGGCTGGTAAGTTTCGCCTTGCAGCCCGAGCTGGGACACATCACGCTGGCCGACAGTTCAATCGGAATGTTGACCGTACTGCGAGAAAAGATTGCGGCGGGAAACATCCAGAACACGTGTACCGCACACAACCGCCTGCGGTACAGTGCAGGCATGACGCCCGTGCAGTTGGACCTGATTACCGATCCGCTGCCTGCCGAGCGTTACCAGTTGATCTACACCTTGCTGACGCTGCATCACATTCCCGACACGGATAAGATTCTGCGCGCTTTCTATCAGCTGTTGGATCACTCTGGCTATTTATGCGTGGCCGATCTAGATAAAGAAGATGGCACCTTCCACGAGGACGAATTTCACGGGCATCTGGGATTCGATCGAAAGGAGTTAGGCGCACGGGCTAGGCAAGTCGGCTTTCAGAAGATCAATTTTTCGACAGTCTTCCACATGCGCAAAGACGTCAACGGGACAAGTAAGGATTTCCCCATCTTTTTGATGGTGGCACAGAAATCTTGACACGTCGGCAAGAGCAACTATACTTTGCGCTCCGCCTGGAGCGAATTCCAGTTTGGTTTACGACATAGGACTCGAGGCTTTAGCCGGATCCGTCGCACACCAGCCACCCGGCTAAAGCCTCGAGTCCAAACGAAACTGTAAATCAACTTGAAAATCGCTATTGGAGAGATTGTTTGAATGTCGAACGATGATCAATACCCTGAATTGGATCACACCCACGCCCCATTTTTCGATTCCTTAGTCAATACGCAGCACCGCCACCCGCTATCGTTCCACATGCCCGGCCACAAGTTCGATCCTGAGCTGCTGCCTGAACTCACCGACTTTTTTGGTGCAGGCGTGGTGACAGGCGATCTGAATGAGGCCCTGCCCCCAATCGATTATCTGCACGCTCCCACCGGCACGCTCATCGAAGCGCAGCGGTTGGCCGCCGACGCCGTGGGCGCCGATCACACTTTCTTCTTGATCAACGGTTCCACGGTGGGCAATCAGGCGATGCTCATGACCGTCGCGCGCGACGGTCAAAAAGTGATCGTGCCACGCGCCGCGCATCGATCGGTGTATGCGGGCCTCATTCTGTCCGGGGCCACGCCCATCTACGTCGCGCCGCGCTATCATCCGCTGGTGAGATTTCCACTCGCCGTCGAAGCCGACGCGGTCCACGCGCGATTGATCGAACATCCCGATGTCGTCGCCATCCACGTGACCAGTCCCAATTACTACGGCTATCTCTCAGATGTAGGAGCGCTGGTCGAATTGGCGCATGCGCACAACATCCCGCTGCTCGTCGATGAAGCGCACGGCGCGCATCTGCCCTTTCATCCTGATCTGCCGCGCTCGGCCATAAGCCTTGGCGCTGATCTGGTGGTGCAAAGCCCGCACAAAACTCTCGGCGCGCTGACGCAAGCCGCCTGGCTGCACCTAACTGGCGAGCGCGTTCCATTGACCACATTGCAATACCTCGTCGCGATTCTGCAATCGTCGTCGCCCAGTGTGCTGTTCACCGGTTCGCTCGACGTAGCCCGGCGGCAAGCCGTCTTGCACGGAAAAGAATTGCTCGATCGGACACTTGAACTGTCACAACGCGCGCGCACGGCCATCCGTGCGATTCCCGGCCTATGGTGCTACGGCGAAGATTTAGTGGGCGACTATGGCATCGCCGCGCACGATCCCACCAAGCTGGTGATCCGCGTGACGGACACCGGCCTAACCGGCAAAGAGTTCGCGGCCGAGTTGTGGTCGCGCTTCACCATCAGCGTGGAGTTTGCCGATCTGTGGCAGGTGATCTGTTCCATCACGATCGCCGATACCGCCCCCCGGATCGATCGACTGGTGGACGCGCTGCGCGATATCGCACAACAACACCACGGGGTTGCCACGCTTCGCGCCGATCGGGTGGAGCTGGCCCCGCCGCCTCTGCCGCAGCTGGCGCTCAATCCGCGGCAAGCGACTTTTCGGCCTGCACGCCGTGTGTCCATAATCGAAGCAGCCGGTGAAATCTGCGCCGAGCAAGTGATTCCCTATCCACCCGGCATTCCTTTACTCATGCCCGGTGAGGTCATCAGCGCCGAGATGATCGAGTACGTGCAGTATCTGCTGCAACAACGGATCAAGATCGTCGGGCCAGAAGATTTGCAGTTGAACACTGTGCGGGTGATTACTCAATGATGAAAACCATCAATAACTTCCGTGACTGTGGCGGATACGCAACCGCCGATGGCTTGCGTCTGCGATCGGGCCGCCTGTACCGATCGGGCACGTTGGACGACGCGCGCGACGTAGATCTTCAAGCGCTGCAAGCGATCGGCCTGAAGACCATCGTCGATCTGCGCGCGTCCAAAGAGAAGAAGAAAGTATTGCCCGTCATTGCAGGCGCACGCCGGATCGATCTGCCGCTCGACCCGGAACCCCGCACGCGCGAGAAGTTGCAACCGTTATTGACGAGGCGCGGTGCTGAAGGCGAAGTAGTAGAAATCCTCAAGCAGATGTATCGCACTCTGGTCGATGAAGCGCAGCCGCAGGTGGATCAACTCTTCCGCATCCTGCTGAATGCCGACGCGTATCCCGTGCTGATTCATTGCCGCGCCGGGAAGGATCGCACCGGGTTCATGTGCGCACTGGTGCAGCTGGCCGTGGGCGTGGAACGCGCCGCCGTGTTTCAAGACTATCTCAAAACGAACGACCACTTTATGCCATTGACCCCGCGCATGGCGCGCGTGATGAGGATCATGTCACTGGGGCGCGTGCGAGTGGAAAATATGAGGGCGGCGATCAGCGCCCGAGAAGAGTATCTGCAAGCCGCGCTCGATCAGATCGATCAACGCCACGGCGGCATGATGGCCTATCTGGCGAAGTGCGGGATAACGTCACGGGAACTGGATACGCTGCGCGGTTTGCTGGTAGAGTGAGATGAGCGTGGGGAGCGGATTAGAGTGAATTCTTAATCGGGAGTACAATCAGCGACAGGGGAGACGGCTTAGAGCAGTTTCCAAGTTGATTTACGGTACATCTGCTCTCGGCGGATGTGACCATCCGCCGTCGCTCCTGCTGGATGGTTACATCCAGCAGGAGCGACGGCGTAAACCAAACTGGAATTCGCTCTAGTTCAATCATATCACGAGCAAAGGTTGTCACATGTCACACCGCAAAAACCCCAACCGCTCAACACTGTTTCTCGCGCTGCTGTTCGCACTCGTTCTATTGTTAGCCGGTTGTTCAAGTTCTCCGGCCACAGTTACCGCACCCCAAGCCCCAACTCCGACCACAGAAACCCGCGCCTACCAACCCACCGAAGATCGACTCACCTCGACCCCGGAAGCACGGGGCACGGACTCGCCCGTAGCGCCCTCTAGTTCCACTCCGACCACGGAGGCTAACGCCTATTGGCCGACCGAAGGTTGGCGCACTTCATCCCCGGAAGCGCAGGGCATCGACTCGCAGAAACTGAGTGAGATGCTGGCCGCGATCAAACAACAGCAGCTGAACTTGCACAGCCTCTTGATCATTCGGAACGGCTATCTGGTCAGCGAAAATTATTTCGGGTCTTATCAACAGGACACACGACACGAGCTCTATTCCTGCACCAAGAGCTTCATCGCTACGCTCATCGGCATCGCGCTGGATAAAGCCTACATTGACAACACGGCCCACCGCATCATGGACTTTTTCCCGGAGCGCACGTTTGCCAATCTCGATGGGCAAAAGGCCGCCATGACGCTGGAGGATTTGCTAACGATGAGGTCCGGCTTAGGTTGGCAGGAAGGAGATCTGGCCTATCAAACCATGTATGTGAGCTCGGATTGGGTCAAGGTCGTGCTCGATGAGCCGATGGCCGCTTCCCCTGGAAGTCAGTTCAACTATTGTTCGGGCTGCTCGCACGTGCTATCCGCTGTCCTGTCGCAAACGACGGGCATGAATCCGCGTGACTTCGCCGAGCAATACTTGTTCGAGCCGCTGGGCATCACGAATGCAAACTGGGACACCGATGCCGCAGGGATTCCCATCGGCGGCTGGGGCTTGCAGATGACGCCGCGCGACATGGCAAAGCTCGGTTACTTGTATCTCCATCAGGGACAATGGGACGGACAGCAGATCGTCTCGGCCGCGTGGGTGGAGAATGCCACGCGCACTCACACGACAACCGATAACACTTTGGGCTATGGGTATCAGTGGTGGACGTATCCCTCGCTGAAAGCGTATACCGCGTTGGGACGCGGCGGACAAACGATCTTTGTGATCCCAGAAAAGGATCTGATCATCGTCACGACCGCCGACATGGACAATCACGATCCGATTTTTCAACTCATCGAGCAATACATTGTTCCGGCTGTGCGGGAATCACAATAGCGCCGACACTGGTTCACTATCCGATGGGCAGGCCGTTGGATGTGTGATGGTCGTTGGGCGCAGATTAGATGAACAAGCAGCGCAGCGGATATACAACGAATAAACGGATACGATCCGCGCGAATTCGTTTATCCGTTGAGAATTCGTTGCCTCGCCTCTCGCCGTTGGGCGCGGATTAGATGGCGCGGTGCGACAATCTAATCTGTCTTCAACGCTGGTTCACCCTCAATCGATGATCTAATCGATAACGGCAGAGCATTGGAGGTGGGATGGTCGTTGATTGCGGATGAGATGCGCACGCAAAGACCTCGCAGGTTTTCACATGCCTGAAAGCAAGACCAGATCGACCTTCATTTTGACGATCGCTGCAAGCCAGACCATCTGGTAAAACCTGCGAGGTCTTTTTACACCGTGGCTTGACCGGTATTGGATTGGGGCTATACTCAATTTCAAAGGTAAGCCTCCCAATAGGAATACATTTCAGTAGATAGATCGAACTTACGTGCACAATGTGATGAAGCGAATCAATCAAGTCCTCATTCTTTTCCTATTATTTTTCGTACCTGCTTGCACTCAGAGGGTTCCAGCTCAAGATGCCGTCCCATCTTTGCAAGAGGTAATTGCTCATACTTTTGATCTTGTCAAGCAGAATGGCTGGCCATCCGACACAGATTACGAAACAACTGATATGGTAGAGGTTAAGTTTCCTAATGGTGACAAAGGTGTATTTGGAACCATAGGTATCGCTTCTGGGCCACTGCACGGTTATATGTTTCTTTATCGAATCCAAGATGAAAAACTTAAAACGGTACTACTTTCGCCATCGGGACCACTCTGGGGATTAAGAAGTTTTCAAAGCAAGTGGGACGATCCGGACAATCGAACACATATCGAATTTCTTGATCTTTTGATCGATAAGGAGGGACGATCAAGACAGACTCTCCGGTTTTCTGGGGCGGGACATAGTGGGTCCGGGTTATTTAGCGATGGGGTTTTTGAGATCATCGAGATCACCGAGAATGGTATCGATGCACTATTTATGGGGGAAGAAGGTTCGACTACCTTACTCGGCAACTCAATGATTGAAGTGCGATACTCTTACGAGTACGTTGATCTCAGCGGGGATCGAAATAAGGAAATCGTACAAGACCAGGAAACGTGCGAATATCGTTTAGATTTGAAGACTTTCCAGAAAACGGAGAAAATGAACTGCAAGAACTCTCGCGCGACATTTATTTATAACGGAACTCAATTCAAGAAGAGCGATTAGCTTCGCGCCACTTCCGTCGCCGATTTTTCCGCCAACCACTTCTCTCGATTCGCCGCGCGCGCGATCTTGCCGCTGAAAAAGTAGACCTCACAGGTTTTCGAAAACCTGTGAGGTCTTTCCTATCGCTGCCCTGCATCGCCAAATGTTCTCTCTCGATCTTCACACGAGCTCTTTCTGAATCATTGCCTCGGACCAGCGCGGCCTGACACCAGCGGCTCGCGCCTGCCGGATCATTTCGGTCCGAGACAGCCCGGCCAGTTCAGCGGCGCGCGCGAACGAGATCAGGCCACGGCTGTACAAGAGCAAGGCTTCTTGCGCCTTGACCTGATGCAGGCCAAGCAGCATGAGCTCTGGCAACCGATCCTGATACGGTGTGAACTGTGATACCAGTTCATCGGGGATTTCTACAATCATCTTTTGCATACTTCACCCCCAGCACATCGATTCAAGCGCATTCTATCATGTCGAGATGAAACGCCGCGCGTTTCCGTTTGAATCCGTTCGAATTCGTTTGTCCGCTTCAATGTCCGTTGACCGCCGTCTCCGTCAACCACTTCTCTCGATTCGCCGCCCGCGCAATCTTGCCGCTGGACGTTTTGATCAGCCAGCGTTCGCCGACCAGATGCACATACGTCACTGTGACCAGGCTCTGCTTCACCATCGTGTTGCGAATCTGTGTGGCGATGTGCTTGCGCTCCTGCGGATCGCCCGTCGTCACCTCGGCCACCACGCCGATCAACTCCGTGCCTTCGCGTTCATCTGCCACCCCAAAGACCACCGCCCGGCCCGGATAGACGCCCGGCACCGTGTTGACGATCGCTTCGAGGTCTTGCGGATAGATGTTCTTGCCCGCGTTGATGATGAGGTCTTTCAAGCGCCCGACGATATACACTTCCCCATCGGCGATGTAACCCATATCGCCCGTGCGATACCAGCCATCCTGAAATGGCTCTAAATCAGGGCGTTTGTGATAGCCGTTCAACATGCAATCGCTCTGCACCACGATTTGACCGACACGCCGTTCAGGCAGCGTGTCCCCCGCTTCGTCGATGGCCTTAGCGGACGTGTTGACGATCGCCGGGCCGCACGACACGCGAATCTGCGCGTTGGGATGATCGCGCTCGACCGGCTGAGCCAGGCGATTCTGCTCCAACTCGATGCGATCCACTACATCCGATCGAGCTGCCTGCCCGAGCGGGGTCTGCGTCACCGCGAACGTATTCTCGGCCATCGCATAACTCACCGCCAGCATCTCCGCCGTCACGCCGTTCGCCGCGAACCGATCGAGGAACATCTGATGGCTTTCGTAACGCACCGGCTCGGAGCAATTGATGAACATCCGCATGGACGCCAGCGATAAGCCTTCGCTGTCGCGCTGACGGATGCGGCGCGCGCAGTGGTTGTAGGCGAAGTTCGGCAGCCAGCACAACGTGCCGCCATAATCGTTGATCGCGTGCAGCAACAGCGCGGGATGCGCCACCCAATCGAACGGCGACATCATCACCAGTGGCACGCCCTGCATCAACGGCAGGATGAAGCCCGCGATGAGGCCCATGTCGTGGTACAACGGCAGCCAACTGACAATCACGTCCTGCTCGTTCAACGCGATCGCCTCGCTGTAGCTCGCTACTTGATTCAACACCGCCTCATACGACAGCGCGACGCCTTTCTGCAGGCCCGTCGTGCCGCTGCTGTGTTGCAAGAAAGCCACATCACCAGCATCCTTCGACTGCGTGGCGGGCGCACGCTGCGCGTGAGCGGAACGTAGTGGAGTCGAAGCACGCCCGCCACTCCGCTCACGCCCTGTCCGCGCAGCGGGGACGCGCTGGGCGGGATGCGGCGAGCCATTAGCAATCGCCACCGACCTCGCCAGATGCTCCGAACCAAACACCTGACACGGCACGCGAGCCGCCAACTGTGGCTCGAATTCATCCGTCGTGAAGATCGCGCGCACTTCGGACAGTCGCGCCAACTCAGCCATGCTGTGCATATAGATGTCGGGATCGAGTTTTTCGGTCAGCGTGGGGAACATCGACGGAATCGCGCCGCACCACAACGCGCCCCAGAAAGCATAGATGCTTTCCAGGTTTTGTGTATGCGCGATGACGACCAGATCGCGCGGCGCGATGCCCATGTGCCGCAAGCCCGCCGCGTGCGCGATCACCGCCTCGCGGAATTCACGGCGCGAGATCGTAAGCGGTACGCGATCCGTTTCGAGGTAAATGATCGCCGGGCGATCGTCGTTGTTGCTTTGTAGCGCAACGGCATCGAGCAGCGTGTGGAATTGAGTGCGACTAGAAAGAGTCAGCATGATCATTAGCGAGGCGCGATTTCACTCGTCACTCGTCACTCGTCACTCATCACTCGTCACGCGCCACGCATCACTCGCGCCACCATCTGATCGAGCGTATTCATCTTCGCCACGGTCAGATCGGAATCGGGAATGTACACGCCGAATTCTTTCTCGACGTACACCGCGAACTCCGCCAGCGAAAACGAATCCATCAAGCCGCCGCTGATGATGCCTTCCGTGTCGGTCAATGGGTAACTCGCATCGCGGATGAGTTCTTTACAAATGTAGGCGCGCAGTTTTTCGCGCAGCGCTTTTTCGTCTGTCATATTTTCCACTCCAATCGTTGATCCACGAATTAACACGAATGGACACGAATCATTAGTGCCAATTCGTGAAGATTCGTGGATCATCAGTTGTTTTCTAACCGGAGAATCTCTTCACCTACTGCCTGTGCAAACTGCATCATGCCCTGCGGCGTCAGATGCACCGGTGTGTCGGTAAATTCAGCGGGCGCAATACTATCCCACAAATCGAGATAGTGCCAGTGGTTTGCCGTGGCCTGGCCATTCAACAATTCATGAAACTGATCATACGCCCAACGCGGATAAAACGAGTTGTAGCGCAAATCGCTGTTCTGCCCGCTGCTGATGAACATCGGCTCGTTGATGATGAGCATAGGAGTATCGCCCGTCAGCTTCAGGCCCGCGCCGAGCACGTCGAAGGCCAGATCGTTTTCCGTCAGCGTCGTCGGTTCTTTGAAATCCTGCCAGCTCACGTCCTGCTCAAAATCCGATTGGCGCAGCTTGATCTGATCGGGCATTGCCTGATCGATCCGTGTCGCCGCCCACGAGAAGCCCAGCGCCTGCAAGCGCAGCCAATCCGCCAGGTTGCGTCGCTGCCCGACGATGGTCTTGCCCAGGAAATCCGGATCGACAAAGCGCGGATCGTTCGGATCGAGTCTCAGTTGGAATCGATCGATCAACGCTCGCGTGCGCGCGGCGTTGTTCTGCACGATCGAGGGAAACATCTGCTTCGCGCGCGGAAACGATTCGAGCGTCACCGGCCACACGATCAGATCGGGTTGCAGCTTCAGCGCTTCTTCCAGGATTAGCACATCCTTGGTCAGCGCCATGACGGGATAACCGAGGTTATACGCCACCACGCGCTTGCCATCGGCTGTCTTGAGATGCTGCGCATTGATCTGTCCCGCCAGTGTATCTTTGTTGTCCAGCAACCAGCCCCACGTCCCCGAATCGCCGATAACGATCACGCGGAATTCATCGGGCGCTTTGGGCCGTGAAACGATGTGACTGGCAAACATCGCGGGAATGTTGGTTGTGCTCAGGTTGTACGACTTCGCCGAGTCCTCACCGTAAGGCAGTCGCTCACGTCCCGGCAGAATGACGTTGTACAGCGAGACCCGCCCCAACGCTTCCAGCGGATTGAGCAGTGCGAAAATCACGTTGCAGGCCACAAACAGCAGCGCGGTAATGATCAACACGCGCACGATGGTCAGCCACGTATTCGGTTGTCGGGTTTCATTCGGTGTTGGCGTCATGCTACCACCCCAACCCAAACAACTTAGCGAACGTCGGCAGGGCACGCTCGATCGGCAGGGCAAACCACACCCAGCCCAACATCACAAATTGCAGCGTGACGAACCACGAAAAGATCGTCCACGCACGTTTTTGTTGCGGCTTGGCGTTGAGGCCGCGATACCATTTGCGCGTGCGATCGCTCCACTGCTTGTGAATCCACAACCCCAGGCCGTGCCACACGCCCCACGCCAGAAATCCCCACGTCACGCCGTGCCACAAGCCGATGGTCATCATCGTCGCCAGCTGCGCGATCAACACAATCAGCGTCGCAGATGGCTTATGCTCTCGCATCAACATCCAGCGCGAGAAGGGCGAGAACACATAGAAGCGCGCCCAGTTGCTCAGCGTCATGTGCCAGCTTTGCCAGAACGCCGTGAGCGTAGCCTTCAGATAGGGCCGCTTGAAGTTCTCAGGCAAGGTAATGCCCAACAGGATGCCGAGGCCGATCGCGATATCGGTATAGCCGCTGAAATCAAAATATAAGCGCAGGCCGTAACCATATAGCAGCACCCATAACCACACGGTCGATTGGGTCTGCCCCGCATTGGCCGCGGTGAGTGATAGGCCCAACGCCAGGCTATCGGCGATCACGAATTTCTTCAACAACCCGCTGGCGATGCGCGTCCCACCGGCCATGAAGCGCGCGGCATCCAGACCGCGCAGGCCCGGCAGCGCGCGATAATCGACCACAAAGCGCTCCGCCCGATCGATCGGCCCGGCCACGAATGACGGCGCGAAGATCACATAGGTCACGTATTCGCGCAGGGATAACACCGGTAGAATGCCCGTCTGTCGATCGCGCAACGTGTGAATCAAGCGGAAGGCTACATACGAAAATCCCAGCCACGACAGATCGATCACGCTCGCCACCGTCGGGTCTTGACCGGTCAGCGTACGCCACATGCGGCTGATCTGCGTCGCCAGCGATTCGGTGTTGAGTACCGCAAAGAGCGCGATGAGGAACAGCATACAACCCGTCAACACGCGCCACCGCTTACGCCGGCGAGCCAGCCGATCGATCGTGGCGGCGATCAGAAACGCTGCTGCCAAAGCGATCAACACGGCGAACGGATCGGGCGGACGCGCCGCCGAGATGAAGCGCCAATCGGACGGCAGCAGCCGCTCCAGTGAGAGCAGCAGCACGATCGCGGCGACCACGATCAAGGTGATGCGATCTTCTTTGAGCGAGGCGATCTGATCGGGATGCTGCGCATCGCGCGAGAACCACCACATCGCCACGGTGAAGATCAAGGTCGCCGTGGGAAAGATAAACGTGCTGAAGCGAATCGGCACGCTGGGCTGCAGCCAATAGATGGCGATGACGCTGCCGACAAGTAAAGCCCAGGCGCGGACACGTCTGGGCAATAGACCGGCATACAGAAACGCCGCGACGACGAAGATGAGGATAGCACGCAGGTCGAAGGTCATGATCATGTAGACCTCACAGGTTTTTCAAACCTGTGAGGTCTCTAAAATCCCTGATAGATCCACTGCGGGGCGCTGTCCGTCGTGACGATGATCAACAAGATGATGATCACGCACAACGCCAGCGCAATGAGAAATTCTCGCTTCAAATTCCGCATTCTACAATCAGCATTCAGCAATCAACAATTACTTCGTTTCCCCGCACCACTTCCACTCGCCGTCTTCCTGCACGACCCGATAGGTGACCAACGGAAACTCATTCGTCTCCGTGCCATACTGCGCCGTGATCTTGCCCTCGCACTTCACCTTGTTGTCACCGGCCAGTGCGCACTTCATCCCCTCGAGCTTCGGCTCCGTCACGCCGAGGAACGTAGTCGCTTCCGTCTGAAAATCCTTTTCCTTCTCAGAACATAGCAACTTGCGCACGCCTTCCTGATCGACTTTGACTTTGGCGGTCAAATACGCCTCCACAGCCTTCGCAGCGTCGCCGCCAGTGGTCGCCGGCGCGCTGCTTGGCGTGCCGCCTCCGCCGCACGCGGCCAACAAACAAACCACCATCAACCCCGACACCATCGTTTTTAACTTCAGCAACTTCGGCATGGTCTGTATCATCCTCTTTACGCTTTACGTTTCACGTTTTACGACTTCAACCCCAACACGCGCCACAACTTGTCCAGCATGATGACGGATGTCAAATCGTGAACCGCGTGGCCCTTGGTAAACGCGACGGGCACAGAATAATCGTGCGCGTAGTAGAACGCCAGGTGGGTGCCATCCGTGGGATCGATGCCGCGATTGGGCATGGTGCCGGCGACGGCGTCGAAGTCCAACAACGGCACATTGAACTTGGCCGCCGTTTCTTTCAAGATGATGTTGTTGATGTTGCTGTCGCCCTCGTGCCGATCGGCCTTGGTGACGATGATGGGCACCACGCCCTGATCGATGGCGAACTGCACCAGTTCTTCCATGCTCTTACGAAAGTAATCGGGCACGCCCACATCGTTGGACCCCAGCACGATAAACGACACACTCGGCTTGAAGACACGATACTCGCAGGCCACTGGCCCTTCGTCGGGTAGACATTGATCTTTGTCGGCCCAGGTCGGATTGGCCCACGACCACGAGTGCAAGCCGCGCCGCACCGCTAAGCTATCACGCCCATACGAACCATGATAGTAATCCAACACGTCTTGCAGGTACGCGTACTGCCCCAGATTGTAATCCGGTGTATCGAACTTCACCATATAGTGTGGATGTTCGATGATGCTGTCACCCACGCGCGTGAAGCGGCGCGGATTGCTACCCAACGTTTGCCCCTTCGCGAAGATCTGTTTCACCCTCTCCTGCACGGCAGGCGGCATGATGACAAACTGATCGAGCTGGATGCCGTTCACGTTGTCGGGCGGCGGCGGGGTCGGCGATGGCGTCGCATGGGGATCGATCGTCGCGGTGGGGCCCTTGGGGGTCGCCGTATAGACGATCGGGGTGCCCCTGGCCGTAGGCGATGCAGGGATCGGCGTGGGGGTAATCGCCGGCGTATCGGTCGGCTCAGGCTCAGTAGTCGCTTGCAGATTGGGAATGATCAGTTTCTGGCCAAGCGTGATCATCGTCGAATCGCTAATGCCATTCGCCTGTTGAATGGCCTGCACCGAAGTGCCGTACTTGCGTGCGATGCGATACAGATTTTCGCCCTGCTGCACGGTATGCAAGATCGTCATACCCATGCTCGGCGCAACTTTTGTCACAGCGGCCTGAGCGACGGTCGTAGCAGACTTGGTCGCCAGCCGCGTAGCCGATCGGGGGGCTGGAGTGTCCGCGGCCGCACCCTGCTTGGCACAGCCGCTCAACAACAAAAACACGATCATTACTCCGATCGTGCCGATCCAGTTTGATTGCTTACCATGACTTCCCATATCCTAGCCTGCCAATAAAGTGGTGCTATTGTAATACAAAACGGAAGCCCCGCACCATGCGGGGCTCCAGTACAGCCATATTCATCTGCTCAGGTGCCCGCGAGAGGACTCGAACCTCCACGCCTTGCGGCACAGGCCCTCAACCTGCTGCGTATGCCAATTCCGCCACGCGGGCAACGAGGCGTATTATAACCAGAACACTTCAGTTGTCAATGAATTATACCGCCACGGGCGGTACGGCCACGACTTCTTTGAGATCAGGAAATAACTGTTTGACCGTGCCTTCCACCCAGCCATGCAGTGTCTCAGCCGAGAGCGGGCAACCGCTGCACGCGCCGGCCATGCTGATCGTCAAAACGCCGTCGTCATACGCTTCCATCTTGACCGATCCACCATGAAAATAGTCAATGTAAGCGCTGATCATCTCGATGAGGGCGCGCATCCGATCGGCCTCGGGCGCATCGACGGGAATACCACTAAGGTCGGGCTTCAGTCCAGAATAGGCAGTTCCCATGGTCAATCCTCCTGTCATATGGGTGCTGCGGGTCTGCTTGAAGTATACAATCGCTGGCGAAAAAAGTCATCTCGGCCTCACCCCCGGCCCCTCTCCAATCGACGGCTGTTGTCGATAGGAGAGGGGTTGGGGGTGAGGCCGAGCAGTTACCAGCAGGGGCGCTTGGTTGCGAGCCGCGTCGAATCATGTACAATGAGGCTATGGAGACTCTGGCGCTCTTTCCTTTGAATACGGTGCTCTTCCCCGGCCAACTGCTGCCGCTGCACATCTTTGAACCGCGCTACAAGCAGATGATCGGCGAATGCATTCAGCACGGGCGGCCCTTTGGGGTGGTGCTGATCCGATTGGGCGAAGAGGTCGGCGATCAAGCGGAACCGTATGAGGTGGGCACCACAGCGCACATCGTGCAGGTGGAACATACCGCCGACGAACGCATGAATCTCTTGTGCGTGGGCAACGCGCGGTTTCGCATCGCCGAGACGTTTCACGACAAGCCCTATCTCACCGGCAAGATCGAGCTGTGGCCGTGGGAACCGTTTGCCGCCGGGAGCGCCGATGTCGATCGGGTGCAGCGCCAACTCGATCGGTATGTGCAGATCCTGGCCGAGATGACTACCAGCAAGTTGGAAGTCGAGCTGCCCAGCGATCCGGCGGCGTTAGCGAATGTGGCCGCCTCCGTGCTGCAGATCGATAGCATTGAAAAACAACGGCTGCTCACCACATTCTCGATCGGCCAACTGCTCACCGATCTGTCGGCGGTTTTTCAGCGCGAATTGCGCGCCTGGCAAATTGTGCAAGCCAGCCGCCAACTCTCCCTCGACGAGACCACGCCCTTTTCACTCAACTAAGAAGCCGTCAAAGAACAACTCCGCAGATTGCTCCAGGCTGGATGTGACCATCCAGCCCCCCATCGCCGGATTTGCAATCCGGCGGGAGCGTCGAAAGTGCGGACTTATTTCTTGGCAAGCCCTAAAATCCCGGCTTTTTGATAGCCTGAAGATTTTCTGGTACAATGCCACGGCTGTGTCACAGGCGAATGAGGTGAATTCCGCATGAAAATTGTCGTCGATGCGATGGGCGGCGACCACGCGCCAGGAGTCGTCGTCGAAGGATCGGTCATGGCGGCCCGCGAGTTGGGAGTCGAGATACTCCTCGTCGGACGCCAGGCTGAGATTCAACGCGAATTGGCCCGTCACAAAACTGACGGGCTTTCCATCTCGATCGTTCAGGCCAGCGAAGTGGTTGAGATGGACGAGCATGTCAGCGCCGTGCGCGCCAAGAAAGATAATTCCATGAGTGTGGGCCTGCGCCTGTTGAAGGAAGGCCAAGCCGACGCATTCATGTCCGCCGGGAATTCCGGCGCGGTGATGGCCGCCGCGTTATTTGGTGTGGGGCGTATTCGCGGCATCGACCGCCCTGCGCTGGCCTCGATCTATCCGGCCAGCCAGACGCCCGCCATTTTGATCGATCTCGGTGCAAACACCGATCCTACGCCGCAGAATCTGGTGCAGTTTGCCATGATGGGCAGCCTGTATGCCAAGATCGCATTGGGCCTAGACAAGCCACGGGTGGCCATTGTGTCGAATGGCGAAGAACCGGAAAAAGGCAACGAGCGTGTCAAGGCGACGTATCCGCTGCTGCAAAACAGCAACCTGAATTTTATCGGCAGCATCGAAGGCAAGGATATTCCCAAAGGCGTCACCGACGTCATCGTCACGGATGGATTTACAGGCAACGTCATACTCAAGCTCTCAGAAGGACTGGTCTCCTTCATACTGAGCTACATCAAAGCCACCGTCACGAGCGGCTGGTTAAACAAGCTCGGGCTGGTGCTTATGATCCCGGGCCTGATTTTGATGTTACCGGGGTTGTTATTCCTGCTGCCAACACTCCAGCGTTTGCGTAAACGGGTGGACTACCGCGAATTAGGCGCCGCGCCACTGTTGGGCGTCGATGGGGTTGTATTAATTGCGCACGGCCGATCGGATGCCAAAGCCATTTACGGGGCTATCCGCTCGACCATCCGCGCCGCCGAAGGCCGCATCGTCGATGCCATCAAAGCCGGACTGGTCGAGGCGGGGCAACGCGCAACACAACCGTAAGTTCGGCTTTGCAACTTTATCACCATAGGGTAGTCCACATGCAAACGCGACCTGATTCTCAACGAGTTGTCATCACCGGCCTGGGCGCTATGTCGCCCCTGGGCCAAACGGTAACCGAATTATGGGAAGGGTTGGTGGCCGGCCGATCGGGCATTGGCCCGATCACGCAATTCGATCCGGAGGATATGCCCACCAAGATCGCCGGCGAAGTCAAAGGCTTCGATCCGACGAAATGGATCAATTTCAAAGAAGCGCGCCGCATGGGACGCGCCACCCAAATGGCCGTCGCCGCCGCTTGTGAGGCGCTGGCTGACGCGGGCTTTGACTCGGTATTGCCCGAAGATGTGCAAGAAGAAGCGGGCGTGTACATCGGTACAGCTTATGGCCCGTTTGATAAGGCGGATGAAGAAATGCAGGCCTTTGCGAAGAAAGGCTGGCGCGGGGTCAGCCCCTTTGCGCTCTCTTCCGCACTGACGAGCATGCCCGCCTTCCACGTCAGCCTCATGGCCCAGGCTAAAGGCCCCATCGGCACGCCGATCAATGCCTGTGCGGCCGGTACGCAAGGAATTGTTGAGGCCTCAGAATACATTCGCCGCGGTCATGCCCAGGTGATGATCTGCGGCGGCGTGGAGGGATCAATCCATCGCTATGGCATTGCCGGATTCTGCGCGATGCGCGCCTTGTCCACGCGCAACGACGAACCCGAGCGCGCCAGCCGGCCCTTTGACAAAGACCGTGATGGATTCATTCTGAGCGAAGGAGCGGGGTTGGTGGTGCTGGAAAACCTGGAGCATGCCCGCACGCGCGGTGCACGCATCTATGCGGAAGTGCTGGGCGGTGCGTCCTCGGCTGATGCGTATCACGTGGCCGCGCCGGATCCGAAAGGCGCGGGGGCGGTGCGCGCCATGAAGCGCGCCTTGCGTGACGCCGGGGTCGATGTCACGGCCGTGAGTTACATCAACGCGCACGGCACTTCGACGCCCCTCAACGATGCGACCGAGACCCTGGCGATCAAGACGGTGTTTGGCGAGCAGGCCTACAACATCCCGATCAGCTCCACCAAATCGATGATCGGTCACTCGATGGGCGCGGCCGGCGCGCTGGAAGCGATTGCGTGTACGAAGACCATCGAGACCGGCACGATTCACGCGACCATCAACTACGACACACCCGATCCGGCCTGCGATCTGGACTACGTGCCCAATACGTCGCGCCGCGCGGATGTCAACGTCGTGCTCTCTAACTCGTTTGGACTGGGCGGCAACAATGCCTGCCTAGTGCTGGCGAAATATATTAACGGAAATCACTAACCCTCCCACCACGCCAGGCGGCCCACTCCGCCACAGGCGGGGAAATGGGCAAGGACGGGGATTATTTCATCCCACCAAAAGACGGGGATTATTTCATCCCACCAAAAGACGGGGATTATTTCATATGCAAGTCTACTGCAACGAAAAATATATTCAGAGCCGCGCTAAACTCGGTCGCTATGCCAGCTTTGCCGGCATGGGCGTGCTGTTGGTGGGTCTGATTATTACGTGGTCGGCCGGCCCCGAAGGGCTGGCCTTATCGTTCCTCGCGCTGATTGGCGGCTTCGTCCTATCGCAAGTAGGGCTATACTATGCCAATCGTTTCGCGCGGCCCGAGCGGCCCGATCAGGTTTTGGCTAAGTCGCTCAAAGGGTTTGACGATCGCTACAACTTGTTTCAGTATACCTGCCCGGCCAGCAATGTCCTGGTAACCCCGTCGGCGTGCTGGGTATTTACGGTTAAAATGCAACGTGGGCCTATTCGTTATCAGAATGGCAAGTGGAAGAATTCGCAAGGCTTCCGCGCTTTCTTTCTGTGGTTAGCCAGTGATAGTCTGGGCAATCCAACCAAAGAAGCGGAGATTGATGCCGATACACTGCGGCGTTACGTGGCGAAAAAACTGCCCGGGGTGGAGATACCCATTCAGCCTGTCATCTTGTTTGGAAATCCGACGGCCGAAGTGGACGCCTCGGGATCGCCGGTGCCCGCTATTCACTACAAGAAGCTCAAGGACTGGCTGCGCGGGCCAGGCAAGAGCGGAACGTTGAGCGCCGAGGCGCACGATCAGCTGATCGAGTTATTGAGTCCGCCCGAAGCGATTATCCAACCGGAGCAACCCGATGAGGAGCAATCCGACCAAGCTTAGCCTCCCCTTACGATCGATAGAACAGCATCGATCGTTTTGTCGTCATGCCAGCACATCAATCCGAGGGGCGCGTGGTCACACTGAATCATGAATTCAGCGTGGCGACCTTCTACCTCGCATATTTCAAACAGGTGAAAGACCATGAAAAACCCGAAAGCGTTGTGGATTGCGTTAGCGTTCGTCTGCATCAATTTAGCGTTGATCGCACTGGCCGGGCAAGCCGTCAGCGCGCGGCCAGCTTCACACGAGTTGAGGCCACCCTTCAACTTCGTTCAGACCGCGCAACCCGCTCAGGCGGATGACACTGTTGTGCTGCCCGGCAGCACCGTGTTGATGACTGAAACTTTCGGAGCGGCATTTACGGCCACCACCAGTCTAGTAGGAACTACTCCGCAATGGCGTGTCGCGGTCAACGCGGACGACGCAGCGGGCTACTACTGGGGCAAGGTCGG
>Ga0182021_10001762_pt1 | contig 25129 bp, 19 predicted proteins | sample 612E3MmetaG_FD_120493 | JGI IMG/M metagenome (GOLD analysis project Ga0182021, IMG submission 120493) | Permafrost microbial communities from Stordalen Mire, Sweden - 612E3M metaG (Illumina Assembly) | ecosystem: Environmental > Terrestrial > Soil > Wetlands > Permafrost | place: Sweden... | reverse complement strand
TGCAAGGCCATGATGGCCGAAATGAAGACCCAAGATGCCGAGCTGACCGCACAGGTCGCCAGGATGAACAGTGCGTCGAAGGAATCCAAGCTGGATCTGATGGCCGAAATCATCACCAAAATGACGGAGCAGCGGACTGCCATGAATGCACAAATGGCAAAGATGCATATGGAGATGATGAAACACATGGAGATGTGCATGGGACCCGCGTCGCATCATCATCCGGCGATGAAGGACATGGATAAGAAATCGGAAGAGATGCATAAATAGCTTGAGTCCAACGCCTTTAAATTCAGCCACCGAGAAATGGAACATGCCATGAGCGAATCAAAAAATTTCTCCAAAGACCCGACTTGCGGGATGACCGTGGACGAAGCCACCTCCCTTCATTCGGATCGGGATGGGAAGACCTACTATTTCTGCAGCGAACAGTGCCAGCAGAATTTCGTTTCCTTGTCCGCTGGTCAGTCCAAAACCTGCTGTGGATGACACCGGACCGCCGTCCGCCATGTCAAGCCTGGCCAAGCCCTCCAAACACGGAATCGGGCTTCCATGAGTGTCGATACCGTTTCCACGCCCGCCGCTGGGGGTATACCAGCGGCGGGCGTGCCCGCATCGGGACCTCCGGTCTACACCTGCCCCATGCACCCCGAGGTGCGGCAGGACCATCCTGGTCCCTGCCCCAAGTGCGGCATGGCGCTGGAACTGGAAACACCCACAGCCACCACGGATGATGGGGAAAACGCCGAGCTTCGCGACATGACGAGGCGTTTTTGGATCAGCGCCGCGCTGGCATTTCCCGTCTTTGTCTTGGCGATGGCCCACTTGATCCCGGCGCTCGGCCGACAGCCCTGGGTCGATGGTGACACCTCACGCTGGGCGCAATTCGCACTCACCACACCCGCGGTCTGCTGGGGAGGATGGCCGTTCTTCACCCGCGGCTGGCACTCCGTCGCGTCAGGGCACTTGAACATGTTCACGTTGATCGCCATCGGCGTTGGTGCGGCATTCATCTTCAGCGCCGTAGCGATGCTGGCGCCGAATCTGTTCCCCCTCACGATGCAGCATGTGGGCAAGGTCGCCATCTACTTTGAAGCCGCGGCGGTGATCGTGGTCCTGGTGCTGCTCGGCCAGGTGCTCGAGCTCCGGGCCCGCAGCCGCACAGGCACCGCCATCAAGGCCTTGCTGAACCTTGCGCCGCCCACGGCGCGGCAAGTCGCCGCGGGGGGTGACCATGTGGTTCCTCTCGACCAGGTGAAGGTCGGGGACTGGCTGCGCGTGGTTCCTGGCGACAAGGTGCCCGTTGACGGCACCGTGCAGGAAGGTCATTCGAGCGTGGAAGAATCAATGATCACTGGCGAGCCGATCCCGGTGGAGAAAGCCGCCGGCGATCAAGTGACGGGCGGCACTGTCAATGGCCCCGGCAGTTTCGTCATGCGCGCCGAACGGATCGGCACCGACACGCTGCTCGGGCAGATCGTCAACATGGTGGCTGAGGCCCAGCGCAGTCGTGCACCCATCCAAGGGGTCGCCGACAAGGTCGCGGGCATTTTTGTGCCAGGGGTGCTGGCTGTCTCAGTGCTCACCTTTCTCCTCTGGATGTGGCTTGGGCCTGAACCGAAGCTTGCGCATGGCATTGTCAATGCCGTGGCGGTCCTCATCATCGCCTGCCCGTGCGCGCTCGGCCTGGCCACGCCCATGTCCATCATGGTGGGCGTCGGGCGAGGCGCACAAGAAGGCGTGCTCGTGAAAAATGCCGAGGCCCTTGAACGGTTGGAGAAAGTCACCACCCTCATCGTGGACAAGACGGGCACCCTCACGGAGGGCAAACCCAGGCTCATGGATATCCTGCCAAGCGATGGTTTCGAGGCGAAGGAGTTCCTGCATCTCGCCGCCTCCCTGGAGCAAAACAGCGAACATCCACTCGCCGCCGCGATTACGCAGGGCGCGAAGGATCAGAACATCACCCTCGACGAGGTGAAAGACTTCCGCTCCGTGCCGGGAGGCGGTGTCGTCGGTATCGTCGCCGGTCATGCGGTGATGATCGGCAAGCCGGATTTCCTGAGAAACGAAAGGGTCAATGGTTTGGAACCGATGGAGGCTTGGGCAGCGAAACTTCAAGGCGACGGAAAAACGGCTATGTTTGTCGCGATCGATGGCAACCCCGCCGGAATTCTTGCGGTTGCCGACCCAATCAAGGCCACGACTGCCGAAGCTGTCCGGGACCTCCACGCACTCGGGATAAAGATCGTCATGCTTACGGGCGACAATCACCGTACCGCCGAGGTGGTTGCCAAAGAACTGGATCTGGATGGGGTGGAAGCGGAGATCGAACCCGCCGGAAAAGTCGCCTATGTGAAACAGCTGCGAGCCGAAGGCAAACATGTGGCGATGGCTGGCGACGGCATCAACGATGCCCCTGCCCTGAGCGAAGCGGAGGTCGGAATTGCCATGGGTACCGGCACCGATGTGGCCATGCAAAGTGCTGGCATCACCCTCCTGAAAGGCGATCTCCGTGGCATCGCCAAGGCCATCCGACTCAGCCACGCCACCATGGGCAACATCCGGCAGAACCTGGTCTTCGCCTTTCTCTACAACACCCTGGGCATTCCCGTGGCGGCGGGTGCGCTCTACCCGTTCTTTGGTTTGCTGCTCAGCCCGATCATTGCCGGGGCAGCCATGAGCCTGAGCTCAGTCTCGGTCATCGGCAATGCATTGCGACTGCGGAAAGCGAGACTGTGATGATCGGCTCCAGAAGGAACAGCCTGCTGCGAACCTCACCGCGAATCCTCCAGATCCTTCGTGTGCTCGTCCGGCACAAGTTCCTGGGCATGCTTCGTGGCAGGGACCATTGGCCGTCACCCAAAGAGGTCAGGGAGGCTATCGAGGAGCTGGGACTGACCTTCATTAAATTCGGGCAGGTTCTCGCCCTGCGGCGCGATCTGCTACCGGATTCCTACATCGACGAACTTGAGTTGTTGCACGACCAGCTGCCAGCGATGGGGTTCAAGACGGTGCGTACCCTGGTGGAAGCCGAACTGGGGGCCAAGTTGAAAGCCTCGTTTTCAGCCTTCAGTGAGAAGCCGCTGGCCGCCGCCACCATCGCCCAGGTGCATGACGCGACCTTGAAGGACGGGCGCCATGTGGCCGTCAAGGTGCAGCGCCCGGGCCTGCACAGAATCATCGCTAAGGACATTGCGGCCCTGTCGTACCTCGTGGCCCTTGGGGAAGGTCTCTTCCCGCAGCTGCGCGCCCTCGACTTCCCAGTGGTCGTGCGCGAATTCGCCAATAGCCTGGACCGGGAAACCGACTTCAGACACGAGGCCCATTCCATCATGCTTTTTCGGGCTGCCCTGTCGGATGTCCCCGATTTCTGGATTCCCGATGTCGTGTCGGAGTTTTCCAGCGGAAAGGTGCTCACTATGGAATACTCGGCTGGCGAACGGGTGGATGTCTATGGAAAGCTGCATCCGGAAGCGATGCCCAAGGCCATCAATACGCTGGTCAAGCTGATGCTGCACACGATCTTTGAAGAAGGGCTGTTCCATGCCGATCCGCATCCTGGCAACGTCTTCGTTCTACCGGATGGACGGCTCTCCCTGCTCGATTTTGGGATGACGGGCGAGCTCGACGAGGCCATGCGCGAATCGTTGACCCTCCTGCTCGAAGCCGTCGTCAAAGGCGATGCGCGGGCCACCACCGAGGCTTATCTCGAGATGGCCCCGGCAAACGAACAGGTCAATCGTGCGGCGCTGTTGGTAGACATCAAGGCCGTGCTCTATGAAATCCATCGGCACGACCTCGCGGATGTCTCCATCGGAAATGCGTTCGAGGCTCTGCTGCGTGCCGGGAGCCAGAACGGGGTGCACAATCCCGGTGAGTTCTTCTTGCTTACGCGTGCTTTTGTCATCCTGGAATCGATGATCCGTCAACTCTCACCGGGCCATAACTACATGGAATCTTTTCGAGAAGAGATCACCCGCCTGAAAGAACAGCACTTCTCTCTGGCCCGGATCAAGGACAAGACGACCAAGTTGGCGAGGGAGATGGAGCGATTGCTCAGTGATGCGCCTAGTGATACTCGGCGCATCCTTCGACGTTTCGCCGAAGGCAATCTGGGCCGAGTGCAGTCTCCCGCTTTGGAGGCACTGGGTGATCGCGTCAGTAACAACCTCGAGCGGCTTGCAAGTTCCGTTGCTTTTGCCTCGCTCGTGGTTGGTGGATCGCTGCTCTTGTTCGCCCAGATGGGCGGCTGGCATCACCGGCTTGGCGAAGCAATGGTGGTCAGCGGAATCTTGGGCATGGTCATCCGAAGCATAGGTGGCTGGCTTCGTAACCGCCGTCGACAGTGACACCCCACCCTGGTTTATCGTCTACTTTGTAAGATCATCGCGGCTCCAATAGGCCGGGCGCCCAAAATAGGCATAGAGGTGGGTTTCGTACTCGCGATTGATGACCAGGCTCGGATCCAATTCGGGGCTGTTCTTGATGGAGTCCCGGGACATATCGACGTAAACGGCTTTCTCCTCCCAGCTGATACGGCTTGCCCATCGCGGCGCGACCAGCACCTTCTTGCCGAACCACCAAATGCTCGTGTCGATCACCAGATAACGTACTTCCCAAGTCTCATCATCCACGATGAAGTCTTCCACATGACCGATCGCTTCGTCGGTCCCTTGAATGTGGTACCCGCGCAGTTCATTGGTGCTCCGCAGGTGGATGTCGTAGGAACGTTTTTCGGACTTCACCGCCGCCCGAGCAGCCGCCACCTCATCTTTTCTGATTGCCAGCAGTGACGGACTATTGCCCACTCCCCACACGCCGGAATATCCCCAATAGGGTGGATAGCCATAGTACTGGTTGAAATCCTGCTCGTGCTGACGGGATACAGGCTTGTCCACGTCAATGCTCGGACAGTTTTCAATATCGGCCATCGCCAGCGCCAACTGGAACCGATGGGTTGACCACTCCGCCTGCTGGAAAGAGATGGGCGAGATGAGCACCTCACGACCATCTAGGAATTTGACCGTGTCGACCACCAGGTAACGGATGGTCCAATGTTCATCATCTAGGAGAAAAAATTCCACACTGCCGATGTCACCATCGGTGGCACTGACTGTGTACCGTTCAAGATCCTTCAGGCTTCGCAACATGGGTGTTTCCTATCTGCCAAGCGGCTGGACGATTTCATTACAGAACCGAGTTCCAGGATTCGGACCGGCCCATTTAGATAAAATGCATCTTTCATTCCATTAGATTATTATCTTTATTTTCATCTATTTACATCACATCGGCTGGGTCCGGGCGATCCCGGCTTCAAGGAAATTCCATCAATTTGAATGATCCATTGCCTCATTCTGGTCGGGTTTACTCTGTATTGAATAAAGCCTAACAGTTCAATTATTAGAATTATTGTTACTTAGATGCTGGCGCGAATGCTGCTTTGGACAATCTCTTGTTGAGGAGTCAACTCCTCAGATCTGTGAGATAGCGCCTCCGAGCCGACCTGAGGTGAATTGTGATTGTTTTTTATTCGTCTTAATTGAAGTAATGCTGCTCAATCCATCGCAATTGCTGTTTCTTGGTTTTTGGGATGGGTTTTTACTCCGAACACTCAATGAAAGGAACCATATGAATAAAACCAATTTTATCGTAGCAATCTATTCATCCCACCCGGATGCCGAAGCAGCCATCAAGGAACTGCAACGTTCCGGCTTCGAGATGAAGAAGCTTTCGATCATTGGACGCGACTACCACACGGATGAGCATGTGGTCGGTTACTACAATGTCGGCGACCGGATGCAAGTGTGGGGTAAAACGGGAGCCTTCTGGGGCGGGTTGTGGGGGCTCTTGTTCGGTTCCGCGCTCTTCTGGGTTCCTGGTCTGGGGCCCCTGATGGTGGCAGGCCCCCTGGTCACGTGGATTGTCAGTGCCCTGGAAGGCGCCGTCGTGGTGGGCGGTCTGAGCGCCATCGGGGCCGGCTTGTATAGCCTAGGCATTCCCAAGGACAGCATCCTGCGTTACGAAACGGCGCTCAAGACCGGGAAGTTTGTCCTGATCGCCCATGGGTCCTTGGATGACACCAACCGTGCCAAGGCGATCCTGAACCATACCACGCAGGAAACCATGGAACACCACCTCCAACCGTTCCTGCTCTGACATCCGATTTGATTGGAATTGGGCCATGAAAAACAACCCCCTGAAACAACTGGAATTGCTCGGGCAGTCCATCTGGCTGGATTACATCCGGCGAGACCTGATCGCCAGCGGCGAGCTCCGGCGCCTGATCGAGGAGGATGGACTGCGGGGGATGACTTCGAATCCCGCCATCTTCGAGAAAGCTATTGTGGACAGCCACGATTATGACGAGAGCATCCGGGTCATGGCGCTGAAGGGGAAGGGAGCTCCGGAGATTTACGAGACCATCAGCCATCGCGATGTGCAAAGCGCAGCTGACGAGTTCCTTCCCCTCTACGACAGGACTGACGGCAAGGACGGCTATGTCAGCCTGGAGGTCAACCCCCATCTCGCGCATGATACCCACGGTACTATGCTGGAAGCGCGCCGGTTGTGGAGCGCCTTGAACCGACCCAACGTCTTCATCAAGGTACCCGCCACGATCGAAGGGCTGCCAGCCATCCAGCAACTCATCTGCGAAGGCATCAACGTCAACGTGACCCTGCTCTTCGGGTTGCCACGCTACCGGCAGGTGGCGGATGCCTACATCGCAGGCCTCGAATCACGCCTGGCCCAGGGGAAGGCTGTGAAGCATGTGGCCTCGGTGGCCAGTTTCTTCGTGAGTCGGATCGATTCACATGTGGATCCCCTGCTTGCAACCATCCTCGCGCAAGGCGGGAAAGAGGCTGATCTCGCGAAGGAAGTGTGCGGGCAGGTAGCGGTCGCCAGCGCAAAGCTGGCTTATCAGATCTACAAGGAGATCTTCGATACCCTCCGGTTCAAGCGTCTGGCAGATGAAGGGGCTCGCGTCCAGCGACTGCTATGGGCCAGCACCGGCACCAAGAACCCGGGTTACAGTGACGTGAAATACATCGAGACGCTCATCGGACCCGATACGGTGAACACGGTCCCGGTCGAAACCCTCAATGCCTACCGCGATCATGGTGTTGCCACGGCCAGCCTCGAAAAGGAGGTCGCCGAAGCGGCTGCTGTATTGACGCGATTATCGGAACTGGGGATAGATCTCAACAAGGTGACTCAACAGCTGGAAGACGAAGGCGTCGAGAAATTCAACAAGCCCTTTGACAATTTGATGAACACCTTGGTGGAACGGTCGCGCGACGCCGACGCTTCATCCAAAAGCACTGGGTAAAGCCAAGGAGGCATGGCGGTAGGCTGGGAATTCTGGCGGGGACGCTCGAGAAATGATTCAGAGACTGATTCGAAGAAGGAATCATGAATAAGCAAACCCGTGTCAGTCACCCGATCTACGATCTCCTTTCCGCGGAAATCGATGGGTTTGATTTGCTGGCGGAGCTTGCTCTGGATCTGCACTGGACGTGGAATCATGCCACCGACGAAGTATGGCGTTATCTGGATCCTGTTTTGTGGGACCTGACGCATCATCCATGTGATGTCCTGCAGACAGCCTCCCAAGAGAAAATCAGGCACCTGCTCGCTGATCCGGCCTTCCGCAAAAGAATAGATGCGCTTGTGCGGTCGAAGAGGCTGGCGGAGGAGACGCCCGCGTGGTTTCAGGAACATCATCCCGAGGCGCCCCTGACCTGTGTGGCGTACTTCAGCATGGAGTTCATGCTTAGCGAGGCCCTCCCGATCTATTCAGGAGGACTTGGCAATGTGGCTGGTGATCAGCTCAAAGCCGCCAGCGATCTGGGCGTGCCTGTGGTTGGCATCGGCTTGTTGTATCAGCAGGGCTATTTCCGCCAGGTGATCGACAAGGATGGAGCCCAACAGGCTCTTTTCCCATATAACGACCCCGGACAGTTACCGATCACGCCATTGCGCCAATCGGATGGCGAGTGGTTGAGGCTGGAGGTCACCCTGCCCGGTTATTCGGTCTGGCTGCGCACCTGGCAGGTCCAGGTCGGCAGGGTGAAGCTTTACCTGCTGGACAGCAATGACGCGGCGAACTACCCAGCTCACCGAGGGATCACCAGCGAGCTCTATGGTGGCGGGCCGGAAGTTCGGCTGAAACAGGAGCTTGTGCTTGGGCTTGGCGGATGGCGGTTGCTTCGCGCGCTTGGCCTCCAGCCAGAAGTGTGTCACCTCAACGAAGGCCATGCGGCTTTCGCCGTGCTGGAACGCGCCCGGAATTTCATGGAAGAAACCGGCCAGCCCTTTGACGTGGCCTTGGCGGTTACGCGAGCGGGCAACCTGTTCACCACCCACACGGCAGTGGCCGCCGGTTTCGATCGCTTCGCTCCGCACCTCATCGAGCAGTACCTGGGGAGCTATGCCGAAAACAGACTGGGCATAGGACTCAACGATTTCCTGGCCCTGGGCCGCCAGAATCCAAATGACCCGTCTGAAAGTTTCAACATGGCTTATCTGGCGATCCGCGGGAGCGGGTCAGTCAATGGCGTAAGTCGCCTGCATGGCCAGGTGAGCCGCCACCTCTTCGAGCCACTCTTTCCGCACTGGCCGGCGGAAGAGGTGCCCATCGGTCACATCACGAACGGAGTTCACACGCCGACCTGGGATTCCGCGGAGGCGGATGATCTGTGGACAGAGGCCTGTGGGAAGGATCGCTGGCTTGGGACGACGGAAACCATGGAGCAGGACATTCGCCGAGTCTCCAATGATTGCCTTTGGCGATTCCGCCTCGCGGCCAGCAAGTCCTTTGTCGAGTACGCCCGCCGACGCCTATCCAGGCAACTGGCGACCTCTGGGGCATCGCCCGAGGCCGTGGACGAGGCTAAACAACTGTTTGATCCCAACGCATTGACCTTGGGCTTTGCGCGTCGGTTCGCCACCTACAAGAGGCCAAACCTCCTGCTGCACGACCCGGACCGGTTGCTTAGTCTGCTGACCAACCCGCAACGACCCGTACAACTCATCCTTGCTGGCAAGGCCCATCCAGCGGACCGGGATGGGCAGGCCATGATTCAGGAGTGGATGCATTTCATCCGGCGACCGGAGGCTCGTCACCATGTGATTTTCCTCAGTGATTACGACATGCTCCTGAGCGAGAACCTGGTACAGGGTGTCGATGTCTGGATCAATACGCCCCAACGTCCCTGGGAGGCCTGCGGCACAAGTGGGATGAAGGTGCTCATCAATGGCGGCATCAATCTCTCGGAATTGGATGGTTGGTGGGCAGAAGCCTATACGCCCGAAGTGGGCTGGGCGCTGGGAGATGGCCTAGAGCATGGCGATGATCCGGCTTGGAACGCCAGTGAAGCTAACAACCTCTATGACCTGCTTGAGCGTGAGGTGATCCCGGAGTTTTATTCCCGCGACGACAATGGCATGCCTACGGTATGGATCAATCGGATGCGGGAGAGCATGGCTCACCTCACGCCGCGCTTTTCCGCCAACCGATCCGTGCGCGAATACACCGAACAGCAGTACCTTCCTGCTGCATCTGCCTACCGGGAACGCGCAGCCAACAAGGGTTCGGTTGGCAGGCGGATGATCGATTGGAAGCACCGTCTGGACGAGAAATGGACCGCGCTGCACTTCGGCGATTTGAAGGTCCTGACTAAGGACGATCAACGTCTGTATGAAGTCCAAGTCTATCTCAATGACCTCGCTCCCATGGAGGTACGCGTGGAGCTTTACGCCGACGGTGTCAGTGGTAGTGCCCCCATTCGGCAGGAAATGAAGTGCCTTCACCCTCTGATCGGCGCGTCAGGCGGCTATGTCTATGGCGCGACTGTGGCTGCAATCCGCCCTCACACGGACTATACACCACGAGTGGTACCGCGCCACGACGACGCGAAGGTTCCTCTGGAAGACGCACGCATCCTTTGGCAACGATGACCCAAGCCACGGAAAAGCCGATGAAGAAGACCACTTCGATAACCTGCGTATTCCTGGATATCGGCGGTGTCCTGCTCACTGATGGGTGGGATCGGTATGGCCGCGCGCGGGCAGCGGCGAACTTTAACCTGGACCTGGCTGAAATGGAGGATCGGCATCACCTGACGTTCGATACATATGAGGAGGGTAAGCTTACCCTGGAAGAATATTTAGGACAGGTTGTCTTTTACCAAAAGCGGCCGTTCACTCAGGATCAGTTTCGACACTTCATGTTCGAGCAATCGAAGCCCTATCCCGAGATGATCGAGCTGATCACTCGACTCAAGGTTCGGTACGGACTGAAGATTGCCGTAGTCAGCAACGAGGCGCGTGAACTGAATTCCTACCGGATCCGCGAGTTCAAACTGGACAAGTTTGTGGATTGCTTTGTTTCCTCTTGCTTCGTGCATGTCCGCAAGCCCGATGAGGACATCTTCCGGCTGGCCATGGACATTACTCAGACGCCAGCACGGCAGATCGTCTATATCGAAAACACCCCAATGTTCATCCAGGTCGCGGAAGGCCTTGGCATTCGAGGCATCCTTCACACGGATTACGTGTCTACTTCAAGGGAACTGGCTGGGTTGGGATTACGGATTGACGAAGGGGTCATCCATGAAACGGGCTGATCCACTCATCCTCACAATCAATGGCGGCTCATCAAGTATCAAGTTCGCAATTTACAAGGCAGCCGAACCATTAAAGCGGAGGCTTCACGGAAAAATCGACCGCATCGGCCTGAGTGGAACGAATCTGATATGTCACGACCCGTCCACAACAGAGCCTGGAAACCGCAGCCTCGCCGTCCCTGACAACAAATCCGTGCCAGATTTCCTCATGGAGTGGCTCGAAGAGCAGAAGGGGTTCGAGTCGGTCCTGGCGGTGGGACACCGTGTGGTCCATGGCATGAGACACACTCAGCCCGAGCTGGTCACCCAAGAATTGTTGGATGAACTGCATCGCATCAGCCCCTATGACCCAGATCATATGCCCAGCGAGATCGAACTGATCGAGACGTTCCTCCAACGTCATCCTGCCCTGCCCCAGGTGGCATGTTTCGACACGGCCTTTCACAGCGCCATGCCGCGAGTGGCAAAGGTTCTACCGATTCCCCGACGCTTCGATGCAAAGGGAATCCAGCGCTATGGCTTTCACGGTCTGTCCTATGCCTATTTGATGGAAGAACTCGCACGCCTAGGCGACCCGGCGGCGACGACTGGGCGCGTGATTCTGGCGCATCTCGGCAACGGCGCAAGTCTGGCCGCGGTTCGCGACGGTCAAAGCATGGACACCAGCATGGGCTTCACTCCGACATCAGGATTGGTGATGAGCACGCGCTCGGGTGATTTGGATCCTGGTCTTGCTCCCTACCTGGGTCGAACAGAGCAGATGACCACCATTCAATTCTTCGAAATGGTCAACCACGAGTCAGGGTTGCTTGGGATATCCGAAACCAGTTCCGACATGCGCGACTTGTTGGGGCGTGAAACCCAGGATGTTCGGGCGGCCGAGGCCATCGCCCTGTTCTGCTACCAGATCAAGAAATGGATAGGCGCGTTCGCGGCGGCGCTCGGGGGCCTGGACACGCTGGTGTTCGCAGGGGGCATCGGAGAGAACGCACCCTCAATTCGTGCTCACATCTGTGACGGGCTGGGATTTCTTGGAATCAAACTCGATGAGAAGCAGAACCTGGCTAACGCGGACATGATTTCCATGGCGACCAGCCGAGTGGCGATCCGCGTCATGCAAACGGACGAAGAACTGATGATCGCGCGAATGGTGTGTCGCAAACTCCGACCTGGCCAATCCAGCGAAGATGAACCCCGGAACGATTCGTCCAAGGACATCGAAAAGCCGGATCCAATTTCAGAGCGCAGTCCCCCCGCAAGGAAGCCTCACACGCCCCCTTGAAAAGAGGACTGGCACAACCCTCGCAATGGAAGTGAATCGAATTTCAACAGCTTGCTGTCATCCAGTCGATAACAGCGTGATCAAAACAAACCACATAAAGAGAAGGGACTAGTACCATGTTAATCAAAGCTAAAAGTCTTCAAGGGTATACGCTGCGAAGTCTCGACGGGGAAATCGGGAAGGTCCAGGAGTTCTACTTCGATGACAGGCACTGGGCGATTCGGTATCTGGTTGCGGATACGGGGAACTGGCTGATGGGCAGGCAGGTTTTGATTTCCCCATATGCTCTGGGCCCGGCCTCCAAAGAAGAGCAACACCTTGCCATCCATTTAACTAAAAAGCAGATCGAGGACAGTCCGGAGTTATTCACGCACAAGCCTGTCTCAAAACAGTTCGAGGAGTCCTACTACGGGTACTACGGATGGCCGACCTATTGGGGCGGCTCCAACATGTGGGGGGCCTATCCCTACCTCGCGCATGACCGAACCGAATGGTTGAAGTCCACTGGTATTGAGGAAGGGTGGGATCCGAGATTACGCAGTACGCATGAAGTGTGTGGCTATCACATTCAAGCCACAGACGGAGAAGTCGGCCATGTCGAGGATTTCATCATCGATGATGAGACCTGGGCCATTCGTTATCTGGTCATTGATACTCGAAACTGGTTGCCAGGTAGGAAGGTTCTGGTATCACCCAAATGGATCGAGCGGGTGAGTTGGAGCGAGTCGAAAATCTTTTTCAACATTTCCCGCGAGAGTATCAAGCAGGCTCCGGAGTATACAGAGGAGTCTCTGGTGACTCGAGATTATGAGACCAGACTGCACCGACACTACGACCGACAGGGCTACTGGAGCGATGAACCGATCGCCTTGGAGCCATTCCCCCTGAAGTGACTCGGGGAAGCTTTTTGTACCCGGATGAATTGCCCGCCAGGAAAAGGCATAGCACCTGTCTGTGGCTGAACCCGATGCGCTGGCTTCGAACGGAAAACACAACTCGGCGTATCCGCGAGGAAGGGAATTGATCGGACGCGTTAACGATTTTCCATGTCATTCAGAATTCTCTAACCCTCCGCAATGGATGAAACGGACCGAACCATGAAACCAGAAACGCTCTCGCAGGAACTGCTTCACCAAATGGATGCCTACTGGCGTGCGGCCAATTATCTGTCGGTCGGCCAGATCTATCTTTATGACAATCCCCTCCTGAAGCGGCCGCTGGCGCTCGCCGATGTGAAGCACATGCTGCTTGGACATTGGGGCACGACTCCCGGGCAGAATTTCATTTATGTGCATCTGAACCGAATCATCAAACAATACGATCTCGACATGATCTACGTTTCCGGTCCCGGACACGGAGGTCCGGCGGTGGTGGGAAATACTTATCTCGAAGGCACCTACAGCGAGATCTATCCAAACATCGGTCAGGATGAGGCTGGGTTGCAGAAGTTGTTCCTGCAGTTTTCATTCCCTGGCGGCATCCCCAGCCATGCCTCGCCAGAGTGCCCGGGTTCGATCCACGAGGGCGGCGAGCTGGGCTATTCGCTCAGCCATTCCTTCGGCGCGGTGTTCGACAATCCCGACCTCATCGTCGCCTGCGTCGTCGGTGATGGCGAGGCGGAGACAGGCCCGCTTGCCACCTCCTGGCAATCCAACAAGTTCCTCGATCCCGTCACCGACGGAGCCGTGTTGCCGATCCTGCACCTCAACGGCTACAAGATCGCCAATCCTACCGTCCTCGCGCGCATTGAACCAGAGGAGTTAGACCAGTTCCTGCGCGGTAATGGCTGGACCCCCTATTACGTCGAGGGGCATGAGCCGATGCTGATGCACGAAGCTATGGCAGCGACGCTGAATCAGGTGGTGGAGGAGATCCAGCGGATCCAGCGACAGGCTCGAGTCAATGGCAACACCACTCGTCCACGCTGGCCAATGATCGTGCTCAAGTCGCCCAAAGGATGGACGGGGCCGAAATGGGTGGACGGCCTGCAGATTGAAGGCACGTTCCGCGCGCACCAGGTGCCACTTGCCGTGGATGCCGCGCATCCCAAGCACGTCAAACTGCTGGAAGAGTGGCTCAAGAGCTATCGTCCGGAGGAACTCTTCGATGAGCGGGGTCGCCTGAAACCGGAGCTGGCCGAACTCGCACCCAAGGGCGAACGCCGTATGGGCGCCAATCCCCATGCTAACGGCGGAATCCTGTTGCGCGACCTGGTCATGCCTGATTTCCGGGACTACGCAGTGAAGGTGCCGTCGCCCGGGTCTGTAGAGGCTGCCGATACGCACCAACTCGGCGTGTTCCTGCGTGATGTGGCCAAGCTCAATCAGGAGCATCGCAATTTCCGCATCTTCGGTCCCGACGAAACGCTCTCCAATCGGTTGAATGCCGTCTTTGAGGTCACCAACCGGCAGTGGGACGCACGAAAGCAGGACAACGATGAATTCCTGTCCCTGGATGGCCGCGTCATGGAGATGCTGAGTGAGCATCAATGCGAAGGCTGGCTGGAGGGTTACCTGCTCACCGGCCGGCACGGACTGTTCAACTGCTACGAGGCCTTCATCCACATCATTGATTCAATGTTCAACCAGCACGCGAAATGGTTGAAGGTCTCGGCTGGGCTACCCTGGCGGCGTAAAATCGCGTCGCTGAACTACCTGCTGGCCTCTCATGTCTGGCAGCAGATGCACAACGGCTTCACCCACCAGGACCCTGGCTTCATCGATCACGTCGTGAACAAGAAGGCCTCTGTTGTGCGTGTCTACCTGCCACCGGATGCCAACTGCCTGCTTTCAGTATGGGACCACTGTCTGCGCAGCCGCCATTACGTCAACGTGGTGATCGCCGGCAAGTATCAGGCGCCGCAATGGCTCTCGATGGACGCTGCGGTCAAGCACTGCACCGAGGGTATCGGTATCTGGCAATGGGCCAGCAATGACCAAGGCGTAGCGCCCGATGTGGTCATGGCTTGCTGTGGCGACGTGCCTACGCTGGAGACGCTGGCCGCTGTATCCATCCTGCGCAAGCAGTTGCCGGACCTGAAAATCCGGGTCGTGAATGTCGTCGACCTCATGAAGCTGCAGCCCCAAACCGAGCACCCGCACGGGCTCAGCGACATGGATTTCGACGACCTCTTTACCAAGGATAGGCCCGTGATCTTCGCCTTCCATGCCTATCCGTGGCTGATCCACCGCCTCACCTACCGCCGCGCCAACCACGACAACATCCATGTCCGCGGCTACAAGGAAGAGGGCACCATCACCACCCCCTTCGACATGACGGTGCTGAACGAACTAGACCGCTTCCACCTCGTGATGGACACCATCGACCGCCTTCCAAAGACTGGCGACAAAGGCGTCTATTTGAAGCAACAACTCAAGGACAAACTGATCGAGCACAAACAGTACATCGACAAGAATGGCGAGGACCTGCCAGAAATCCGTAACTGGAAGTGGAGCAACCCCAAATGAATATCCAAGTGCTTGTGGGGACCGCGAAGGTGCTGGTTGCCGACGATAAGGGTTTGCTGGCGATGGATGAAAGCATCCCGACCTGCAATAAACGGTTTGCCAAGTTGGGAATTCCCCAGACTGAGGAAGCTCGTCGCGCCTACCGTGAGTTGCTTGTGACTACGCCTGGTCTCGGTGAGTGCATAAGTGGCGCGATCCTTTGTGACGAGACCATCCGTCAGCAGAAGAAGGATGGCACGTCCTTCATCAAAGTCCTCAATGGTGCAGGAGTCATTCCCGGCATAAAAGTCGATCGGGGTGCAAAACACATGGCAGGTCATCCAGGAGAGAAATCGACCGAAGGTCTGGACGGTTTGCGAGACCGCCTGGCCGAATATGCCCGAATGGGTGCCCGATTTGCCAAGTGGCGTGCAGTATTCGCAGTGGGTGATGGCATTCCCAGCCGCGGTTGCATCGAGGCTAACGCACAAGCTCTGGCGAGCTACGCCGCCATGTGTCAGGAAGCCGGATTGGTTCCTCTCGTCGAGCCGGAGGTGCTCATGAACGGGGAGCATAGCCTGGAGCGTTGTGGTGAGGTCACAGAGGAGGTCCTGCGAATGGTTTTCAGCAAGCTTTACACGCAACGGGTGATGCTGGAGGGCCTGATCTTGAAGCCCAACATGGTCGTACCTGGGTTGACGTGCCCCAATCAGGAGACGGACGACGATGTGGCCGAGGTCACGGTGAGAGGCCTCTTGCGGGCCGTCCCTGCCGCTGTTCCAGGGATTGCCTTCTTGTCAGGAGGCCAATCCAGTGAACTGGCCTCGGCTCGTTTGAATGCCATGAATCTCAGATTTAAGTTCCGAGTGCCTTGGGCTTTAGGGTTCTCATTTGCCCGCGCCATTCAGCAACCAGCGATGCAGATTTGGCGCGGCGATGAGGCCAACGTGCCAGCGGCACAGCATGCTGTGCGCCATCGAGTCGAATGCGACAAGGCTGCGCGCCGTGGCGAATACAGTGCCGAGATGGAAAGGACCTGAGTATGCCAAAACCCATCCGCCCGAAGGATTTTCGTGTGCGACCAGGAAAAAAGGTTCGACTCGAAAACTGGCCGACGATCGTGAAGCCTGTTTACAAGTCGAAGAAGCGGTATCAAGAAATCCTTCACGAACACACCGATGCCTTGAGCTCATTGCAACGCTTACATTACGCCTCGAACCGGTATGCGTTGCTGCTCATTTTCCAGGGGATGGACGCCGCCGGGAAGGATGGTGTCATCGGGCACGTCCTGTCGGGGATCAATCCCCAGGGTTGCGAGGTGTTCAGCTTCAAACAGCCCAGCGCGGAAGAGCTGCAACATGATTTCCTATGGCGCACGACTCGCCAACTGCCAGAACGCGGCCGGATCGGCATCTTCAATCGTTCCTACTACGAGGAAGTGCTCATTGTCCGCGTGCATCCGGAGATACTCCGCGCCCAGGGCCTCCCCGATGAATTGCTGGACGAGAAGACCATTTGGAAGGAACGATATCGCTCCATCGTGGACTTGGAAGAGCATCTTCACCGCAATGGCACGCGGATCATCAAATTTTTTCTCCACATGTCGAAGAGCGAACAGCGAAAGCGATTCCTTAAGCGTATCGACGAACCAGAGAAAAACTGGAAATTCAGCCTCGCGGACATTCATGAAAGGAGCTACTGGGAGCGATACATGGCCGCTTATGAGGATTGCCTCAGTGCCACCAGCACCCGTCACGTGCCCTGGTACCTCGTCCCCGCCGATGATAAGGAAAATGCCCGGTTGATCGTTTCCCAAATCATCCTGAATACGCTTCTCAAGCTCAAGATGGCCTATCCCAAGACCACCCCGAAACGCCGAGAGGAATTGGAATCCATTCGTAAACAACTCTAAAGGCTGAGCAAGGCACATGACACCATGAAAAAACTCATTGTTTTCGATCTGGATGGCACGCTCGCTGAAAGCAAATCAGCTCTCGATGCCGAGATGGCCACTCTGCTCGGCAATCTCCTGGGCATTGTGCAGGTGGCGGTGATATCCGGCGGTAGCTGGCAACAGTTCGAAACACAATTGCTCACGAATCTCCCCCATGACGAACGCCTGAAGGGACTGTCTCTCCTTCCGACCTGTGGCACGAAGTTCTACCAATACACAGGGGATTGGGAAAAGATCTACTCAGAAGATTTCACCGCCGATGAGAAAGAGAAGATCTTCGGTTCTTTCAGGAAGGCGATCACATCAGCGGACTTCCAGGCCGCAAAGGTCTGGGGAGAGGTCATCGAGGACCGGGGCAGCCAGATCACCTTTTCCGCGCTAGGGCAGCAGGCCCCCATTGAGGAAAAGAAAAAATGGGATCCTGACTTCACCAAGCGGAAGAAGATCAAAGCGATCCTCGATGATCTGATCCCTGAGTTTTCTGTCCGTTTGGGTGGCACGACGTCCATCGATGTCACCCAGCCCGGCATCGATAAAGCCTACGGGATCAGGAAACTCCGGGACATCCTCGACATCGCGATTCAGGACATGCTTTTCATCGGGGATGCCCTGTTCCCGGGCGGGAATGACTACCCCGCTGAAGAAGCAGGTGCCCTGTCCATCCAGGTCAAAGATCCTCATGAGACGAAACGGGTGATCGAAGCCATTATCGCCTGCCTGGGTGAAGTTAAACCCGTGGACCTGAATATCGGCCGGGGAGACTAGGCGATGTCTGCACAGGGTAGTGAGGGAACTGATTTGTCGCTCGGCCTCACGAGCGATGAGGCCCGGGTACGGCTTGAGAAGTCCGGCCCCAATACCATGCCAGATACAGCGGTACCAGCGTGGCGCATGGCACTGGCGAAATTCTGGGCACCGGTCCCTTGGATGCTGGAAGCCGCCATCATCCTCCAGATCGTGCTTGGCGAGTACGTTGAAGCCGCGGTGATCGCGGGGCTCCTGGTGTTCAATGCTGCCCTCGGGTTCTTCCAGGAGGGACGCGCACAGGCCACCCTTGCAGCGCTGAAAGCCCGGCTCGCCCTCACAGCCTCGGTCCGGCGTGACGGCAATTGGAAGGAAATTCCCGCAGCCGAACTGGTTCCCGGCGACACGATCAAACTATCGCTCGGTGGGATCGTCGCAGCTGACGCGACATTGATCGATGGCTCGATCCTGCTCGATCAATCCATGCTGACCGGCGAATCCGTTCCCATCGAAGCCGGGGCCGGGCTCCAAACATTCGCAGGAGCCTTGGTACGCCGCGGAGAAGCCACCGCGACCATAACCGCCACCGGGACCCACACCAAGTTTGGACGAACCGCGGAACTCGTCCGCACCGCCCATGTCGAGGGCACACAGCAAAAGACCGTCGTGCGGGTGGTGCGGAACCTGGCCATGTTCAATGGCGTCATCATTGTCCTGCTCGTGGCCTACGCGCATGCCCGCAGAATGCCGATTGGCGAGATCATCCCTCTCGTCCTCACCGCCGTCCTGGCCTCGATTCCGGTGGCCCTGCCCGCCACCTTCACGCTTGCTGCGGTCATTGGCGCTAAGGCCTTGGCCCGCCTGGGGGTGCTGCCCACCCGGCTGTCCGCGGTGGAGGAGGCGGCCACGCTGGACGTTCTCTGCTCGGACAAAACGGGGACCCTGACTCGCAACGAACTGGAGCTGACGACCATTTGTCCTGAGCCCGGTTTCGATGAAAAGCACCTGCTGGCCTTGGCGGCTCTGGCCAGTTCCGAAGGCGGCCAGGATCCCGTGGATATGGCCATCCGCGCCGGGGCCGCGAAAGCCACCACTGACGACCTGCCGAAACTGGTCAAGTTCACTCCGTTCGATCCGGCGACGAAGATGTCTGAGGCCGCGGCGGTGGACGCCAAAGGCGCCACCCTGCGCATTGTGAAGGGAGCGTTTGCGACGGTCATCAAACTGACCGAGCCCGTGGCTACGGCCGCCGGGACCGCAGACGAGCTTCAGGCGAAGGGTTTCCGGGTCCTGGCCGTTGCTGTTGGTACGGGCACGACGCTACGGCTTGCGGGAATCATCGCGCTGAGTGATCCGCCGCGCCCGGACGCCATGGAGCTTATCAAGGAGCTGCATACGTTGGGTGTGGACACGGTGATGGTGACCGGCGATGCACCGGCGACGGCGACGATCATTGCCCGGGCGGTGGGACTGGAGGGGGCGGTCTGTCCTCCCGGACCCATTCCTGAGAGCGTCGATCCAAAGGATTTCGCGATCTTTGCCGGCGTACTTCCAGAAGACAAGTACCGCCTAGTTCAGGCATTCCAGAAGAGCGGACACACCGTCGGCATGTGCGGTGATGGCGCCAATGATGCGCCCGCTCTGCGCCAGGCGCAGATGGGAATTGCGGTTTCGACCGCGACGGACGTCGCCAAATCGGCCGCCGGAATCGTACTCACCAAGCCAGGACTCGTTGGTGCTGTAGCCGCGGTGAAAGAAGGCCGGGTGATGTTCCAACGAATCCTGACCTATACCCTGAATTCCGTGACCAAGAAGATTGTGCAAGTGCTCTTCCTGGCGGTGGGACTGCTCCTTACGGGACACGCGATCCTGACCCCCATGTTGATGGTCATCATCATGATCACTGGCGATTTCCTGGGCATGTCCCTGACCACGGACAACGTCCGACCGTCTCAGATGCCGAATGCCTGGCGCGTGGGTAATTTGACGATCGCAGGCGTTTTCATGGGCATTTCTGAACTGGTGTTCTGCCTCGCCGTTCTGGCCCTCGGTAAGTTCCATCTCGGCCTTGGAATCGAAGCCCTTCAGACCCTTGCCTTCCTGGCCCTGGTCACCGGCAATCAGGCCACGACCTATGCCAATCGAACCCGCCAGAACCTATGGTCCATTCGCCCCAGCTTCTGGCTGGTCTTTTCATCCATCGCCGATCTGTTGATCGCCCTAACTCTGGCGAATCGTGGGATTGCCATGGCGCCCCTCCCATGGCTTGTGATGGGAGGCGTTCTCATGGGGGCAGCGGCTTTTGCATTGCTAGTGGATGTAGTGAAAGTCCCCGTATTCAATCGGCTCAGGATCGCCTGAAAACGGAGTGCACCTTCGCCAGCGGGGTCATTCGAATTGATCGAAGGGGCGACTCATCTTGGATGAGAAGCACCGAGGATCCGGGTTTTGACTTTTGTAAGTAATTATATATAAATTACTTACAGTTTGGTTCGAAAGGTGCTTCATCCATCCTCAGTCGAGGAGAATCCCCATGAAGCCATCTCTATTGATCCGACGGCCCTTGGCCTTTGCGTCCGCAGCACCAGCCCTGACAGTCCCTGTCAAAACCCGTTTCGATCATGTAACGCCAAGGCTGACCATGGGAGCTTTCCAACTCCGCACCCAGAGGATGTTGGACTACCTCGTTGGGACATTGCGCAAATCCTGGTGAATCGCCGGTCGAGGAACGTGCCAAATCAATTACCCATGGACCCCCAGGATGGATCCTCTTCGAGAAGGTCGGAGCAGGGTATTACCTCCGCGCCTCCCCCTGGGAGGTGGAAGCGATTTCTGAACACCTGCCGCGCCCACCGGGGCAAGAGCGTCTTATACAGCCTGGCCCTGTTCATGGTAGTCGGTCTGTGTTTCGGGGATGCTCTGCTCGCCGGGCCCATGCGTCGCTGGGCCGAGCATGCCATGAATTCGAAACTGAAAGGCTACACGGTCCACATTGCCCGGGTCCGACCTCACTTGTGGCGGGTGGCCTTCGACCTGGACGATCTGGTCCTCACGCAGAACACTCACCCGGTCCCCCCCGTGGCGGATTTCGGCTCCCTTCAATTCTCCTTGGTGTTGGGGGAGCTGCTTCGATTCAAATTGGCCGGTGATCTGACCATCGTGCGCCCCGCCCTGCACCTCAACCTCACCCAGATCGAAGAGGAAGCCCATAGCCACGTGAGGCTAAAGGAACAGGGGTGGCAGGGCGCCGTGGAATCCGTGTTTCCGTTCAAGCTGGATCGGGTGAGCGTTCAGGATGGTTCCCTGCTCTTCCTTGCCAGGGGGACGGCCAGCAAGCCCATCCAGCTCACCAAGGTCTACATGGTTGCCAAGAATGTGCGCAACATCGCCGCGGCCAAGAGCACCTACCCCTCCCCGGTGACCATGGAAGGCGTCCTGTTCGATACGGGCAAGATCTGGTTCCAGGGGGCGGCGGATTTCCTCCGCGAGCCCTATGCCGCCGCCCAGGGAAAGGTCCGTCTGCAGCAGGTTCCCTTGGACCGCCTCAGTCCCCTCGCCCAGGACTACCAGCTGAAAACCACCGGCGGCCTCCTCTCCGCGAATGGTTCGGTGGAATACACGCCGGAGGCCCAGAAGGCCCACCTTGCAGAAGTCGATTTTGAGAACCTGCGCGTGGATTACGTCACCAGCACAGCCACCAAGGCCGTGGAAAAGGAACATGCGAAGCAGGCGGTGAAACTGGCCGAGCAGGTGCGCAACGCGCCCCAGCTGCTTCTGGAAATCGACACCCTGAGGCTGAAGAACAGCGAGATCGGCTTCGAGAACAAGGGGACCACGCCCCCGTACCGGGTGTTCATCTCGCGTCTGAGCCTGGATCTGGAACACCTGAGCAACCATGCCGGGCGTCAAAGGTCCAACTTCCATGCCCAGGGGGCCTTCATGGGAAGTGGCGCCACCATCCTCAGGGGCGGGGTACAATCCGCGGCCAGACCACTGGACTTCAATGTGCACCTTGAGGTGGAGGATGCCAAGCTGCCCGACCTCAACGGGTTGCTGAAAGCCCATGCGGGGGTTGACGTGGCGGCGGGCCTGTTCTCGCTCTATTCCGAAATCACCGTGAAGAACGGCCAGGTCGAGGGCTACATCAAACCCCTCGTCAAGGACCTGAAGATCTACGATCGCCAGAAGGACTCGGAAAAGCCCTTCCGGCAGCGGGTCAAGATGCACGTCCTCCAATTCCTGGCCAATCTCTTCAAGAACCACACTTCTCACGAGGTAGCCACGGTAGCCCACATCTCCGGTTCCACCGGCAGTCCCAAAACCAGTGAGTGGGAGGTCATTCGGAAGCTCATCGGGAACGGGATTTTTCACGCCATTCTTCCGGGATTCTTGGCCGAGCCCAAAACGGCCGTCCCCCCGCAGCCTGCCCAGCCTCCGAAGCCCGCCTCCACCGAGGAAACCAGGCCCTAGGGCCCGCTCTATCCGACTCACAAGGAGCACCCCCATGAATCCCGATCTCTTCCTGCCCACGCGCTTGGGCGATCTTCTGCTCAAGAACCGCATCGTGATGGCCCCCATGACGCGCAACCGGTCCCTGGGCAACGTCCCCCAGGGCTTTGCCGCCACCTACTATGGCCAGCGGTCCGGCGCTGGGCTGATCTTGACCGAGGGAACGTCTCCTTCACCCAACGGGCTGGGCTATGCGCGGATCCCAGGGCTGTTCAGCGAGGACCAGATCACGGGCTGGCAGAAGGTGACGGAAGCCGTGCACCGTCTCGACGGCCGGATTTTCGCACAGCTCATGCACACCGGACGCATCGGGCACCCGGCGAACCTGCCCAAGGGGGCAGAGCTCCTGGGTCCCATGGAGGAAGCGGCCGCCGGTGAAATCTGGACGGATGCCTCTGGGCTGCAGCCCCACCCGGTGCCCAGAGCCATGACTGAATCCGATCTTCAGCAGGTGATCACTGAATTTGCGCGAGCCGCCCGAAATGCCCGGGAGGCGGATTTCGATGGTGTGGAACTGCACGCCGCGAATGGCTACCTTCTGGAGCAGTTTCTCAACCCAGGCGTCAACCGGCGCACCGATCGGTGGGGTGGATCCGAAGAGAATCGCGCCCGGCTGCTCCTGGAGACCGCTCAGGCCGTGGTCAAGTCCATCGGTGCGGGGCGGGTGGGCGTCCGGCTCAGTCCTCATGGTGTGTTCAACGACATGCCTCCCTACCCTGCAGTCGAAAAGGAATACACCTGGCTCGCGGGCCAGCTCTCGAATCTCGGGATCGCCTACCTCCACTTGGTCGACCACAGCTCGATGGGAGCCCCGGTGGTGCCGGAGAGCACCAAGGAGGCCATCCGCCAGGCCTTCCGGGGAGCCCTGATCCGTTGCGGCGGCTACGACCTGGCCCGGGCCGAGGCGGATCTGGAAGCCGGACGGGCAGACCTCATTGCCTTCGGTCGCCCCTTCATCGCCAATCCGGATCTGGTGGAGCGGCTGCGCACCCACTCGACTTTGGCAGCCCCCGACCCGACGACCTTCTACACGCCGGGCGAGGCTGGGTATACCGACTATCCCGCCCTGGCCGGCTGAATCCCATGACAGGAGTCCCACCAGTGGGTAGGTCATCCCCCTTTGGAGTTTCCCATGGTTGCTGATGCGCTTCCCTCGCTCGAGGAATTGCAACAAACCATCGGCCCCGGCATCAGTGTCTGGCGATCCCGCCGATGGTGGATCATCGGGGGAATCGCGTTGGCGAGCGTGGTTGCGGGGACATGGGCCTATACCCACCGAGCGAGCCGGAACCTCGTGCGGTACGAAAGCGCTCTGGTGACGAGGGGGGATCTTGCGGTGACGGTGGAGTCCACAGGAACCCTGGAGGCCTTGACCAGCGTCGAGGTTGGCTCCGAGGTCTCGGGCCGGGTTCTCAAAGAACTGGTGGATGTCAATGACCAGGTGCGGAAGGGTCAGATCATGGCCGAGATCGATCCGGAGCCGCTGAACTCGGGTCTCGACCAGGCCCGGGCCCAACTCAGGGGAACGAATGACGCCATTCGCTTGGCCCAGGCCTCGGCCAGCGAATCGGCACGGACTCTTGTCCGCACCCAGCAGCTGGGCAAGGAGGGCATCATCTCCCAATCGGATCTGGATGCGGCCCTCAGCGCGAAGGACCGGGACAATGCATCCCTCCACTCCGCGCGAGAGAATGCCCGGGTTGCCAAGGCCTCGGTGGATCTGACCGCCAGCAAACTCGAGAAAGCCACGATCCGGGCACCCATCGACGGCGTGGTTCTGGCGCGCCTGGTGGAGCCAGGACAGACAGTCACCGCAGGCTTCCAGACGCCGGTGCTGTTCAAGCTGGCTCAGGACATGAAAAAAATGAAACTGAACGTCGACATCGACGAGGCGGATGTAAGCCGCATCCGCAGTGGCGAGCCGGCCACCTTCACGGTGGAGGCCTATCCCGGCCGGAACTTCCCTTCGCAGGTCGTCTCTCTCCAGATGGAGCCTAAAATCTCCCAGAATGTGGTGACCTACCTGGCCGTCCTGAGTGTGGACAACACGGATCAGGCGCTCCTTCCGGGGATGACCTGCACCGCCACCATCCAGGCCGAAACGAAGCGGGGAGTCCTGGTGGTGCCGAACGCCGCATTGCGGTTCACCCCTCCCATCCGCCCCGGTGGGCTGTCCAAGACCGGAGTGGATTTCACGGATGGCAAGCACCGAGTATGGATTCTTAAGGGCACTGTGCCTACACCCATCGAGGTGAAGACCGGAGCCACGGATGGCCGCAATACCGAGATCCTCTCGGGCGACCTGAAGGAAGGCATGAGCGTCCTCACGGACACCAAGGGCTCGACATGAGTCCGGAATCCACTAGGGCCACCTCCTTGGTGGAGCTTCAGGACCTCACGAAGATCTATGGTGGCGGGGAATCTGAAGTGCGGGCCTTGGCAGGGGTGAGCTTCAGGATCGATGCGGGCGAATTCGTCGCGGTGATGGGGGCCAGCGGCTCGGGCAAGTCCACCTGCCTGAATATGCTCGGCTGCCTCGATAGGGCGACCTCCGGCCACTACCTGT
>Ga0182021_10001761_pt1 | contig 25134 bp, 14 predicted proteins | sample 612E3MmetaG_FD_120493 | JGI IMG/M metagenome (GOLD analysis project Ga0182021, IMG submission 120493) | Permafrost microbial communities from Stordalen Mire, Sweden - 612E3M metaG (Illumina Assembly) | ecosystem: Environmental > Terrestrial > Soil > Wetlands > Permafrost | place: Sweden... | reverse complement strand
CCGTATCGAGCAGATTTTTATGAATTTCATAAATAACATCGATTTGATTTTTCTTCGCCACGTCTGACAGTGCCTTACATTCCACACTGGTAAGTTTTGCCAGATCGTCACGTATTTCAACAAACTGATAACCTTCCTTCGAAGCATATTCTATCAACTCAGTCAGGCTTGCAACATTTAAAGACATCGCCTTTTGAAAATTCTGGGTTGAAAATCCAATTTTCAGATTTGGATAATCTTTGAATACTAATGTTTCTTTCTTAAGTTGAGAATTGCATGAGATAAATGCAAGAAAAAAAGTGAAAATAAAAAACATTGTAAGACTTTGATAATTAATAGTTTTTGCTTTCATGACAATAAAATTTATTTTTTGAATAGTACCGGTTGGATTTTCTCAGATAAAAATATCATATAAAGATTACAATTTTACTGCTTATTTCTGAAATAAAGAGATTAACCCTGTATTTGATATTATTAAAGGTTTCATATTATTGGGTTGATTGTGAAGCAATTTTCAGGACAAATTGCCAGACAGGCACCGCAACCGTTGCATTCAGTTTTGCTTATAACAGGCATCATTTGCAATGAGTTTTTATTTAGTTCATTTATTTCAATTGCCTTATAAGAGCATACGGGTTTACAAATTCCACATTCCTTGAGTTACCGATTCCTGCAGGACCTCCTCCGACAACTAAAACTTTTGTTTTTATGGTCTGGGATCTCAGCTTTTATTATTCTGACCTATTTCAGCACCCTGCTTTATCAACTGGTCCCTGAGCATCTGTACATCAACTTCCTTTGGCAATTTTTTGGTTTTCACACAGAGAGCAGCAGCTGTGCCGGCTGCCTGACCCAGACACATTACCGGAGCCATAGCCCTCCAGGATTCATATGCCTGCTGGTCTGATGACATACATCTGCCCGTCACCAGTAATCCTTCGACTTTCTGAGGCAGGAAACATCTGTAAGGGATCTCATACCCGGTATGCTCCAGAAAACGCCTGTATCCGTAATAACTTATAATCGGCTGAGCAGACATTGCAATTGAATCATCAAATTTCTTACCCTGAAGTACATCATCATTGCTTATCTGATAAACTCCCTTAATAAACCGTGTTTGCCTTATGCCCAGCATTGAAGCTGTTTCACTGATGTAGGCATTATCCAGGAGAGGTGTTGCCCTTTTCTGATTTCTTTTAAAATCGTCGAATATCGCTAACCTGGTCTCAATTTCACTCTTGGTCAACTCATCGGCAATTGAGCAATCCCTGTCTGAAGCGGGTCCCCAGTAAAGTTTTTCGTTATTGGTAATAACTCCTCCGAGTTTCTCGGCATTAGCCGGGTCTATACCAACTTTATACATCAGGCAGTTTTTTAAATAATTGTCTTTCTTTACAACTGCCTGCCAGTATGGTACACCTGCTTTGAATGATACATCAGCATCTCCGCTTGCGTCAATAATCACATTCCCGTAAATTGCCTGCCTACCTGATATGTTTTCAACAATTATCCCGGAGATTTTTTTCCCTTCCATAATGGAATCGACAAAGATGGTATGAAACAGGATACTTGCGCCTGCATCATAAAGCAATTTTAATAGAACAAATTTTGTCTTTTCTGCATCGATCGCATAGCTATAGTTCAAATCGCCTTTGGTTGTTGTATATTGGGTTGCAGCCTTATAACTGGTTGAATGTCCAAGACCATTTATATCCTTCAGCTGGAGGATCAGCTCTTCGGCAACGCCTTTACTGGTTTGCAAAGTATCCGGTTTCACCTGATTCCGGTAACCAACAATACACGCCATCAGTGAAGCTGTTCCAGTTCCTCCGAAAAAGGGGAATCTCTCAACAACAAGCGTCTTTGCTCCATTCCTTGCACTGGAAAGAGCGGCAGCCCAACCGGCAGGTCCTCCTCCGACAACAACTACATCAAACCTGCCATAAACCGGCAAAGCTTTTGAAGGTTCCTGATATACATCCTTATTCTGAACTGATTGAGGGTCAAAATTCTTACCGACCAATTTCCCACCCACTAATGAAAATGCTCCAACAGTAAGGGTATTGTTGAGGAAACTTCTCCGATTGATTTTCGATTTGTTCATGATTACGTATTTTTAGTTTACATTTTTACTTTAATTCATTTTACTGCTTTTATATCAATATTATTTCTCCCTGAACACCTGCAACAGCACGATGTGTTTCACGAATTTACACTAAAAATACTTTACGGCAATTTAATATTATGACCGGCAGAATTTAGTACCGGATTATCAATCCCAACCCGGATTTTGCCACAAAACAGCTGAATTGTTAACAACTTTTATTTCAATTAACAAGATTGGAAACAATGTCATGCAAGACTTCATCCCAAATTTTCCCATAACATCTAAGGCATGTCCCGTTCTCGATAGATCAAACCATCTGTGGCCTTCAAAACAGAGTTCCAATCTTCTTTCCAGCCAGATTTTATTGCGAGTTGTTGATTGTGCCAAACCAGTATACTGACCGGCAACGGAACAAAAACTCCGTTAGCATTGGGGATCGGGCATAATCATAAAACTTTATACCTGATACTATAATATCCACTTCTGCCATTTTACGCCTATCAATGAAAGGAAAAAATTACAATCAGTATCTAGTAATTTTTAATTAAAAAGAATGAAATATATTATTATATGAGTCAAGTCAATGGTAAATATTTTTCTTATAAATCCTTATCAAACTGATAATTAATTCATTTATGCCCTGAAGATAATCTTTAATTTCCGGCAAATTCTATAATATGGATTTATAACAAAAAATAATTGGTTACAGGGTATCTTACTTAATTCAATTCAGGGCAAGCCAATAAATTTTAATTTGAAATTACATTTAGCTTTAAATATTCAACAAATTAGCTGTACTCAATTATCTTTCAGAACAACCAGTGTCAATATCGCAGAAAGAAAAAGAGAACCCGCCATAAAAATATATGAAGCTCCAAATCCGCCTGAAATTCCGTTTAAATAACCTACAAGGTATGCTCCGGCAAATGACCCTAAAGCCCCAAGACTATTAATTAATGCTATAGCCCCACCTGCTACGTTACGTGGTAAAATTTCCGTAATAATTGCAAAGAATGGTCCATAAGGTGCATAAATAGCACCGCCTGCAACAACAAGTAATCCGAATGAGAGCCAGAAATTACCTTTACCTACAAGGTATGAACAATAGAATGCAATTGCACCGATCAACAGAAATGGCCAGATAAAAGATTTTCTGTTTAACGTTTTATCGGAAAAATAAGACACACTGAGCATACCAATAATTGCCAAAACATATGGAACAGATGCCAGCCACCCGGTTTTTACTATATTATGATCAGGAGCCGAATTAATTATGGAAGGCAGCCACATAACAAAGCCATAAACACCGATACTCCATAAAGCATATTGCAGGCAAAGCAATATTACAGCTCTTGATTTGAATGCTTCGGCAAAGTTTTTAACCGGCTTGATCGTTTGTTGCTCCTGCTGTAAGGTTTCTTCCAGATCATTCTTTTCATCCTCTGTCAGCCAATTCGCATTCCGGGGTCTGTCGACCACTAACCGCCACCAGAAAAATGCCCAGATTAAGGCTGGCAGACCTTCCAGAATAAACATCCATCGCCAGCCCACCGATTTAATTAAATAACCTGATAAAATTGACATCCAGAGAATGGTAACGGGATTGCCAAGAATTAAAAATGTGTTTGCCCGTGAACGTTCAACTTTTGTAAACCACCTGCTTAAGAATACCAGCATGGATGGCATCACCGCACTCTCCACGACCCCGAGCAAAAACCGGATAACAATCAATGCATTAACATTGCTTATCAGGCCGGTAGCCATGGCTAGAGCTCCCCAAAAAATTAAGGACCAAAATATTAATTTCTTTGCGCTTTTATTTGCAGCATACGTAGCTCCGGGAATCTGAAAGAAAAAATATCCCAGAAAGAAAAGTGACCCCAGCAATGAAGACACTCCTGAAGTAATATGCAAATCTTTAGCCATTCCTCCGGCTGCAGCGAATCCAAAATTCGCACGGTCAAGGTAAGCCAGACTATATGTGATAAACGCTATCGGGATTAAGCGAATCCAGCGTTTTCCGGCAAGCGATTTTGTCATATATTTATAGGAATTTTGTACAAAAAATTACTTTATCCGTTTCAAATAATTAAATCCGGATCCTTCCGGAAGAATTCAGGTTGTAAGCTTCTACGTAGTTTAAGCCAGTTAAAAATAGAGTTTATTTTATTAAAAATACTTTATCAGGAATTTTATTACTTCTTAAGGAGGAAGAAAAAAGAGGTATTTCAGATTACAATATTAAATTCGTATTTTTGGCCATTCCGGAACTTATAGTATCCTCTTAGACCTGAAGAGAACAGAATTATTCTGCAGGATTTAATCAAAAAATATTCGGGTATTTTTTTAACAACATACTGGAAATGAATTTAAAATTAGCATACGGTAAAACAGGACATATTATTGAATTATCTGACAATTATAAAGTAGATATTATTGAACCCCAATGGGTTAACAGCGTAAAAGATCAGACCCTTGCCGTTACAGAAGCTCTCAGAAATCCCTACAACAGCAAGCCTCTCAAAAATATTGCCGGTACCAGCGATAAGGTGGCAATCCTATTCAGCGATATAACCCGGGCAACCCCATATCATATTATTTTACCTTCAATCCTGAATGAACTGAAAAATATTCCTCAGGAAAATATCAGTTTTTTTTGTGCAAACGGTACTCACAGATTGGCGACCGACCAGGAACTTATTAAGATCTTAGGGGAATCGATAGTTAAAAACTATAAAATTTTTCAAAATGACGCTAATAATCCTGAGCTGCACAGATATGTTGGCACAACGGCTTCAGGCAATGAGGTACTTATTAATAAGAAAGTCCTGGATTGCGATGTGAAAATCCTTACTGGATTCATAGAACCGCATTTTTTTGCAGGTTTTTCAGGCGGTGGAAAATCATTAATTCCAGGGATGGCTTCAGTAAAAACAATTAAGTATAATCATTCCATTTCACACCTTTCACAGGAAAATGTAAACTGGGGAATTACGTACGGAAATCCTCTCTGGGAAGAGATGATTGAAGCAGCCGAGTTTGTTCCCGGATTGTTTTTACTGAATATAACTTTGAACAGGGATAAAGAGATAACAAACGTATTTGCGGGAAACCTGCGAACTGCTCATAAAGCCGGCTGCCAGTTTGTGAAAGACTCAGCTATGGCTCCTGTAAATCAGCTATATGATATAGTGATTACAAGCAATTCGGGATATCCGCTGGATTTAAACATTTACCAGACTGTAAAGGGAATGAGCGCTGCAGCTCAGATAGTCAAAACCGGTGGTAGTATAATTATGGCAGCTGAATGCTGGGATGGAATTCCATCAAATAGCGACTATGAGACGATTTTAACTTCAGTCAGCAGTGTAAATGATCTGATGAAATTCATTAAAGACAATGAAAGCACATTAAAGGACACATGGCAGATCTATTACCAGGCACTGATCCAGCAGAAGGCAGACGTGTATATGTACAGCGATAAGCTTGAGGATGATGTAATTAAAAAAGCCCTTTTTACTCCTTGCAAAGATATAAGCACGCTTACTGATGAATTAGTCTGCAAAATCGGGCCAAATGCCAGGATTTGCATCCTGCCTGAAGGCCCGCAGACAATTCCGTATTTAATATAATGCTGCAATGATTTTTGTGTTCCGGATCTGGTTTTCGAACCCCTGCGATACCGGTGGAAAAGGATAAATCCTGTGATAAAAAACCCGGCTATGAGAATTGGCCTGTTTGCTAACCGGAGCCGGGTATGATTTCAGGAAGGCTGATTATGAAACAAGTTGTTGCGGATTTGGCGGAACTTACTCTTTAAAATTTCCGGAAATATCTAAGGCTCAATTAAATAAAAAACTTAACGCAGTTGTTTCTACCGGGGCCGAAATTCTTGTAACCGAATGTCCGGGTTGTATAATGCAGCTGAGGGGGGTGCAGATAAAGCAAAAATGAATATTAAAGTCCTGCATCTATCTGAAATATTATCTCCCCCTCCCGGAGATAAAATTTGAAATCTCAAATAATCAATTCAGTTATTGCAAAGGGATTACAGCCGCATCCCGGTCGTCCACAAAAACCCTGACCGAGTTATCTATCAACGTTGCCTCTTTTCCACCCCAGAGGTCTTGCCCTATATTCAAAATTTTATCACGATCGGTTAATAGTATTGTTACTTCGCGTGATGTCCGCGTGGGGTTCACAACCCACAGGTACTTTCCTCCTGGTCCTTCATGCATACGCACTTTAACTTCGGGGTCACTTGAGCGGACCCGCTGATCGACATTCCCCCACTCAAGGAGTCCGGCAAAAAATTCTCTGCTGCCGGCAGAGTGATTCTTAAAGTATCCGGAACCCGGAAAAGTGCCTATCAGCAGTGTTTTCCCTTTGCCGAATTCATTCTCTATAGCTGCTGCTTCACCATTGTCAAATGTGCCCACAACTTTACCTCCTTCAGGAGAATATTCCTGGATGAAATACCTTCCGTCAATCCTTGAACCTCTTACCTCGAGTGTAAGGTTTTCAAGAAGATCGGGAGTAAACTCGACATACTTCTCCAGAGTGCCGAATAATTTATCAAGGCCGAGATTAGGTTGTACTTCACCGACATGTCCACGATCACCAAAGTACCCTGGCAATCCCTCGCTGATCAGCCTTCCGCCCTTTTCAACATATTCGATGAGTTTTTTAGCCGTTTCCTGCTTCAGCATTACAGGGTAAGGCAGGTAAACGAGCGGGTACTCATTAATGTTGTCGAGGTGAACGAAGTCGGGTTGAATATTCGAATCAAAAAAGCCCTGATATGCTCCACGGGCTGACTCGGTATAATAATCCGTGTTACCAAGTTGTACGTAGTTAAAAATCGACGATTCCGGAATCCAAAGAATGCCTATGTCTCCTTTTATCGGGCTGGATTTCCACAGGTCCGGATTCCTGTTTGCCCACTCAGCCACTTTACCAGCCATCTCCGCCCGGGGTGTAACCGACCCATCCATGCCCATCGGACCGAATGCTCCCCATAAAGGGCCGTCCAGCAAAGGACGCCACCTGGGGTAGAGGATACCGGTTGCCCCACCGGCCATAGAGATCAGGTTCCAGATCCTGACATCCTTCTCATCCGAAATCCGTCCGTCTTCGCGTGCCCGGCCCGGCACTTGTGGTTGCATCCAAAGTGATCCGGCCTCTGCTTCAGCATGCCAGAAGGGTTTACCCCTGGCACCGGCACGTACGAGATCCACTGCCTGAAACTGTTTCCAGGGTTGATTACCGTTTCGCGATGCGACCCAGGTGAAACCCCATACATCTACATCGGCTGCATCGCGCCACTCGTTCTGGGCAGATGGATACAACTCAAGAGAACGTGCCAGACCATGAGCTGTAATGAGGTGCTTAGGGTCAAGCCTTCGAAAAAGTTCAACCCGGCGATGAAAAAGCCTTGCCTTGTTATCATTACGGAATTCCAACCAGTCCATGGCGTCAGCATAAGCACCGCTGCGTCCGCGCGGAGGATGAACAAATTCCCATTTGGTAATGCCGTATCTGTTCCAGGCTTTACAAAGCGCCTCCAGAGAACCGTATTTTTTCCAGAGCCAATCGCGGAATTTAATCTGTGTGGCATCACAGTAGCACTCGCCCAAACCCCCTTCGTTCCACAGGTCGTATCCCAGAGTGGAAGGGTGATTGCGGTACCGTTCGATAAGAGCGGTCTGAAATTTTTCTACGGCATTCAGAACATCATCATTATCCAGACACATATCGACGCTGCCGGTTGCACTGCTGCCTCCCATAGCCGGATATGAAACAGAATTGTCTCCTGACACTATGTGCCCGTTTGGGTACAGCTCACCTATCCATTCAGGTGCACTATTGGAAATTTCACCAATTATGGTCTTTATGCCATTTTTGGCAGCAAGGTCCATCTGCCGGTCATAATCACTCCAGTTATAAGTATCCGGGGCAACTTCAATAACAGCCCACATAAACCAGTTTCTGAATACGTTAACGCCCAGGTCCGCTGCAGTTTTGTAGTCCCTTTCCCAGTCCTCCTCAGGAGGATTAGATTTCCGGAAATATACCGCTCCATATGGAAAAACAGGCATCTGTTCCTTTGCGCTGACGTTTGTTACAATTGATTTATTTATTGAATCCGTACTTTTAGAAGAGGAGCCCGAATTTACTTTACTTCCATTTTTACAGCTAAACAGAGCCGATAAGATAACTGATAACAATACGATAAAGAACTGCTTAATTTTATTGATCCCGGTATATCTCATCTTTACAAATTTTTTTGATTTGCAACTTATGATGTGTGTTCGTCTACCTGTTCAAAGTTTGTCAGATTACTATCAATTACTTTAATAGAACAATTATTTTGATACGAATGTTTTCAACACCTGACTTTTTGCCTCTATTTGTAGAGACAAAGCACCATTTCAAAATCATTGACCTGAGGAACAACACATTCTACCCATCCCTGATTTTCTTTGAATTTAATTCCTGCCCCCGTCCTTATCAATCTGATCTCCTTAACCTTCTTTACCGGTTTAAAACGAATTGAAGTATTAAGAATCGGAACAGGTTCGCGGAAGGTATCTCCGATCTGACCTGAATGATTTATCATTCCTATCCATTCAAATGCCCCGTTTCTGTTTCCAATATGTGTCATCTCAATTAACGGTGAAGCATCGGTTGATAATGGACTTTCAACCTTTAAAAGGTTTTGCATTGACGCCATAAACACAGCTCTGTGTGCATTGTTTCCCTTCCAGGCATACTGGGAACCTATCTGCCACGGGATAAAGACGGCTCTCCCCTTTCCAAAGGAGTTAGCAATTAATCCCGGAAAATCAGTAACATCAGAATCACTGAAATAGACCATTTCAGGAGGTCCCTGTCTCGTATGCGGAAGTAGTCTCAGATAACTTTCAGCACTACCGTTTGTTTTGCACTTCAGAAATCCCGAATTCATCATAATAAGACTAAAATCTTTAAACTCGTTCTGACCCAGGACAGACCTGTCGTTGTCACTCACTTTAAGATATGTGGATTGTTCTCTTGGAAACATCTCGTAATCAGGCATTACTCCCAGAGACTGAAGCCTGATCTTTTTTAACGGATTACCGATCCCGTCATTTGTACCAGGTGAACCAGTTACCAGAAGCTTTCCTCCCTCTTTCACATAATTATCTATTATTGAAACAAAATCATCGTCCATATCAGCTACATTACTTAGGATAAGAGCATCGTATTCTTCGAGTTTACGGGGAGCTTCAGGACTTCCTACAGATGCTTGACGTATCAGATCGAACATAATATGGTTTTCGATAAGCAATTTCATTATTCCTCTGTATTCCTGAGTTGAGCCCATTATAAGTCCGATTTTGCTTAAAGACTGAACGTTTGTAAATAGTTTTTCATTGGTTTTATGAAATCCGAACAATTCCTTCAGTGCCGGAAGAAATACACGGTCATATTGATTCTCTACCCTTCCCATAAAGTAAATACCGGGAGAAGCACCGTTCATCATCTGCTCAGCCATATATATTTTCCCAATATTTGGAGAGGTGGCAGTATGACGAAGATCCATTCCGATCAGGTAATTGTAAGTATCATTGGGGGTTTTATCCTTATAAGACCCAAGAACTCGTTTTACATTTTCAGTTGCATGATAATTCCAGTCCCTGGCTGATGTATAACCGGTGCCGGACTCGCTGCGTATCATTTCTCCAACTTCATGAACCAGCACCAGGTTGGGATTTAAGTTCTTTGTGAAGGTTTTTATACGCTTAAAAAGATCATCGGAAGTTGATCTCTGAAATGCCTGATATTTTCTGTAAACAGGATCGTTCATGTCAGGCATTACAGGAAGGGCAAGTCCTGTTGAATCGTGAAACCGCTTTTTACAGCTCTGGCATTGGCAGATTCCATGGCTCACCTGGCTGTAATCGGAAGTCTGATAACCACCCATATTGAAGAAAATTGCATCGAGAGGATAAGTTGTAACAGCTTCTTTCAAAATCTCAAATCCATATTCCTGCTGGTATCCGCCATTCACGCAGGTATGAACCTTGCCATAGTAATTAACATTTTTACCATCAGTCCCGACATAGAGCCATTCGGGTTTTTTAGCTGCAATCGATTCATCTACCTTGCTGAAATCAAAACGTCCTATTACTTTTATCCCCTTCTCATGAAGTTTTTTTATCACATCGCCGGTAAGGTCTCCTTTCAGTTGAGGATTCCTGTAATGATAGGGTAGTTTTGTGGGATAGTTCGCAGTTATTCCACCTACGTTAAAAATAACAAAATTGCATAAAATATCAGCTAATGACTGAACATAGACATCAACATCCATATTAGCATCCATTTCACTCAGATTTGTTTGTACAAACCGCAAGGGGGTATGGTTATACCACGTTGAATCAAATCGCCCCGGATCAATGGTCGCCAGATTAAAATGGCTCATCTGATTGCATGCAACACAAAGTACTACAATGCAACAGAAAGAAAATGAAAGTAACTTTTTCATAATTAAGTGATTAAACATTATGATAATTTTAATCTGTCTGACGAAAAAATTTTCTTTTAAGGAATTAGTGGAAGGATCTCAGACTTCTGTTTTTTCGGCAGATTCACTTTTTTCATCTTTTTGACTTTTCATACTTTTCAAGATCCATAATATATATCCCATGACCTATACTTGCCATTTCTTTACATTTTTTCAAAGAATCTCCAGACAAAAGCGGTTAACCTTCAAGATAAACATTATTTTTTACAAGCGCATTCCTCAACTCCCGGAAAAGCTTTCCACAGGTTAAAATAGCTGTGAAGTGCTGTTCCTCCCTCAAAAACAGTTCCTCCAGGGTATCCTTTAGCTTCGATCAGAACAGTTTTAGCGCCCTGCCTTGCAGATGCTATAGCTGCTGCAACTCCTGCTGTTCCGCCGCCGGCAACAACAACATCAAACTCCCGCACCGGCAATTTTCTTGCCTCTTCTCTGAATTGCCCCGGTTCAATGGAACCCACCGCGATATTCGTCTTCAGAACAGGCACTACGAGCCCAGACAGCAATAAGTTTCTCGAAAATCTTCTGCGATCCATAGATTAAATTATTAGGTTAAGGGATTTTTCTTAATATTGGTATTGATATCATGTGTTGCGTCTTACAATGTAATAAGGAACGTTATCGAAATTGGAGGTGAAAGGTGGTATGAGTGTAGCCTCCGCCGGACCTGTCTCAACCTCGAAATAATATTGTAATGCATAACGTCTGGAGGTATAAGTAGCCGGGATTTCGCCCTGAAAGGTATCGTTGTTGCGTGTAAGTTCAACTGATTGCCATCGCTCGGCCTGGTTGACATGGCGGTAATGCAGCATCACACGCCGGGGAGTCCGGGACTTAATACGAATACTGATCATGACCGGTTTTCCTGAGAGGAACCGGTTTTCAGGTGTATGGATTGCCGAAACAGTAGGACGTACTTGCCTGGTATTTGCAATTTTCAATGCACTTTCGGCGGCTGCAGGATCAATTTTGTTCTTAATAGCTGTAAATGTTTCAATCCGTTTACGTAAATCGGCAATATCTTCGTCGAAGGACTGGATACGATCTAACCAGTGGCCTTTAAGAGTATTTACTCCGTAGGTGATATTTGACAGGTAAACACCTTTTGCCCGCTCAGCCATTACCGCCCAGGCGGTACGCCCCTCTGTGTAACGGGTTATGGCCGCATCTCCCGCTAAGTGGTTGCCGGTGATTGTAAATATACGCCAGAGTACGGCACAGCGCAGCTTACCAGCAAAAAAGAGCGCCAGTCCCCGTTGTATCAACACATCTTCTTCCACACGGCGGAACTCCGGTGAAGTTGATGAAGTACCGAGTTGGGCACGGGCAATAGTGAGATATTTTGATGCTTCAGCAGCAATTTCTTCAAGCCATTGAGCAACTTCGATTGGAGAATATTTACCCGTTGCAAGGCCCCCAATGAGATTATCAGCACATTCGTCAGGTGACTGGAAAAGTTGCGGATCGAAGGGACTGACATTTCCGAAGAGCTTAGGGGATTGAGTATCACCATAGGGCTGTTGCCGCTTGACGTCAGCGATCGGCATGTTGGTATAGATTTCAGGCCAGTAGAGCAAGCAATCAGCTGACGGACCATGTGCCAGTGTGAAGAGCGGAAGAACACGACTCACCGGGGCTAAAGCATTTTCGACTGCAAGAGCGGCATTACCAAATGTGCGACGCAGTGAGCGCCGCCAGACTTCGGAATTTGCGTCTGGATTGTAACCGAGTCGTCCCCAGAGGCGGTAAGTGTAGAGGTATTTCTCAAAGTCATAATGAGGAGTGAGTGAGACATCGGCATATGCGTTACGACCTCCTGCTATACCTGAGCCCTGACGACCCTTGAAGCCGAGTGGCTCGAAATACTCTATACCACCCGCACCACAGAAGGATGCGCTACGCCCGTAACCGGCAAATATTGCCGGATCTCCATTTAGCAGGAACCTTTGGGTGCCAGGCCAGATACGAAACACAACATCCCAGGTTCGGTTTTCAGTAAGCAAATCTGCATATCCATAACGGGTAAAACCCCGGTTGCCGATAAGTACTCCGACACCGTTGTCAGTCAAACTATCTGCGGGAATCATTTCGAGTTCACGGATTGCGGATTGATGATACGGCAGTATCATGTGTTCGCCGCTATATTTCGGTGAAATGACTATGGGTTGGCCAGTAGCGAGAGCGAGTTCCAGTGTCTCCGGCTCCATGTTTTTTGAATGCATGTCGATTTCAACCCGGCGACCGCACTGCGCGATAGCGTTGAATTGGGTTTTCCAGAAATTCTCCTGTCCTTTGGGAATCCCACTCTCACTGTGGACCCGGAAGGTAACACCGCTAATGGCAGGTACTTCATGAAGCAGCATTGCAAGCGCGTCGCGGCAATATGTGGAATGGGTTGAATCAGTAAGCCCTTCAATCGAATACGTAGCATTGGGGCTGTTCTCCCATTTGTAGGCCAGCGTCCAGATGCCGATCTGGAATCTAAGTCCGCGCCGGATGATTTCCTCGCTGATGAATTTCAGCATATCAAGATTACGTACACGCTCTTCGTCGCTAAGACCATGAACGCGAACATCAGAACCAGGAACAGCGACGAAAAAAGGGTAAGGAAAAACCATATATCCGTCAGTAATGTTTCTGGCACTATTATAACCCATGCCCATGGCTAAGTTTACACGATTGAATCGTGAGGTTACCAGCATTGTAAGATAACTGCGCCAATAGTCATGGTCGTAAAACCATACCTTGTCTTCCACCTCTGAGGAAAAATTTCGAATGATGCTTCGGGTACGACTGGCCGGCCTTTCAATAACCGGATTGGAGAACTCGAGTGCGGAACGCCCGGTAGCAAGGCATTGCACACGGTCGGCAAGTTCAGTCAATGCGTAAACAAGTCCGAGTGCATCGGTTCCCGCGGCGAGGAGAACCTGCCTGCCTTTAATTTTGGCCTGCACAAGGCACAACGATTCAGGCTCAACAGGAGCTACCTGGTTGGTTTGGTTAAGAACCGATTGTGCAAGCAAGGTTTTCATTCCACTTGCCACGACACAGAACTCATTTTCTTTTGTTTCATCTATTTGCAACACAACACGTACCGTTGAGCCTTGCGTTTCAAGCGTCTTTTTCAATTCGCCAATCGCCCAATTTGGTTGGTTGGCCGAAGCAATGACATCGTCAGGTGAAACGACGATCGCGATGTCGCCCTTATTGTGGAGCACTTCAGCAAAACTATGACCCATAACGACTGAACCGATAGTGAAACTCATGGTTGTTTTCAGAAAACTGCGACGAGAGAGTTCAGTAGTATTCAGATTCGGTTGCATTCCATCTTGAAATTCTGGATGTTTATTAAGATAAGTTCTGTAATGCCACAATCTTTTCATAACCTGGTTTTATTGACGTGAGCTCAGCCGAACGATGGTGGATGATGGGTTGCCTATGAAACATTTTTATCTCCGAAAAACACAAAAGTAATTGAATGTAATATATCCCCATCCGGCAGTTTAAAATGCTAAAAATTCCAACAATTTGTTTGCAGAATATAATTGCATTTATGATCCCTGATAATGTTTAAACATTATCCGATAAACTGTTATATCCACTTCTGTCTTGTTGCACCTATTATAGAAAAAACAAAACAAAATTCAATTGAATATTAAACAATATAATATTCCTCTTCATACACATATAAAGATGTATTATCATTTGCATAAACATGTCTTCTCTGCCAGGTGGAAGGCGGACTTGATCAGGAATCATGCTCTCAATCAAAATAATTTTAAAAAGAGCTAAACAAAATGAAAAACAATATTATGTGTATAATTTCACTTTTAAGATTTGTCCTTATGAATTTTAGTGCATCAGTTAATTGATTTTCAACGGTTTTGTGGCTGATATTCAAGTCCTCTACAATTTCTTTAATACTTAAACCGTCTAACCTGCTTTTAATGAAAATTTCTTTTCTCCGACCGGGTAATTGATTAACCAGACCTGTTAAGTATTGGTATAAAGAATCATAACTAATTTTCTGAGAAGTTTGCATATCCAGATCATCCCCTCTCTCGGTTTTAAGATAACCAGACAAATAACATTTGGCTCTGAAATGCTTCCTGATGATGTTGAAAGCAATTGTAAAGAGAAATGATTTAAAGGAAAGTTCTTCTTTCAGATCAGCGCGTTTCTCCCATATTACCGTAAAGACCTCCTGTACCAATTCTTCTGCTTCAGCTTCAGATTTTAAGTACCCTAATGCAAAACGGTACAGACGTCCGCTATATTCTTTATACAGTGTATTAAAGGCTAAAAGATTCCCCTTTGATAAATTACGTACTAACAGTGATTCGCTTTGTATCGTACGGTTTTGCATTACAAGATTTATTGAAAATAGTATAACTTTCTTAAATCATTTATATTGGCAAGTTAATATTTTTTTGATTTGCAAATAATTTGTGTTAAAATAATTGTAATTTTTCTGAAATTAAATCAGTCAGACACTATTTGTAAGCCATCTCACCCTGAATTATAGTTCCTGAACAGTTTTGGATCCATTTAAACCTTAGGTAATTTCCATGGTTGTCTGTAATTTGGAACCAGATAATTATTAGCATCTGCATCGTTTGTAAATTTTGTACCATCCCAGATGAGTTTCTTTCCTGTCCTGTAAGCAATATTACCCAGGGCTGAGAATTTGGCGATATGTGCACCAATTTCTACATTAGCATTTGTATTAAAACTTCGTTTGCTTATACAATCAAGATGATTTGCTACATGGTTCTTCAAACCCTCTCCTGTTCCCTTTTTCCAGGCTACGGCTTCCATACGGGTTTTATTGTTAACAACTTCAGGAATAACTTCCCATCCTCCGCGATCGACAACCAAAGTTCCATTTTCCCCTACAAAACCTAATACGGCATTCCTGCCATAACCTCCGTCATTAATTCCAATTGCATGATCCCACATTACATTGAATCCGTTGAATTCATATATAGTCTGTAAACTGTCGGGAGTTTCGCAGGCATCATCAGGATAACCATACTTGCCACCCATAGCCATAATAGAATTTGGAGCAGTAACATTCATACCGAATAAGGCAAAATCGAGCAGATGAACTCCCCAGTCTGTCATCAGGCCTCCGGCGTAATCCCAGAACCAGCGGAATGTAAAGTGAAAACGGTTTCTGTTGAAGGGGTGCGAAGGTGCTGGGCCGAGCCACATATCGTAATCAACACCAGCCGGAACCGGTTCATCAGCCAGTACCGGAATGGAGGTGTTCCATCCCTGATATGAATATACTCTTACAAGTCTTATTTTCCCGAGTTTGCCTGACCTTATGAAATCAACCGCATCGAGCCAGTGAGGGTCACTTCTCTGCCACTGTCCAATCTGAACAACTCTTTTGTATTTTTTTGCAGCATTTACCATCAGGTTACATTCTTCAATGGTCCTACCGATTGGTTTTTCACAATATACATCCTTGCCTGCTTCACAAGCTGCCACCATTTGCAGACAATGCCAATGATCAGGTGTACCAACAATAACAACATTTATATCCTTATTGTCGATCACTTTACGCCAGTCTTTGTACAGATTTGCAGGTTTTTTTCCGCGTAATTTCTCAACATCAGCGGCTCTGCGGCTAAGAACACTATCGTCAATATCGCACAATGCGACACATTCTACCTGGGGATGCTCAAGGAAGGCACTCAGATCACTGAATCCCATGCCATTGCAACCAATAAGTCCGACATTAATTCTGTCAGATGGGGCACAGCCAACCAGCGAACCTGTTAATGCAGGAGCGAGGCTCAGTCCGGCAGTCGTAATTGCTGTGTTTCTCAAAAATACGCGTCGTGATGTCATAATTAAATGTGATTTATAGTTAATATCAATTTCATAGATGAAAGTTTCCTCTATAGAAATAACTATAAGTTAAAAAAACAATTGTCATGTCCCGGGACAATTATGTCGGCAATTGAATCAATCTTTTCCATACTACGTTTTGATTCAGCTGCATCCATGACATTATAATATGCCCGTTTCTCGTCCCAGAAGTCCTTTGTGGCTATCGAATCGCCTGCTATTACTATTGATAAACCTCTGTAATCGAATCTCAGGCTGCAATGATCGGGTGTGTGGCCCGGAGTATTAATAACATCAATTGCTCCAAAGAGAATTTTCCCTGCAGGTTCAATTTGTTTAGGAAAACCAGCTGTTTTATTAAGAGCCAAAGCTACTTCCGTCCCCGCCAGCCACCTGGCTTTTTGAAAATGTTTTAATCCGGCAACATGATCTCCATGCTGATGTGTGATAAATACAATATCAATATTATCCGGTTTCAGATCCGTTCGCCGTTCAAGCTCTGTTGTCATTGCAGCTTCATCTGCCAGGGAAGGATCAACAATTATATGAAAATCATCACCTGATATGACTGTACAGGTGCAAATTACACTGTGGATAGCTTTTACATCACTTTCGCCCCAGTACCTGTTCCGGGAAAGATTACCAATCGTTATTACATCCCAGTGTCTGACCCGGGAATCCTGCTTACCTTTCAACCTGACGGACTTGCCGGTTTCATCAGATTTAACAGGATTTCTTATAGATTGCTTTATACCGGCAAAATTCAGACCTGCAATACCAAAAACGCTTAAAACAGATCCTAAGAATTCACGACGTTCAAAATTTTTCATGATCCATTCATCATAAGTTGTTCGAGACTGATTTGCTCTTCTTTGGTTAACGGAGTCATCTTGGCTGCAGCTACATTTATAGCTAATTCCTTTAGCGATTTCATTCCTACTACACAACACGATATTGGTAAACCCAGGCAATAACGTATCAGGGTTGAAGCTTCAACCTGGTGTGTTGTCTCATCCCAATACCAGTTCTTTCTTACAAATTCTTTCCCTGTTTCGGTAATGGCAGGATTGCCCAGCGCCAGAGCACCTCCGCCACCACCCATAACTTTCATGTTTATGATACCCATATTTTTTTTAAGTGCATTAGGAATAACCAGGTCTCTGAATGGCTTCCTTCTGGGTACCGGATTGAAAGTAGTCAGGATTGTATCAAAAGAATACATATCAATTGCCCGGTTCATTGTATCTGCATCACCATGGCCGGTAACCCCGATAAATCGTATGACTTTTTCATCACGCATTTTGTAGAAAGCTTTCAGACATCCCTCCGGCTTTCCCCATAATGTAATGTCCTCATCAGCATTTGTTCCATGCACATTCCAGAGGTCCAGGTGATCTGTCTGCAATCGTTTCAGACTGGTTTCTATTTCCTTCATCGCACCGTCGTACGTCCTCTTATCGGTTTTTGAAGAAAGGAAAATCTCATTCCTCCTTCTGGCCACTACTTTTCCATAATTAATTTCCGATTGGCCGCCACCATAACTGGCAGCAGTGTCAAAGTAGTTAATTCCAGAATTCAGAGCAGCCTCTGCAAGCTCTGCAGGATCAAATTCTTTGGTTGGAACAGCCATCATCCCGGAAACACCTCCAATGATTAAGCAACTCACTTTAACCCCGGTTTTTCCAAGAATCCGTTTTGGAATTTCATCTTTCAGTTTCTCAGATTCTTTTGCTGCAGTTTTTGCAAAATCCAATGGCAGACCAGCAGTACCAACGACAGTCATCGTTGCCATTGTTTGCATGAACTTACGCCTATCCACTTTATTTAGTATTAGTTAATAATAATTATTTCTTTTGAATCGGGTACATATAAGTTCTGTACAATTTTTTGGAAACAATACGATTCCTGTTAACAATTTCAAAAACTTTTTCTTAAATCAATTTACTTCTGAATCTGCTATTTTCTTGACGGATTAGCATAGACCTCTATCCAATCCACACGTGAGCAGGCATTACTAAGTCCCCCGTTCATGAGATCTGTAAATCCGATCCTGTCAATCTGGGTCAGCCAGTGAGATCCATAATGAAGTTCCGGATTATCCACCACAATTCCCGGAGTGACTGTTTTAATATTTAGCAGGCTCCATTTGATATCCTTAATAACAAAATCATGTACCTGCCAGACTGAAGATGGTTCGGCTACCTGGTCGCTGATAAACCAGTTCCCGCTGGCCATCTGAATTATGATATGCAATGGACGGAATCCGGAATTCCTGACACGACAACGAACCACAGCATCCCCTGTAAGGTCAATATAAAACTTTTTATCTGAGAGTGCCAATGCCCAGTTTGAACGGCAAAATCCGGTATAAACGTAATAAGGATCTGTGGCTGTGCCATGATGTCGTTTTTTGATACTATCCTGCCCCGGTCCATAAAGAGTCTGAATCAGGTCCGGATTCATTACATCTTTCTGAGTCAGACTATAAGGAGTCATTACATCAAATGGCGGCAACTCATTCCAGTCTTCTTTAAAAAGAAGTTTGGGTGGTTCTGCCTGCTGTGCCAGGCATCTGGTAAACAAGACCAAACCTGTGAATAAAAGTGCTAATCTCATTCTTTTATTAAAATCTGTTTATATAATTATTCTGAAACGATTTATTGCGGATTATCCTCAAAGCTATAAATATTATTATACCGTTAATGCATCAGTATTAAATTTTTCTGTTTAACACCGAAGGTCATCCACAGTTAGTACTTCGGCCTCAACAACAATGTCTTGTCTCGAAGGGCATATCATTGAATTGTTCCGTAAATCTTCCCTTATGCAGTTTAAGATATAATCACCAGCTCATGGTTTAAGATTGAACCGATTTTGAATTGACACCAACCGTTATTAACTGTGGCAGGAATTTTCTGCCCTGAGACCAGAAGGTTCAGGTTCTTACCCTGAACATCTTTTGCCAGTTTGATTTTAACTGAAATTGGACCGATTGGAATAAATTCGTCTATCGGCTGGCGCCATGTACCTGCACTTATGAGATTTGCCATATGTAAGATCATCCGGCCCGGCTGATGATATAAATTACAATCAACCAATCCGGCACCCTCAACGACCAGTGGAATGTTATCTTTTGATACCCATCGTATTATGTTTGCCATGAGGTCACCGTGGTCAGGTAAATTAGAACTGGCAAACTGTTTGTCGATATCGGCAGGCATAAAGGCAATTCGACTGCCATGTGCTGTTGTGTTAAGTATCAAACCCTGGTTATCCGTTCTCAGTACCCTCATCCAGGCATCTTCCGGTGGCATTGTTGGAGACACCGGAATAAAAGTCATAAGCACCTGGGCACCGGGGTCAGTTCTTACAGAATCCAGTAACCCGCCAAAGGGTATTATGTCTGTTTTATCGAATCCTTTTAATACCGGATGGCGTTGACCTGTAACCATCGGTTCTGTACCGTTGTGTGGTCCATCAACGTTTCTGCCTAACTCGGGTGTCAGGCGGAGATAAGTGTGCAAAGTACGGAATCCTCCTCTTCCGAAAGGAGAAGATGAACCCTGGGATACAGATGAAATGGGTCTGCCCGGTTTTAACAAATGTGCTCCAAACAGATCACCAAGTGCATAGTCTGGCCGGGGATCACCATAATTATCATATGAGCTGGTTTCTCCGGTGGCAAAAAGGCCTCCTCCGCCTTCAACAAAACGTTTTACGCTGGTAACCTGAGCATCTGTCATGGCACCAAAGTTTGGAAGTACCAATGATGATAACTGACCCGCTTCCCGGTCGATATGATCCGCATTCACGGGTATAAATGGTATCCGTGCGCGTACAAGCGCATTCATAATACCGCTCCAGGGGAGTTCAACCCGGTTGTTAGTGTCGTCACGACCATACCAGTTAGAGTTACCCTGCGACCACACGACACCTACTGTAGCAACAGGGGAACGGTTAAAAAGGAATTCTTCATTTGCTTTATGCCATTGGTACACAGGAGGTACCGTTTCAAACCTGCGGCGATCTTCAGAGTAACCACTGACTGTATGCCACCAGGGAGCGATACCCCCGGCCATTCCTTCCAGCATCCACATCTGAGACTCCGGCGCTGCCTTGCTTGACAGACGAGGACCATATAATGCCATACTTTCAGCGGCAACTTTATCCCAACCCAACAAACCGTGAATGTATTTGCCTGCCTCTGCGTTCTGCTGAAAACCGGCAGAGTCGATGCGCGACTGGTGATCAAGCATAATAATGTCGGCACGATCACAAAGTTCTTTTAAGTCGCGAAAATCCCCTGAACTAATTACACTGCCGCTGGTCATACCAGACCAGGTGCAGTTTGGTCCGCCTGCAGCTTTAGATGTACTGGTGAACAAATCCCAGATATCCGATCTGCGTTTATAATTCCATGCCATCCAATCACGGAAAACAGAATCATCCCAGTTCTTTCCGGGAATTTCCTTACCAGTTTTATCACGGAAACTCTTTTTGCAATTCTCGCAGTAACAGGGAGTATTGATACCCAGACCTGCCCAGCTATTATCAGTGAATCCTTCGGGGTGATACATTGTAGCGATCTCGGTGAGTATTGCCGGGATGTGTTCATTATAATACGGGCCATTGACACAGGTTCTGTAACGTCCGTCGGTTATGAATGGCTTGCCGGCTGAATCGACAGAAAACCAATCGGGGTGAGCGTTGTAGAACTCTTCAGTCGGGACAGTCCCTGAATCCATACGGGCAAATACCACTAACCCGTCTTCGTGGGCAGCCTTACACAGATCGCCAAAAAGGTCATGATCTCCAAGCAAGGGTGCACGGTAGTGATGAGGTACTTTGGTGGGATAATAAGCATAGATGCCTCCTGCATTCAAAACAATACCCTGTGTTTGTGTTTTTTTCCAGTAGCTGCGCCACCACGCAATATCGAAGTTTGCAGCAGTATCTAAAGTAATGTTAATCTGACCCCAGCGTTTCACGCGTTTAAACCATGGAACCTCTGTCTGAGGTTTAGCCTGGTAAACAGCATTATCTACAGCCAAAGTGAGGAGATTGGAGCTTGCCAGAGTGACAGTTGCAGCGGTTGCTTTCTTAATAAAGGCCCGACGGCTGTTACCCCCGTTATTGCTTTCATCTGGAATATCCCGATAATCTGATTTTGAATTAGTCATACTATTTATTTTAAGAAATAAAGTTTTTGTAATGGCCAGATAGTCATAAACGGCTGTATTCCGATACTCTTAATTATCATATGTCTGGAAACAGTCAGTTCAGCCATAACATTTATGGCACCAAATAAAATAAGAATGCTAAAAATTTTCATAGTCTGCAGAATCTATGAAAATCAGAATTTGGTTCAAAGAACCAAAACCAGTCAAGAATTTTTTTTATGCTTTTTAGGTTAGCAGGTTAATAAAAGTTAAACAATTCTTAATTTTTACCGACTAATTCACCTAAAAAAATTCAAATGAAAAGATCAGTTTTTATTCCTTTAACAGCCCTTTATCTTTCAAAAACTTCACGCTTTTAGCATGGTTATCGAAACACACTTGTTTTCCCTCTACGGCAGCCAATTCAAGGGTAACAAACTGTACATTCTGAATGCCCATCATTCCTACAATCTTTTCAACAGGGATGGGATTATTATCTGTAAGAATTGGCTGTGGTTCGCCTTCCTGAAGCGTCTTCAGGTGAGTTTCTATCCAACGGTTGCCCATGGTTGACAGGTATTTCAGAACTTTTGCAGGATCGCTCTTAACTCTTGCGGAATTCCGAAACGGGTTAGCTATATCGAACTGAAGTCCGGTGTAGGAAGTACTAGAATAAAAGTCAGCCAGTCCAAAATATGTCAGACTATCACCGAAAAAGGCTTCATTACTATTCTCAAAAACAAACCTGATATTTTTTGATTTGCAAATAAGGGCACAGCTATCAGACAACCTTGCAAGCCGGGTAAGCTCCTCTTTAGTCCATCCTTTTTTTGTAGCATCTGCATCAAACTCTGATTTTGATGCAATAGTACGAAGAATTCCCGGACCCGGAAAAACCAAAACGTTGGCAAGCGCTTTTTCGAATGCCGGAAAATATGCTGAATCGAGCGGATTCTTATTAAAAACGTAAATCAGATCCATCTTATTCTTTTTTGCCACTTCAGCCAGCGCTTTGCAGTCATCATTTGTCAGATCCACAAACTGATCGCGCACTTCAACGTACTGATATCCTTCTTTGGCTCCGTACTCAATAATTTCTGTTAGTCCTGCCACGTTTAATGGTAATGCTTTCAGAAAGTTCTGAGTCGAGAATCCCAGTTTAAGATTCGGATAGTCTTTGAATACCAACATCTTTCCTGAGGGTTGAGTATTGCAAGAAACAAAAGAAAGAAACATAGCGAAGAAAAAAAGCAGAGCAGAATTCTTACAGCTTATTTTTATTGTTTTCATGGCACTTTCAGTTCATAATGATTGATAATGAATATTTGTTTATTAAATGATCTTAAACATCAGACAAAACTCTGTAACGGAAATAAAAATATTTCAGGTTACCGAAAAATACTCTTCCTACAGAATCTTGGCATCATTTTAAAAGGTTAACTCAAATTAAATCAAATAGTTTTTTTGCCCTGACAGCAATTTGTTCGGCGCTTAGCCCGAATGCTTTCATTAAATCCCATGGCGCGCCGGATTCTCCAAAATGGTCATCAATTCCAACCATATCCATAATAAATGATTTTGAAAATCTTTTACCCTGTGCAATAACTCCGGCAACAATATTTCCAAATCCCCCTACCTGTTGTTCTTCAACAGTTAATATTTTACCAACCTCTTTGGCTGCCTTTAGAAGAGCCTCCTTGTCGATAGGTTTGATGGTATGAATATTGATTATCCTGGTTTCGATATTATGTTCCTGCTTAAGTATCCATGCGGCCCTCATTGCTTCCGCAACCATTGGTCCGCAGGCGACTATGCAGATATCCTCATTTTCACTCTTATATTTTGTGCTGAGTGAAGTATCAAATGCATCAATAAAATTATTCTGAGCCTTACGGAAGCGGACTACGTTAGCTACTCCGAACTCAAAAACAGTATCTGCACCGGTAATTACAGGAGTTGCCTCACGACCGAACCTGAGATATGCAGGTCCGTCAACTTTAGTAACAGCAAATGTTGATTTTCCTGTTTCAACCGAATCACATGGAACTTCGAGTGTCATATTCGGCAGATAATACATCAGCGGAATTTCTTCAAGCGCCTGGTGGGTAGCACCATCAGCGCCTACTGAAATACCGCCATGAGCACCTGCAATTTTGACATTGAAATTATTGTAGCAGCATGTTGTACGTATCTGATCCCAGTTCCTGCCTGAAACAAAAACACCATACGATCCGATGAAAGATTTTTTTCCTTCTTTTGCAAATCCTGCAGCCACAACTGTCATGTTTTGCTCAGCAATTCCCATACTGAAAAACCGTTCTTTTCTTTCAGGATGATTTTTATAGAAATCATCCATCTTGATCGAACTGGTAATATCTGCTCCGAAAGCAATAATATTTTCATTTTCTCCTATTTTTTCCAAAGCCCGCCCGAAGCCCATCCTAGTCGGATCCATAACCACTTTCATATTCCCCGTTTCATTCCACCAGTAGTTTTGTTTAAAAACAGGCATAAGCTCTGTCAGCTTCCTGTCAATTTCTTCCTGGTATTCAGTGGCAATATTCAGCAGACTATCCAATTTCGCGGGGGTAAAAATAGATTCCGATCCACCGTAAATATCAAATACAGCCTGTTCGAGAGATTCCTTTCCACAGCGACCATCTTTCGGCACTATACCATGATATCCAGCCACATGTTCTGCAAATAGAACGCCTTTCCCCTTTACTGTGTGGGCAAGAATTAACACCGGTTTATTCTTTACCTTTTCTGCCCGGGTAAAAGTTTCTATTAATTGTTCAATATTATTCCCGTCAGCATGAATTACTTCCCACCCAAAAGCCCGGTATTTGTCCTCAAGGGGTTCAACATTCATCACCTGCTCAGTCCTGCCGTCAATCTGAAGTCCGTTAAGGTCAATTATACCAACCAGATTGTCAAGATGATAATGGCCTGCACTCATCGCAGCTTCCCAGACAGAGCCTTCCTGTTGTTCACCATCACCCATGATGCAGAAAACGCGATAATCTTTCTTATCCAGTTTTGCTCTCAGTGCTGAACCAACTGCCACTCCGAGCCCCTGCCCCAACGATCCGCTCGAAAGTTCCAACCCCGGGAGTTTAAACTGATTCGGATGACCTTCAAAGCCAGACCAAAGTTTTCTCAGCTTGACAGTTTCTTCAACAGGGAAATATCCTGTTATGCCAAGGGCAACATACAAAGCAGGCGCTTTGTGCCCGACCGACCAGAATACACGATCGCGATCGTCCCATTTTGGATTTGAAGGGTCGTGGTTAATAATTTTTAAATACAGAGCAGCGGTTATGTCCATAATGGATAATGTACCGCCAGTATGGCCCGATCCGGAAGCACACAGGGATACCATGTTATAGGCACGCATCTCCTTTGCTTTCTCAACCAGTTCATCCAATGAATAATCTTTAACTATT
>Ga0182021_10001760_pt1 | contig 25139 bp, 16 predicted proteins | sample 612E3MmetaG_FD_120493 | JGI IMG/M metagenome (GOLD analysis project Ga0182021, IMG submission 120493) | Permafrost microbial communities from Stordalen Mire, Sweden - 612E3M metaG (Illumina Assembly) | ecosystem: Environmental > Terrestrial > Soil > Wetlands > Permafrost | place: Sweden... | reverse complement strand
GAGCCGATGCCGAATGTCGGCAGTATTGAGATCGGCAGTCGTGACGCTGTGGAACAGCCACACTTGATCACGGGCACGGCTGGTCGCGACATTGAAACGACGTTCGGCCTTTTTGTCGGCGAGTGTTGCGTTTCGGACGTTAGGCGCTGCAACCATGCTGAGGAAGATGACGTCGCGCTCATCACCTTGAAATGTATACGCATCGCCGAAGGTTAGCTCTCTCTTTTCCATCTCTCTTGCGTCAAGCCGAGCGATCACCAAGCCGCGAATCAGATTCGCCTGCTCCTCGCCAAGAAGCGAGATGACCCCCATCGTCTTCTGGCTGTACGCTGGGTTGTTCGCGCAAGCGACTATCGCCTCGGCAATGGCGGTCGCCTCGGCGAGGTTCCGGACCCGGCCTCCTTCTCCTTCCCTGAAACCGTTGGCCACATGTCGCACCACGATCGGATCGAGGCGTTTGGACTGAAATTGACGGAGCGGCAGCAGCGGCTCGTCGCGATAGCAAAGGTCGTTCGAAAATCGGATGATCTCCGGCATGCAGCGGAAATGCTCCTTAAGCCGGACCCGACCGCCGCCGAACCGAATCTGAGCTTGGGAAAAAAGGGAAGACTCTACATCGAAAGAGTCGCGAATCTCGATGTCGTGCAGGTATTGCTCCATCAGTTGGTCGACCTGAGCGCGCACAATGCCGACTGCATCCGGGCTGATCTGCTTGTCATCGCCGACGATGATGCAGCGCTTCGCCATATAAAGGAGTGCGCACGCCTCAGGACCGCTCTGACTCGCCTCATCGACGATCACCACATCGTAAAGCTCCGGCCTGTCGCCGACAGTCTCAGCGACACGATAGAAAGGCATAATCCAAGCGGGAATTGCGCTGCGGCATTTGTCCATGTGGGCGCGCGCGTTACTTCGGTGGATGTCTGCTCGCACACCAGTTCCCTTGCCGATCTTTTTGATCGCCTGATACCAGGAGATCATGTGCTGGCTTTGTTCCTCGGTCAGATGTGAAAGACAATGTCGCCACGCCTTCGCTGCCGCGAGTTCGGCAAGTGTGTGTGCGATCTTGGTCTCGAGCATCCTTACTTCATCCTCGGTATCGTCTACGTTTTTGCCGTGAAGGAATTCGTGGAGCCACGATTGCGCACGGCTCCAATCCCACGCCGCATTCAGCCCTTCAATGCGGACGGTCCAAATTAGAGATTTTGGATCGGATTCAAGGGCGGAGGCGAATTGAGGAGCGGCTTGACGAAGGCGGGACGACATCTCAATGGCCCGGCTCCATTCTTCGCGGTCCGCAAGCAATGCCAACGTCGACTCGCGCGCCGCGGAGAAGGCTTTAGCATCTCTGGCGATCAAGGCCTTTAGCATTTCGCTGACGGAGGAATGCGCCGACTGAGATGCGGCCACATGCTCCAGCTGGCGACGTGCGTCATCGAACGCCGCCTGCGCGTCCGCAAGGAGGCGGCGGGCCTCGGCGGCCCGAATTTCTTGGAGAAATCGGCATACGGCTGCGTCGTCTGTCCAGACAGGCTCAGCAATACCGGGCTTGTCTTTGAGCATCGTCCGCAGGGTTGTCCCGATCATCGACACGGTTTTTATCCGGCGTAGGTGCTCCAAGTTCTGTTCGAGCTCTGAAACTTGATACCGGAGTGGGCCAGCCGCGCGTTGAACATGCATGGCCCAGTTCTCCCAGAGCAAGTCGATCGATCGTTCTACCGTAAGGTGTTCGACAAGCTCCGCGATGCCAGGAGTGTCGTCGCACAGCCGGCCGTTTACGCGGACTTCGCGCGTGATATAAATGGTCTGCCGCACCACGTTGGCCCGAAAGAGCCAGAAGCCCATACTTCCACCTTCGTTCAGGTGGCTCAACAACGCCGAAGCATCGCCGTAGAGGATGCGCCGGTCTCGGTTTGCTGGAATATGCAGCTCGCGGGAGAGTGCGCGTTGGAACTTGTTGCCGACCTTTCTTAGCTCCGCCTCGTTGAGGGTCAGAAGGTCGAGCCACAGTTTCGCGCGACCGGATAATACATCGTGCAATGCCTTCGCTACCCAGTCGGGTGCCATATGCCGCGCCGCGGCGATTTCGGTTCGGAGATTGTCGATTTCGGCACGCAGTGACTGTCGGTCAGCGACGCTCCACGAAAAGAGCGTGCGCGCGTTGTCCGAGCTTCGCGCATCCGCGTAAGAATCCCACGTCGATCGGGCATCCGATTCCGACCGCGCAAATTCGATGAATTGTTCGGTGGAAGGCATCTTTGTCGGCAGGCAAACCGACCGCATGCACTCTTGTCGCCGGTCGGTGGGTATCCGTAGGAGCGTGGCGTGAAATTGGCGAAGCTCCTCGGGACGGAGCGGCGACACCGCCTGTTCGTGGACGGCATCGGGTATCCAACCATGTTGATCCCTTTCAGACTCGAGCCGGCGCGCGATTGAGCCGGCGGTTCCGTGATAACGGCCATCCACGATGACGAACTCCTGAAATTCGATCTCACGCAGCTGTCGGAGGCGTGCTTCCGCCGTAGCTTTGGCTGCACGTGCGGCCTTAACCTCTGTCTCGAGCTTCTTGATCATCGCCGCGTTTCGCTCCGGCTCCCACTGAGTGTTACGTTCGTTGATGCCAAGCACGGAAGTTTCCATGTTGCGCAACGCTGTTTCGTCCGCTCCAAGGACCGTGACGCAAAGCGGCTGGAGTTCCCTCGGTAGCTTGCCCTGAAGAACCTTTAGGGCGCGCTCGGTCTGGCTGGTCACGAGGATGCGTTTCCCCTCTGCCAGCAGGTGACAGATCAGGTTCGCGATCGTTTGGCTTTTACCAGTTCCCGGTGGACCTTGGACGAGAACGCCGCGATTCTTTCGCAGGCGTTTGACAATCAATCTCTGCTCCTCATTGGACGGCAAAGGGAAGTAAATCTCGCCGTCCGATGTGTTTCCCGATTCGGAGTCGCTGGACCCGCTGACGTCCGCACTCGCGTCGGTCTCGCCGACGATCTCGCATAGGCGCTGCACACCGAAAGGAATGTCAACCGGTGCCGAAGCTTTGAGTCGCTCCGCTATCCCTTGTAACAGACCAAGCAAGCTCCGGCGGTTTCTCCGACGGAGAATGATCGCAGGCGCGAATGACACCACCGGATGCGACGTGATCGTCTGGGGTGGAGTCACGCTTTCATCGAGGGAGCCGCGGTCGCTCATGGAGTTGACCCAACAACGCAGCGGATTCGAGAGCCTGCCCTGAGGCCATAATTCGTCATCGCAGGTGGCTACCTGAATTTCACAGCTTTTGATCACGTCCGGCGGCGGCCGGAGATCCGGATCGAGCATGTCATATTCGAGGATGGGCCTCGCACCCTCGGAAGAGGGCCGCAGTGAGATTGTCCCGCTTTGCGGGTCGAACTTGAGCGAGACTTGAGCGACCACAATGTGTCGACGAATACGCTCGTTGTTTGGCGTGAGCCACATCAGCAGCCCAAAGCCGGCCACAAGCTCGTAGGCCTCACCCAACCGCTTGATCTGCTGCTCCAAGGTGAAAAGGGAGGAATAATACGAATGATGTTTTTTCCATCGCTTGTGGCTCGCGCTCCACAGGCGCCATGGGCCAACCAGATAGGTTGCCCATGCGGATGCGATGTCCGGGTGCTCCTCGAGGCGGGTGTAGCGCGCCGGATCACCGGTCCGTAGGTCAACCGGGGTCAATTGGACACTCTCGAACAAGCTAGGCTCGTTGTCGGAATTTCTTATTTTATTCGGAGAATACCAGCCCTCACATACAGCCGGTGGTTTCGGACATACTGGTTCAGCCAGCTTTTTGATATCCATCCAAAGGTCGGAATCACCATCGGGTCGGATTCCTGAGGAAATGGAGTAGCAGGCGTCCGATTCGGGCAGATCAGAAAACCAGAGAACAGTGTCATAGTCCGCCAAATCGAGTACTCTGGTGAGGTTCAGAGCCGTTAGCTCACGCAGGTAGGTGAAAAGCCGGAAAGCGCGCTCGTTGAGGGGCGCTGGCGATGTCAGTCGTTCAGCGGATAAGGCAGGCATTATTGGGGCGCGTTGGCTTCGGCAACTTCGAAGCATCATCCAATTCGGCCCGTTCACTCAAGCTTTGCGTGCGCAGTGGGGGCATCGGATAGCCCATTCCGGCGGCGTCAGCTTACGCGCGAGTACTTGGGCTATCACGGCGAGGGCGGCATCGGTCTCGCGCAGTGTCTAGTGGACACACATGGCGATCGGCAACTGCATCAAAAATCATTCCGTGTATCGCCAGGCACGGCGGACTTCAGGCAGCGGGTCCGTGTCCGCAATGGTTTTCCAGCGCTCAAGCACCGGTTCGTTTTCTGCTGACGTGCTCGCGAAAGCTGATGCGAGCCCCATTGCGCTTGTGCGCAGCTCGATTAACCGGTTCGCCTCCTCGCGTGTGGCCATTCCCCGCTCAAATTGCTGCCCCCATCTTTTCAGATCCGTGACGTCCAGCAGCGTAGCGAGTGCGCGCGTGACCATCGCCCTAGTAGAAGCCGCAATTCCAAACTCGCGTACTATTATTGTCAGCCACTTGCAGGCGCGATCCAACCCGTGTTCGGCACGCAAGGTCACCCGCTGGGCTAGGATGTCTACCAATCGAGCTGGCGGTGGATCACTCAAAATGCCGGAATAGTGCGCGCGATACCATGCCAGCACCATCCATCCACCATTGGAGATTTCTCTGGGTGCATCGCTGAACAACAGGTTTTCAATCTTTCCCGCGGTCAGATCGTTCGAAAGGAGTTTCGCGCCGAGCAATCCCACCGCGGCTCGTGCTGTGCTAAACTCGGCCGCCTCAATCTGACCGAGAAGGTCTTTGATTCGCTGAGTCAGCGGCCCATGATCGCGGAAGATGAGCAGCGGGGCATCCCCGAACAGCGCAGCGATCGCTGCGCACAGTTGAATCGGTACTTCCGCCTCGATCACGAAGCGCCAACGTTCGCTGCGGCGCACGTCAATCAGAGCGGCAGAATTCTGTGGCCACCATTGTTCCATATGGCCGACCAACGCTTCGATTTCCGCGAGCTGCAACGAAAGCGTGGGCGGCCGGCGAAACAGCGGGGTCGTGAGTTCGCGTAGCTGGAGAAATCGTTCCGCGATGTTGGTCATCACGTCCGTTTGTATACTCTTACCGTCGGACTGCAGAACCTGGGGCAGCGGAGCCGAGATCAGCCACTGCTTGGCAACTATCTCCACGCCATGTTGTACGGCGCCTGGCCAGTCGAACCATCTCCTTGGATCGGCACTGTCGAGATGAAGAGGCAACTTGGACGGCGCTACTCGCGACCATAACGCACCTTCGAATGTCTGCTCCTGCGGTGAGCTGAGCCATTTGCGATTATGGAGAAATTCAAGCCGTGCTGCCGCGCGAATGGTTGAATTTCGATCTCCGTTTTGTAGCGCGTGAGTGAGTCGTAGCACCAATGCATTGGGCACCACAGGAACCGTCTCCGGCCAGTCGGTGCGCTGAAAAAGTGCGTCCGCTGGGTCAGGCCAGATGGAATGATCCCGTGCTCCAAATCCATTTTCACCGAGCAGCGGCACGGCAAGTAGCACGAGTGCTGTAGTCGGCAGATCCGCGGCGGGCAGCGCGAAAACCAACCGGGTAATCAGCGAGTTCATTTCACTATCGAACATCCACGATCGAGCGGCTGCGTCGTGACCCAGCCACTTGACCAAGAGGTCCAACAATTCGCGTTGCGGCGTTGGATTAAGCCGGAACGCCAGCCGCGAGAGTAGATTCAGCGCAACCGCCCCCATCTTGCAGCTAGTGTCGTTTAACGCCGCGCGCGGATCATTCGGTACCCTGTCGAGCGTGGTCCGCGCAAGGCGAATCAGAATCTGCCAGATGCGCTCGACACGCCGTGGGTCATAAAGCGCGACCGCTGCCCGGTCTATGAACAGTTCGATCGACTCGTCGTCATGCGAACGCACGATAAACCCCAGCGCCCAAAACGGCGCCACCGGTTCGAGCCACACCGCCGCGTGCGCTGCTTCGTAGCCCAGGAAACTCATGTGCTGAGTGCTGAGCACACATGGCGCTGTCTCGACCAAACGCAGCACGCCAAAAGCTGGAACCAGGTCGTCCAGATCGATCCCTCCCCCGCTGGCTCGAATCGAGCGCCGCCTTATTCCGGGATCAAACCCGACCGTCTCCGTCTCCCGTGTCTTTCGCGGTGGTTCCGCAGCTTGGACTTTGTTATGAAACCACTCTCGAATCGCATCTGGATCACAATGGTCGCGCGATAGATCGGCCAAACGATCGCGGATCTGCCGCGTTCGGCCCCAGAAATTACCCGCCAATAGTTCGGTTAGCACAATCAACCAGGACTCAAGCGAAAGGAGCTCAAGTTCAGCACGCGATGCGCCAAGACGGCCGCGCACCTCTCGCAATGACCGATTGGCTAAATCCGTCGCGCGTTCAATCTCACCCAGCTCTGCGTAGAGGGCCGCGATTTTCGCCCGACCCCAGGGCGTCTGTTCCGCGGCAGTCCAGGCGGCGAGATGCCCATTGAGTTTCTCGAGATCGAGCACCGCAAACTCCCAGTAGGCTCGTTCGGCATGAAGCCGCCCCACGATCTTTGACCACGTTGCAGCCAATTTTTCGAGCCGGCTGAACCACTGCATGTGACGGCCCTCGTCCAAATCTTCGCGGGCGACGCGCAGCACAGCAAACGCCAACTCGATCCAGTTCTCGGCTACTACGTTCCAGTCGCTCCCGGGGGAAAGTGGGGGCGCCGCAAAATCCAACGTGCCGGGGAATGGGTTGATCTGCTCCAGCAGGGTCACGATTCGATCCGCTTCTGGCGTCCAGACTGAAACCAAACAGAGATCGAGCCGCCACACGAGTTCGCGCAGCACCGCCAACTGTTCAACCGGCGGTAGCGCGCCGTATTGGGCGAAAACAGGAAAACGCCACAGATGCGTTCTTTGCCAGATTCGGCTGCGAATCTCATTCGGTGCGACAATCCATCCCGGATACTCCATCCTTTGCCGTCGCCACGCCTCCGTTACCCCTCGCAATTTTTCCGGCGAAATCTTATTGTCGCTCGGCATCCATTCGACGGATGCCGTGAAATGCTTGACCGGCGGAGCCGGAGGATCGAGCGAGATCACTTCCGGTGGCGAGACGGGGGCCCACTCGATCGGCCGAGTCGGTTTCGCCTGAGCAAGCGCCTGCAAGAACCAGCCTAGGGCGGCCGACTGCCGCGCTTCGGGCTGCGGAAATTGCGACGCGGGAAACAAGGGACCCAAGTCAACCGGCATCACATGTCGGTCTCGCAGCTCGGCCCGAAACTTCTGTGTCACGTCGAGCACACCGCACAAATAGATCGGGGGCGCATGCGCGCCGAGCTGCTGTTTAACCCAGCAACTCCATTCCTGGAAATTCGGATCGTCCCCGGAGAAACCGAGGAGAATGAAGACATTCTCCATGACCGCCTGCCGAACGAAATTCACGAAGGGCGCATGGTCGGTCGGATAACTAGTGTAATCCTGACGCGTGATGACAAAAGGGCGATGGCTGGGCAGCGTGCCGTGCAACTTCACGATCCGTGGAGAGGCGCGAAGCGTAAGATCCGGCGGCGTGTACACGACTTCGTAACGGCGCTCGAAAATGCCGGTGGCCGCGCGCTCGAGCAACGTATCGTAGTTTGTCGTGAAGACATCAGTCCAGGGAAGCGATAATAGACGCCTATGATTCTCACCCGGCGAATAGGCCGGGTCTGGCACTGAATCGATGATCAAGTCGTCGAGCGCGACCCGACCGAAGCGAGTGTTATATTCCTCTGCCAGATCGACCGCACTCGTTGGTGCCGTGGTTGAGCCGAGCTCACGGCGCATGCGTTCTGCCAATTCTTTCCATAGCGGAAATGGCGCCGCCTGCGACGAAAGTGGTTCCGCTTGTCGGCTGAAGCCGGAACCCACCATCACAGTCGCTCGACTCTTGCCGGAAGCGCCGAAAAGTGCGGCACGCAGTTTCTCAATTTCGGGGAATACTTCTATTTCTGCTGTGGTCATCGCACGATGTAGGTTCGATCAGATGCACCATCTCGTGAACGATATGCTCTCGAAAGGCCTTGTTGCCGAGACCAAACGCTCGCTGCTCAGCGAAGCATTGACTCGCACTCATCAAAAAAACGGGACAAACTTATGCTTCTTCTCGTGCGCTTTATTACCTCCAGCGCCCATTATTCTCACGCTAAGTCCTCGCTTCTATCTCGGAACAATCGCCTCGCATGAGCGACCCCAATCTCTCCTCCTTCATCTGGTCCGTCGCTGATCTTCTGCGCGGCGATTACAAGCAGTCCGAATACGGCAAGGTCATCCTCCCGTTCACCGTCCTCCGCCGCCTCGATTGCGTGCTGGAGCCGACCAAGGTCGCCGTGCTCGCTGAATTGGCCAAGCGTGAGAAAGCCGGGTTGAACCCCGAGCCATTCCTCCTGCGGAAGTCCGGCCAGCTCTTCTACAACACCTCGCCCCTCGACCTGAAGAAGCTTATGGGCGATCAGGATCACATCGGCGAGAACCTCCGGGCCTACATGCAGGCCTTCTCGCCCGCCGTTCGCGACATTTTTGAGAGCTTCGAATTTCACATCCAGATCGACCGCCTCGATAAAGCCCGGTTGCTCTACCTCGTCACCGAAAAATTCGCCACCGTCGACCTCCACCCCGACGCCGTTAGCAATGCCCAGATGGGCGCGGTCTTCGAGGAACTCATCCGCAAGTTCGCCGAGCTTTCCAATGAGACCGCCGGGGAGCACTTCACGCCGCGTGACGCCATCCGGCTCATGGTCAATCTCCTCTTCATCGAGGACGACGATGCCCTGACCAAACCCGGCGTCGTCCGTTCCCTCTACGATCCTACCGCCGGCACTGGCGGCATGTTGTCGGTGGGCGGTGAGCACCTCGCCAGCCTGAATCCCGACGCCCGGCTGGTCATGTATGGGCAGGAGCTGAACCCCGAGTCCTACGCCATCTGCAAGGCCGACATGCTCATCAAGGGGCAGGACATCGCCAACATCATCTTCGGCAACACCCTCTCCGCCGACGGTCTTTCGGGGAAACTCTTCGACTACATGCTCTCCAATCCGCCCTTCGGTGTGGAGTGGAAGAAGATCGAAAAGGAAATTCGCAAGGAGGCCGAGGAGCAGGGCTTCAATGGCCGCTTTGGCCCCGGCCTGCCGCGCGTCAGCGATGGTTCGCTGCTCTTCCTCCTTCATCTCATTTCCAAGATGCGCCCCGCGGTGGATGGCGGCAGCCGGTTCGGCATCGTGCTCAATGGCTCCCCGCTCTTCACCGGCGGCGCGGGTTCGGGCGAGAGCGAGATCCGCCGCTACGTTTTGGAGAACGACCTCGTCGAGGCGATCATCGCTCTACCGACCGACATGTTTTACAACACCGGAATCAGCACCTACGTTTGGATCGTCAGCAATCGGAAGCCTGCCGCTCGCAGGGGCAAGATACAGCTCATCGACGCCAGCAGCTTCTGGCAAAAGATGCGAAAAAGCCTCGGCAGTAAACGCAAGGAACTCAGTCCGGAACACATCGAGGAGATCACGAAGCTCTTCGGCAATTTCAAACAGGTCACCCGCGACGGCACACCCATCAGCCGTATCTTCAAGAACGAGGATTTCGGCTACCGTACCGTCACCATCGAGTGCCCAGAGCGCGACTCCAAGGGCCGCCCCGTCCTTAGCATAAAGGGCAAGGCCAAAGGCCAGCCTATGCCCGACGCCGCCCTGCGCGACACCGAAAACGTCCCACTGTCCGAGGACGTCGAGACGTATTTCAAACGTGAAGTGCTGCCCCACGCAACCGACGCGTGGATCGACCACGACAAGACGAAGGTCGGCTACGAGATTCCTTTCAACCGACACTTCTACGTCTTCCAGCCGCCGCGTCCGCTTGCTGAGATCGACAAGGAATTGAAGGGCGTCACTGACCGCATTTTGACCATGATCGAAGGTCTGACGAAATGAGCTTCCCTCGCTATCCGGAATACAAGGCCAGCGGAGTGGAATGGCTGGGTGAAGTGCCAACGCATTGGGAGATTCTCCCGATCAAGAGAATCGTTGCTGTTCCGATCACCGATGGTCCGCACGAAACTCCGCAGTTTTTCGATGAGGGCATCCCATTCGTTTCGGCAGAAGCTGTCTCGTCAGGCCGTATTGATTTCTCGAAGGTTCGGGCGTGCATTTCAGCGGAAGACAACGAGCGTTACTCACTGAAATACTCCCCCAAGTTGAACGACATTCTCATGGTGAAATCCGGGGCAACGACGGGCATAACTGCGATTGTTGAAGATAGAACGGATTTCAACATTTGGTCTCCGCTTGCTGTGATTCGGTGCGGTGGAGGGGCGGTTCCGCACTTTGTTCTGAACTTCATGCGTTCCCGAAACTTCTTGGAGGCAGTCACACTAAACTGGAGTTTCGGCACTCAGCAGAACATCGGAATGGGGGTCATCGAAAACCTTTCGTGTACGTTGCCACCGCCAGCCGAGCAAACCTTCATCACTGCGTTTCTGGGCCGGGAGACAGCGAAGATTGACGAGCTGGTGGCGGAGCAGCGGCGGCTGATGGAGTTGCTGAAAGAGAAACGCCAAGCCGTCATCTCCCACGCCGTCACCAAAGGCCTGAACCCCCAAGCCCCCCTCAAACCCTCCGGCATCAATTGGCTCGGCGACGTGCCGGAGCATTGGAGTACATCTCAAAGTCGAAGGATGTTTTCGGTCCGTAGCGAACCAGCCTATGAGATGGATCAGATGCTCACTGCATCCCAGAAATATGGTGTCTTGTTCCAATCCGATTTTGTTGAGCGCGAAGGACGCCGAGTTGTGGAAGTGATCATGGGCAAGGAGAGCCTAAAGCATGTCGAACCCGACGACTTCATCATCAGCATGCGGAGTTTCCAGGGCGGGCTCGAATGGTGCCGGTTGCGTGGCTCGACTAGTTTTCACTATGTCATGATCACCCCCATCAAGTGGGTGCACCCTCCTTTCTTTGCGCACCTTTTCAAGAGCACCACTTACATCCAAGCACTCCGCGCAACGACCGATTTGATTCGAGACGGACAGGAACTCAGGTTCTCGAACTTCGTCCAAGTTGACCTTCCCGTGGTTCCGATGGAGGAGCAGGTTCAAATTGCCCTCTATCTCGACGCCGAGACCGCCAAGTTCGATGCCCTGACGGCCGAAGCCGGGCGGGCCATCGACCTGCTGCAAGAACGCCGGACCGCGCTGATCTCCGCCGCCGTCACCGGCCAGATCGACGTGCGGAACGCTGTCCCCGCCTAACCCCAAGAACTCTGCAATGAGAAAATACTATCGCGTCATGCTGGGTCGAAAAAGCGTCCACGCCGACGAGTGTCTGGCCGGGGACTTCATCGGCACCGACTTCGGCATCAAGCAAGACCTGACCCGCGACCTGCCCGACGACTGGCGCGAGTTCAACCGGAAGTTTATCCCGATCTTCCTCACGGCACATCCAGACAAGACCAAGATCGGCGCGGGCCTAGCCTGCGGAGCCCTGTGGACGGTGTCCAAGGGCATCCAGCGCGGTGACCTCGTGTTTTGTCCCGACGGGACCGGGCACTATCACGTCGGCGAGGTCACCGGTGACTACCGTTACGAGCCCGGCAAAATACTATTTCACCGCCGGCCGGTGACGTGGCTGCCCGTCACTATCGACCGCACGGCGATGAGCGAGTCGCTGCGCCACTCCACCGGCTCGATTGGCACGGTCTGCACCATCGCGAACCACGCCGAAGAGTTGGAGAAACTGGTTGGCGGCGTGACCGCGCCAAGACTCATTTCGACCGATGAAACCGTCGAGGACCCGGCGGCCTTCGCGATGGAGGAGCATCTTGAGGATTTTCTCGTGGAGAACTGGGCTCAGACCGAACTGGGCCGCGACTATGACATCTATCAGGAAGACGGGGAGAAGGCGCAGCAGTATCAGACCGATACCGGTCCGCTGGATATACTCGCCGTCAGCAAAGACAAAAAGCGGCTTCTGGTGGTCGAGCTAAAGAAAGGCCGCGCCAGCGACGCCGTGGTGGGGCAAACTCTCCGTTACATGAGCTTCGTCGAGGAGATGTTGGCCACCGAGGATCAGACCGTGCATGGCGTCGTGATTGCGCTGGAAGATGATGCTCGCATCCGTCGCGCCTTGAAAATGGTGGCGAACATCCAGTTCTACCGGTATCAAGTCAGTTTCAAACTGGTGAAAGCCTAATCGTCCGGCGGACGAAACCCTATCATCTCACCCCATGCATGTCCACAGCATCACGCTTGCAAATGTCCGGCAATTTGAGAGCGCGACTTACGAATTTCAGCCCGGCTTCAATCTCCTCGTTGGTGAAAATGGTGCCGGTAAAACCACCCTATTGCGGGCCCTGTTGGCGGTTCTCGGAGACGCGAAGCAATCCGGCCGTCGGCCCGCTTTGGCGGACGACGACATTCGTCTGGGCACGCATGGGCTGTGGATTGAAGCCGAGATCGCAGAGGAGAGGGGAACCCTAAAGGGCGTGGCGCGCTATGAGAAGGAATTGGCTACACGAGCGCGGCGTACTGGAAAGCACATGGATCTACTTGTGCTGTTGTATGGCTCGAACGAGGCGACTTGTGCTAGTTTCGTTGGGCATAGGACTAAACGTTATACCGCTACTAATAAACATGATATGCGGTTGATCGAGGAGTCGGTTTTTGATATCGAAATGGGAGTTGATCGGTATATCGCTCCCAAACTTCGATTTGGCCGTAGCCGAGCGATCCGATCCTTTGTGCTAAAGATGCTATCCTCTTTTTCGTCGGACTTCACCGACTTCGTTTGGAGCTTTGAACCCTACGATTGCTCGATTCACCCGTCACTCAAGAATGCTATTCGGCCGGAAAATTTTGCACTCTTAAGACGAACGTTGGCTAACGCGATCATGAGGTATTTCCAGGAATCGAACGAACCCCGGGGTTGGCCTGCCCAACAGCGCGTGATTCTTGACTCCAATGGATTCTATCTTGGGCCTGACAATGAGCGGCGACAAAGAACCCCGAGTCTCAGAGAATTGCTCGGCACAAACGAGCCCGATAAACGCACCATCGACTATCTTGAGTCATGCACGATTGAAATCCGGCTCACACCCCGGATTGTAATTCGCAATCAGCGGGGCAATCTTCTTCTGCACCAGCTCTCCGACGGACAACAAAGGCTTTTTTCAATCGTCGCCGATATCGCTCGCCAGCTTTCGCTCCGAACCCAGTCCGGCCGGATAAACGAAATTGAGGCAATCGTGCTTATCGACGAAATTGACGTGCATCTGCACCCGATGTGGCAGCGAAGGATCGTACCTGCCTTGGAGGACTTGTTTCCTGCCTGCCAATTCATTGCCACAACGCATTCTCCATTTATCGTTCAGGCGACACAAGAGGGACAAGTGCAGCAGCTTGATGGATCAGCTATAGGTGATGTTGCCGACCGTGGAATTGAGGAGATTGCGGCGAAAGTAATGCAGGTGGAAACGCAAACAGGGCGCCGCTACATCCAGATGCTCGAAGCCGCAAAAGACTATTTGCGTGCCTTGGAGAGTACCAGTCGGTCTAGCCGCCGCGAAATAAATAGATTGAGGAGCAAACTTAATAAGCTTTCGGCGGGTTATGCTCGCAATCCCGCATACCAAGCGTTCTTGGAGCTGAAAACGGACGCAAGATTAGGTTCAGAGGACGGACCATGAAACCTGTCGACAAGGGACAATCGCTAGGGCGGCTGCAAAATTACACCGATGCAAAGCCGCATCTGATATTTCGTCTTGGGTCGCAGTGCTCTTACTGCGAGCAATTCGGATATCCGCAGGCGCTCCACGTTGAGCACATATATCCGCAGGACCCGCACTCCGAGTTGGAAAATGAGTGGGATAACCTTCTCTTGGCATGCTCAACCTGCAACAGCTACAAAAACAAACACCTCGGTTCGAAGAGGCAGGTAAACTTGGAATCTCGCTATCTATGGCCGCATCTTGATAACACAGCGAACGCTTTTAAGTATTTCGACGACGGGCGTATCGAACTCTCGGACAATCTCCCTCAAGACGTAAAGCAGGCGGCGGAAAACACTATCGATATGGTCGGCGCACTAAAAAGCCCAACCAAAGCTGCGACGTTCCAGGATATAGGGATTGCGTATGATGGAATGCGGAAGCGCAAAGATATGTGGGAGATCGCAAGCGAAAGCAGAGCCGAATATCTACATGCCAATGGTGGACAGAGTGCAGCATCACTTGCCCGAAGGGCTGCCAAGATGGGCTTCTTTAGTATCTGGATGACTGTGTTTCACGATTGCCGCGAAGTGCGAAGTGAACTCATCGAATCATTCAAAGCCGACAAGACCTGTTTTGGGCCGAGCACGCAGCCACGCCCGAAAGGCCGTATCTAATGGCAGGTGCCACGACTTTGTCTTTCATGAATCTGCACAAAGAAATCAGCTTCGAGAGCGAGATTTGCCAGCACCTTGCCGGCCATGGCTGGCTCTACGCCGAGGGCGATGCCGCCGGCTACGATCGGGTGCGTGCGGTATTCCCGGCGGATGTGCTGGCGTGGGTGCAGGCCACGCAGCCCAAAGCTTGGGAAACCCTCACTAAGAATCACGGCGCGGCGGTCGGCGAGACTCTACTCTCTCGTCTCCGCGACCAGATCGACCAACGCGGCACGCTGGACGTGTTGCGGCACGGCATCGAGTTGCTGGGCTTGCGCGAGAAAGTGACACTCGCGCAGTTCAAGCCATCGCTGGCGATCAACCCGGACATTCTCGCCCGCTACGCCGCGAACCGGCTGCGGGTGGTGCGGCAGGTGCATTATTCCGTGCAAAACGAGAACAGCATCGACCTCGTGTTATTCCTCAATGGCGTGCCGGTGGCCACGACGGAGCTGAAGACGGATTTCACCCAGTGCATCGGCGACGCCATCGACCAGTATCGCTTCGACCGCAATCCGCGGCCAAAAGGGCAGGGTGCTGAGCCCCTGCTGTCCTTTCCCAACGGGGCACTGGTGCATTTTGCAGTCAGCAACAGCGAAGTTGCCATGGTGACGAAGCTGGCTGGCCTGACTACGGTCTTCCTGCCCTTCAACCAGGGGGACCACGGCGCGGCGGGCAACCCGGTAAACCCACAGGGAGGCCACCGTACGGCTTACCTTTGGGAGCAGGTGTGGGAGCGCGAAAGCTGGCTGGAAATCCTCGGACGGTACCTGATCGCCCAACGGGACAAAAAGAAGCAGATCACCCAGATCATCTTCCCCCGGTTCCATCAGCTCGACGCCACGCGCAAGCTCCAGGCCGCCGTGCTCGCGGACGGGCCGGGCGGCAAGTACCTCGTCCAGCATTCAGCGGGCTCGGGCAAAACGAACTCCATAGCGTGGACCGCACACTTCCTCGCCGAGCTGCACGACGCGCAAAACAAGAAAGTCTTCGACACCGTGCTGGTGATCTCAGACCGCACGGTGATTGATTCGCAACTTTCGGAAGCGCTCTTCGATTTCCAGCGGCAGACCGGCGTGGTCGCGACAATCACGACCAACGACGGTAGCAAAAGCGCAGCGCTGGCGGAGGCGCTCTCGGGCGACAAGAAAATCGTGGTCTGCACGATCCAGACCTTCCCTTTCGCGCTGGAAGCAGTGCGCAAGTTGGCTGCCACGCAGGGCAAACGCTTCGCGGTAATCGCGGACGAGGCGCACAGCTCGCAGACCGGCGAAGCGGCGGCAAATCTGAGGGCGGTGCTTTCCCCCGAGGAACTCGCGGACCTCAACGACGGTGGTGAGGTCAGCACGGAAGATATCCTCACCGCGCAGACGGCGGCGCGAGCCGACGATGGCGGCATCACTTTTGTCGCATTCACGGCGACGCCGAAGAACAAGACGATGGAGATCTTTGGCACGCGACCCGATCCATCGCGGAAGCCGGCGAAGGACAACGTACCGTTCCCATTCCACGTCTATTCCATGCAGCAGGCCATCGAGGAGAAGTTCATCCTCGACGTGCTGCATAACTACACGTCTTACAAGCTGGCTTTCAAGCTAGCGCACCAGGGGAAGGACTACGACGAGACAACGGTGGAGCGAAGCGCGGCGTTGAAGAGCATCATGGGCTGGGTGCGGCTCCACCCGTACAACATCGCGCAGAAGGTCCAGATCGTGGTGGAACACTTCCGCGCCTTCGTAGCCCCGCTGCTCAATGGCAAAGCCAAGGCAATGGTGGTGGTGGGAAGCCGCGTCGAGGCCGTTCGCTGGCAACTGGCCATCGACAAATACATCAAGGAACGCGGCTACCCTATGCGGACGCTAGTAGCCTTCTCCGGTGAGGTGAGCGACAAGGAATCCGGCCCAGATGGTTTCACGGAGAACAGCCACGCCCTGAACCCGAACCTGCGAGGCCGTGACATCCGCGAAGCCTTCAAGGGCGACGAGTATCAGATTCTGCTTGTAGCGAATAAATTTCAAACCGGCTTCGATCAGCCGTTGCTCTGCGGGATGTATGTGGACAAGCGCCTGGCTGGCATCCAGGCCGTGCAGACGCTCTCCCGCCTAAACCGAGCCTACCCTGACAAGGAGACCTACGTGTTGGATTTCGTGAACGACACGGCTGAAGTCCTCGCCGCGTTCAAGGCGTACCACACGACAGTCGAGCTCTCGGCGACTACTGACCCAAATCTCGTCTTCAACATTCGCGCCAAGCTCGACGCCGCTGGCCACTACGATGACTTCGAAGTGGATCGCGTCGTGGAGGTGGAGCTAAAACCGGGTGCCAAGCAGAGCGAATTGCTGGCGGCGATTGAGCCCGTAGTGGATCGCCTGATGAAGCGCTACAAAGCCGCCCAGGAAGCGCTGAAGGTGGCAAAAGAAAGGACGGACGGACCAGCCACCAAGGCTGCCCTGGAAGAGCTGAATGCCCTGATCCTTTTCAAGCGCGACATGGGCGCGTTCATCCGGCTTTACACCTTCCTTTCCCAAATTTTCGACTACGGAAACACCGCCATCGAAAAGCGTGACATCTTCTACAAACGCCTGCTTCCGCTACTGGAGTTTGGGCGTGAGCGGGAGGGTATCGACCTCTCGAAAGTGGTCTTGACGCATCACAATCTGCGCAACCTCGGCAAGCGCGCGATGCCGTTGAGCGAGGGTGAAACTCCTAAGCTAGAGCCAATCACCGAAGCTGGCAGCGGCAGAGTGCAGGAAAAAGAGAAAGCCCACCTCGCCGAGATCATCGAAAAGGTGAACGATCTTTTCGAAGGCGAACTTACCGACCAGGATAAGTTGGTTTACGTGAACAACGTGATTAAGGGGAAACTGCTGGAGTCGGAAACGCTGAGGCAGCAGGCGACGAACAACACCAAAGAACAGTTCGCCAATTCGCCCGACCTGAAAACTGAGCTTTTGAACGCCATCATGGGCGCACTGGATGCGCACACCCTGATGAGCACGCAGGCGCTGAATTCCGAGACAGTGCAGCGTGGCCTAAAAGACATTCTCCTCAACAACGCGGGTCTATGGGAGACCCTGCGTGCCAAAGTTGCCAGCTAGCCAAGGAATGAAAAGACGGAGGACCAATCCCTGTAATACCCCTGAACGTTATGAGCTGCGATTTTGTAGTGTTCGATCTGGAGACAACGGGGCTCTCGCCCCGTTACCATGAGATCATCCAGATCGCAGGAACACGCATGCGGAACGGGACGGTCGTTACCAGGGACAGCTTCTTCTCCTACGTCCGCCCGGAGGGACCGATTTCCAGCTTCATCACGGCATATACGGGTATTTCCACGAGGGATGTGGCCAACGCACCGCCGATCTGTAAAGTGCTGGCCGCTTTCTCGGAATACGTCGGCGAAGCCGTCCTGATCGCGCACAACGGGCAGCGGTTCGACGCGAAATTTCTTTGGGCCGTCTGCGAGCAGAAGCAGTTGAAGGCCCGACCGGTGGAGCTGATCGATTCGATACACCTCTCGAAGAGGCTCTTTGGCTCAAGCCGAGGGACGGGTCACGGGCTCGATGTAGTCCTCGCCCGCATGAAAGTGGCCATCAGCAACAGGCGCCGGCACGACGCCCGCGGTGACGTTTCCGGCTTGGCACAAGCGGTGGAACGTATGTGGCGGAAACTCAATCTCGACGCGACATGCAGCGGTATCCCACGGGCGCAAACCCTCCTGCCCAAACCCTCTGTACAACGATGAAATTCACAAAGCAGCAACAGGACGCCATCGCCCACCCCAAGGGTAACCTTCAGATCCTCGCCTGCGCCGGTTCTGGCAAAACCGAGGTAGTCGCCCGTCGAATCGCAAAGCTCATCGCCGACAAGAAATGCGAGCCGCGAAACGTCATCGCCTTCACCTACACGGAAAAGGCCGCCGGCGAATTGAAGGACCGGATTCACACCCGCTGTCGCGAGGCCTCCGGCTCGGTGATCGGAATGGCGGAGATGTATGTCGGAACCATCCACGGCTTCTGCCTCGATCTGCTCCACCGGGAGGTGCCTGAATTTCTGAAGTATGGCGTGCTCGATGAGGTGCAGCAAAAGCTTTTCATCGATCGCTACTCCAACCTCAGCGGACTAGGGACCTCCACCGACCTCGTTGGCGGCACACTGCGACGGTACGTCGACACCAACAATTACACGACAGCTTTGGGCATCCTGCGTGAAACCGATACTGACCCAAAATTGCTGAAGGGGGTATCGGTCGCGGACAATCTCAAGACTTATGAACAGCTCCTCAAGAAACGACGATATCTCGACTACTCTTCCATCCTAGCGGAAGCCGCACGTGCGTTGGGCACAGACCCGGATTTGCAGAAGCGGCTGCGTGAACGCATCCGCTACGTGATCGTTGACGAGTACCAGGACCTGAACCCCATTCAGGAGCAAATCGTCCGGCAGCTGCATGACCTCGGGGCCAGCATCTGCGTCGTCGGCGACGACGATCAGACAATCTACCAATGGCGTGGCAGTGATGTCGGCAACATCCTCAAGTTCGCCAAAAACTACCCCAGAGTCACCCAAATCCCGCTCGAGGAAAACTTCCGGAGCAGCGAAGGGGTAGTCAACACGGCTCGGGAGTTCATCGAACAGAACGCCCAAAGGCTGGCAAAGAGAATGAAGGCGGCCGGGAGCCAGCGGTACGAGCAAGGGGACATCACTGCGCTGGTCTTTAACGATCCGTACGAAGAAGCCGCCTACATCGTACGCACGATCAAAAGTCTGGTGGGCGTCGCCTTCAAAGAAGATGACGAAGAACGGGGCTTGTCCTATTCGGACTTCGCGGTGCTGCTTCGCTCGGTAAATAAAAACGGGGCACCAATCACCGAAGCACTGCAGGCGGCGGGCATCCCGGTTCTAGTGGTCGGCATGAACGGCCTATTCGACACGGTCGAGGCGCAAGCGACCCGTCTGATGTTCTACTTTCTCGCAAGTCATGAGACCTCAGTGCCAGATACATACCCGCGCCAAAAAAATCCTCCGCCCAAGGTTGGCGACGTGCAGCGGGCCTGGGAGCGCGCCGACCTCGGCATCAATCCCGCTGCGCTCAAGACCGCCCTCGCGCAGGTGGCCGCAATCAAGAAGGCGCTGGAGTCCGGGGAAGAGAAGCGGTTCTCTGCCTACTCGCTGCAGCGCGTGTACCTCGCGTTCCTCGAGAACATCGCCATCCGCGAGGAGAAGGTCCCGCCAACTAAAACCGGGGAGCCCCGGGGGGAGGTCGTGTTCTACAACCTCGGGAAATTCAGCCAGCTGATTTCCGATTTCGAAGAAATCCACTACCAATCGGATCCGTTGGAGAAGTTCAAAGGATTTGGCTGGTTCCTGGAGTTTGGCGCTGCAGAGGCCTATCCCGAGGGTTGGCAGACCAACCAGTACGCCAACCCGGATGCGGTAAAAATCATGACGGTCCACCAAGCAAAGGGAATGCAATGGCCGGTGGTTTTCCTGCCGGCGCTGTTGAAAAATCGATTCCCGAGCAAACGGCAAGGCGGGCGCAGTGTCTGGCACCTGATTCCCGCGGCAGCAGTGCCTAATCAAGCGCGATATCTCGGCGACCTCGAAGACGAGCGCCGGCTCTTTTACGTCGCCATGACCCGTTCGCAGAAGTTCCTTTTCATGACGACAGGGCCGGTGCCAGGAAATCGGTTGTACCAGAATGAGTCTGCGTTCTTGGATGATGTCCGGGCCTCGAAGTATGTGCTGCGGCGGGAAATAAGTCTTGCCGGGCGAACCCGGCTGCCGCGCAAAGCCAAAGCTAGCGTAGCCAACGTCGTCTTTTCCTTCACAGATCTGAAATATTTCTTCGAGTGTCCGTACCAGTTCAAACTGCGGGTGCTCTACGGATTCAACGCGCCCATCCATGAGGCGCTAGGCTACGGGAAGTCGTTACACGATGCATTGGCCGAAATGCATTCTCGTGCGCTCTCCGGGAAAATGCCGACGGCAGAGGATGTCACGGCGCTGGTTGACCGGCATCTCCACGTGCCCTACGCGTATCCTGCTCTTAAGGAGAAGCTCAATGCCTCCGCAACAGAAGTGTTGCGCAAATACATCAAGAAGAATCAGCCGCACTTCAAGACCCTTGAGTTCTTCGAAAAGGACATCCAGATCAACCTCGGCGGCGGCATCTCCGTAGTTGGGCGGATCGATCTCGTGCGCAAAACCGACACGAACGAAGTGAAGATCGTGGACTTCAAAACATCGGAACGCTGTCAGGAGGAAGCCGTGACCGAAACCCAACTCCACGTCTACGCACTTGGATACCTCGAATTGACAGGGCGGCGGGCGGACTATGTCGAAATCTACGAACTTGAGGATCAGCATCCAAAGACTAGATCCGTTGACGATCTCTTCGTCGAAGGGGTGAAGGCGCAGGTCAAAGACGCGGCGAACGTGCTTCGCACGGGAGTGCTGAAACCCACTCCTTCAAAAACGAAATGTGGAGACTGCGACCAAGGAAAGCTGTGTTCGGAATGCTGCGTGGCAGTTCGCTAATCCGTGCCAGCGGTCGGACGGTGATGCCGGACTCGGCCTCATCGGCCGACCGCTGACATTTTCATGTCCCTAGCCGACGCCGCCAGGCTCAACGTCCCCGTCGCCGGCACCCGCGACCCACATGGCCTTGCTGATGGCAATAACGTCGAGTCCCATGGTCTGATCCCGCGGTCACCAACGGATTCTCGTTCCTTTGCGGAGCAAGTCGCGGAGTTCAAACACCCGGTGCACGTAAGGTTTCACGGTACCGTTTTCGTCATCATCAATCCAGCAAAGGACGGCCACTGGTTTTTTGTCCTCCTTGAACCGATGTCCACGAACGCGAGGCTTGTGGCCATGGAAAAGAAACGAGGTGCTTCTTACCTCCAGTTCGAGATGCACCTCCTCAGCCTTCCCCTTGAGTTTGACCAACATATCCGGGAACCGCGTCTGGGCCCTGACGATTCTTTCGATTCCCAGCTTCTTTTGCCCAGCGGCGACTACCGTCAAGACCTCTTGTTCGTTCCGGGGATCGCGGCCGAGACCGGGAATATCCTGGCGGGCAAGCTGGTGCCTTTTCGTGTAGCTCCTGATTGCTTCGAATTCCCTCCTTGAGATCCGGCTAATGGTCGTCTGGGTGAAAGGTGGCTTTCTCAGGAACCGAGAGATGGGTTTGATCACTACCGGATCGCTGAGTGGCGTGCCGAGAGTTCTTCCTTTGATCATCCAGGCAGAGCCAACATAGAGGTCACGCGCCCTGCGCGGAACGTCCCCATACCAAGCTTCCTCAACGCACTCATAGAAACCGGTGACAAGGCTGAGGGGTCGCTCTTGGTTGTATGAAGTCGTGTAAGCGTAACTGATCCACCGGTCACCCTCCTCCACCATGCGAAAACCACGGGGCAGCCCATAGCTTTCGGGCCATTCAGTGCGCCAGACGAAGTTGGGGAGTGTCTCGAATGCCTCGAGGTGATGCTTCACAATGTAGTAGTTGCGTGTGTCTGAACTCATGCGGCCCCCTTGTTTTTTTGGTGCGCTCCTACGCTGGTAGGAATGTGAGTTTTGCCCTGCAGCGATCCTCACGCATCGATGTCGGTGAGTTGTTCACGTAGCGCCATCTGTCCAAGAAAACGTCGGAAACACGCTAGCTGCAAGAACTGCATGAAGCGACGCCTGGGCTTGAACCATACGGAGAAAAATGGCGGGCCGCCTACCCCTAAGCGACCCGCCTTGCTTCATTCTTCAAAACTCCCGCTAGGCGAAAGTTCTGAACCTTAAGCACGGCCAGTTAAGGCATTATCCATGCTCTTCGTCAATTATCATCGTCGGCGCGTTGCGGGAGTCTCGAAACTCCGAGGCATATTCAACACGTGTCCACCTCGTGGTGTAACAGGGTGCCCATGCATCGCCATATGCTGGTCACCGTGGGCTTTTCTTGCTACTTTCAGTCACGGAATTTGGCGGACAACTTGATTCCGTCACCGGTGAGGCGTAGCACAAACCAGAGTGAGAGCACCCCGAGGGCGTGCCAGTAGTCGATCATCGGCGCATGCACCAGCGATACCAACGTCCAATTCCACAGCCAGGAAAACGGCAAAGCCAATACGGCGAGCCAGATGACATTCGCGATGAATCCCAGCGAGATCAGCGCACTAAAGAACCCAATAATATCACGGTAAGACATATCGACTATTTTGACAGCGGTTACAGGTCAGCGATCACCCCGCACGGCATTGAGATCATCCATCATGGAATTGCCCCGCAGAATTTCACTCACGTGCTCGACCACCGCAGGCCAATCCTTGGGGAAGCGGTCGGACGGATGCCCGAGAAAGTCAGGGATGAGCACCAAACGCCGAGCGTCGATGCCCATGTACTCGCATTTGTCGACATGCGCCATCCGAGAAGATACATTATCGATCAGCACTCCCAGTTTGTCGACGTGGTGGGCCTGCGGAACGGCGAAACTGCCCACCCATTGTTCGCGCGCCACGACTTGGTCCGAGGTGAAGCCCAATTTGAAGACGTCGTTAGCGGTGCGAGCGTAGGCGCATTTGGCCGTAGTGAGCATACGCACCTCGTTCGAATCACGCGCCGCCACGCGACGGAGCGCATCGAGGAATTCCCGGGCGCCCGGACGTAGAAAGGTCCAGAGCTTGCCGCCTTCGAAGACGAGCACCGTGCGCCGCTTGCTGCCGGGCCGCTCCAGCGAGTGCACCAGCGTTTCGTCGAGATCCAACCAGATCATGAGTGATCTCCTTTCGGGTTCTTGCGGCCTTGCGAGGAGACCGTGGCGGTGCTTGATTTGCCCGTGACGGCAGGGCGTTGATTGCGGCATTTGGACCCCAGCCTTTTCCCCGCTCGATCATGACGTTGATGCGTCGAAACCGCAGCATCGGGGCCCCGTCCTGTCGGAGGCCACCACGCGGCCATTCTTTGTTTCACGGGTAGCGTTTGCACCTTGGCCAGCCACGTCCGCCGCCTTTTTGCCCGTGAGTGTGCGGCACAGGTTGCCCACAGCGGCAAAAAAGACCCGTCGGGAAACCCGAACACGCGATCGAGCACCAGGGAAACATCGACCGAGAGGAATTCATCAGTTTCTTGGCCCAATAGGTTGCCAATTTCTTCGACCCAAGATTTGCCGGGATCGAGCGGGTCGGGTGGGATTGCTGCGGCGATCTCCTCCGGTGTGACGCCGAGACGCTCTAGGAAATCCACGCGGAGCAATTCCCCGAACGTCGGGAGCGGCGGTCGGCCGGACCCTTTCCTGCCCCGGCTTTTTTTCGTGGGATGATTTTTCATGGGATCTTTTCGCGACTCAGGCGAGTACGGAGTATTCGATTGGGTTCAGCAAAACCACGACCGCGAGCCGGCCAACTGGAGTCAAGGCGACGTCCACCGGGATCTGGCTGCCGAGTCCGTGGGCGCGACTGATGAACCACTCGGCGGCGCTCGCGGGTGAGCCCAGCGTCCGGATCGCGGCCGAAAGCAGGCGGCCATCGAGTCGTTCGAGTTTTTTGATGCAAGTCCTACGGCGCGTAATTTCCTCACGGGCCGCGGCCACGATCCTGGCTTGCGAATTTCGTGCTCGCTGCCCCTTCATGATCGATCCTTTCGGGGCAGCGAGTGGTCCGGGTCGAGCGGCGACAGCCGCTTCTCGTCCCGCCAGAACGTGACAAGATATTGTTTTCTCCCTCGTCGTTTGCGTATCTCCACCGTATCGCCCGGTTTCAGACCGAATAGGCGAATGACCCGGCGCGGAAACAAAAGGACGAGTTGCCCATCGATCTCACGGACCCGGGCGATGCCGAGGCGCTGGCGTAGATCATTCATGATGCCGCCCCCGGGGCGGACGGAGCGGAGGCAGGTCCGCCAGACACACACGCCGGGCCCGGCCCGCTGCAAAGGCTGCATTCGCGGAAACCAGTTGAGCCCAGGTCACCTCGATGGACATGAGCATTAGCCAGCGCCTTTCCTTTTTCTTCCCGATCCTGGCTTCGAAAAAGATGACCCGGGCAAGATTCGAGTCGAGCGCGTCGCACGCGCGGCCGAGATAACGGCGCAGATCGGGCACCCGGACGATCCAAGGGCGGCAGATTTTGGATTGTTTATCCATGAAATCCTTTCGCGTTTGGTGTTTCGCCACCGCGGTGATCAGAGCGATTACGGGGAAGGAAGAAGTTGTCTCAGCTCGTGCGATCGCTCTTGCCTCACGAGATCGATCGGTCGTTGTCCGCCGAGTCGCCGGTTCGGCAGCCATAGCCACCGTCCCCATTTGAGGCAGGGCCTGCGCTTTACGAACATGCTGAACCATGCGTCGAAGGCCTGCATCCTTCGACCGAGTTCAAGAGCAACTTCTGGTAGTAGCTGCCGTTTCAGACTCTGACGTGATACCCGCAACAGGAGGGCCGCCTCGGCTAGACTCAACCCGGATTTCCGTAAGAAACCCGCTAGTCCGTACGGGCGCATGCGACCGCCGGTGCACCAACGGGCACGCCATATTACCTCCTCGCCGTGAACGTCGGCCTCATGGAACCGAGCGTCGCTTTCCCGCAGCACGTATAACCGTCGGCGCAGCCGCCACGCCACCAGTTCAAGAGCGACGGCGTCGCGATGGATGTCCAGGTCACCCCACCAAAG
>Ga0182021_10001759_pt1 | contig 25143 bp, 19 predicted proteins | sample 612E3MmetaG_FD_120493 | JGI IMG/M metagenome (GOLD analysis project Ga0182021, IMG submission 120493) | Permafrost microbial communities from Stordalen Mire, Sweden - 612E3M metaG (Illumina Assembly) | ecosystem: Environmental > Terrestrial > Soil > Wetlands > Permafrost | place: Sweden... | reverse complement strand
TTTCTCAGCGCAAAAATCATCCGGGCGGCGTCCACGAATCCCGGATCTTTGTGCGTTATGAAGTTTCTGCTGTAATCGCACTGGGCGTATTCACCCACCAGGCGGAACGTCTCGTCGTAATTGAAGACGACATTCCCTTCGATCACGTTCCCTCTCGGTCTCATTCCCGCGTACGTCTTCCCGTCGGGGAGAAGGTCGAGCCAGTCCTTCAGCAGCGGGTACTTCGTGCTGTACGGGGGCTTCTTGATATCGACCGATTCGGTCAGCCTCTTCGTGTATATCCCCTTCTCGCCGAAGAAATACGGGATCTCATCCATGCCGAAGTCGTACCACATTGACTTGAGCTGGTAGGCCGGCCCGTATCCCTCGATGAATATGTTGTTCCTGATGACGATGTCTTGTCCGCCGTTGCTGTAGACCGTCCCGAATGACGCAACCTTGTAAAAGACGTTCCCCTCAACAAGGACGCCGCAGGTGGCGTCGTCGCAGTACACTCCCATCGTCCACTTCCTGTCGGGCCGCCCCACGTGGTGGAAGAAGTTCCAGCGGACGACGTTTCCCTGGTCGCTTGGGTCCCTGCCGAGGTACCAGGCCGATGCGTCATTGGAGTTCCGGGCGACGTCGTGTATCAGGTTGAACTCGAACACGTGTTCGTTCCCGTGGACGAATATCGCCTGCATGTCCCCGTTGAATATCTCATTGTGCGCAACGGTATTGCCGCACCCGTCGACCATGATTCCCGAGGCCCCCGCCTTGTTTCTCCTGTCGTAATCGTGTATCCGGCAGTCCGTTACGGTGCATCCTCCGGGTGTGAGGTCCTTCTTGCTCCCTCCGCCGAGTATGATCCCGCCGGATCCGGTGTTGTACACCTCGCAGTGGTCGATGACGTGTCCTTTCCCGGCGTCGCGGTCCCAGACGGTGTTCACATAGGACTGCGATTGAATGCTCCCCACTTCGCGTGATACCGGGACTCCCGTGTAGTCGTCCGCGACGGCGCCCGGCACCGCGGGCCGTGCCCCTTGCCCCATCATGAGGCCCACCGTCCCCACGTTGCGTATGACGCATTCTGTCACGCTGTCCCGTTCTCCCCCCTCGATGTACACGCCGATTCCCCTCCCGCTTTCTATTATGAACGATCGTAACACGACGTGCGAGATGTGATCAAGCGCTATGAGTGGCTCATCAAGCATGGAGACGGAAACATGCGCGCTCGCGATGTCCCCCGGAGGCCAGAAGAAGAGAAGCCCCTTCTCCCTGTCGACGTACCATTCCCCCGGCTCATCAAGCTCTTCGAGGAGATTGAGCGCGATGTACTCGTTGAAATTCTGGCCGGATGCGAGCCCGTATATGTGGGGGGAGGCGAGCGTCAACTCGTGACGAACCGTGTCGATCGATGCTACCCGGATCCTGTCGTCTGCGAATCCATAATTGAAATATCCTTGCAGCCAGACGTCCTTTCCGCCCGCCCACCGGGCATGGCGCGCGTCCGTGTACCGGAATCTCCCTCCCCGGTTGGAATGATCGCCTGTTCGGGGAGTCGAGCCGGGGTCGATTATCGTCCCGAGCGCAATTCCTCCCCTGTTGGGGTAACGGGCGATCTGCATGACCGTGTCGTTCCAGAAGAGTTCCATCGAGGCGGGCACAACGGGAGTTCCGAATCCGAACTGCTTCTGATCCCCGAAATCGGTGATACCCATCGATTTCAGGTCGGCCTCGAGAACGAACTGTTTTGAGCTGTCGGGGAGCCTCCGGAGCGCCTCGGGGTCGTGGGCTGGGTGGAAAAGTGACGAAGGTATCATCCTTCCGCCCGAAATCCGGACGTATGCTCCGGGGAGAGCGGAGTATGTTGCGGTGTTTCCCGGGGTCCCCCCGTCATTGGTCTTGAGCTCGAACGTCCGTGTTAGGGGATATGTCCCTTCTGAGATCCAGACCGTCGTCCGCTCCTCGGCTGCTCGGCGAGATCCGGACTTGAACGCGCGAACGGCGTCGCGCGCCCGCTCAAGCGTTAGGAATGGACGCTCTTTCGTCCCGGGGTTCCTGTCGCTCCCGGCGGGGGAGACGAAGAATTCCCCGGCCCGCCCGGTTGTGAAGAAGAGCGATCCGAGGAGGGCGGCTTCGAGAACGCGTCTGCACCAGCGCCGCATTTCCGGCGGCATCGCCGGATCAGGTCGTGCCTGAGTCCCCCGAGAGGAGGTGATGGGAGTTTCCGTATGGTTTCGCGTTCCTACCTGTTCGCCTCGAAGAGCGTCCAGGGGTTCGAATTCATGTCTTTGAGGTACGGTTCCTGCCATTTGTATTCCGGATGTTGGGTGAGAAACGTGGATGCGATAAAATCCTCCCCGCACGGATGCCTCATGACTTATGGAATGCAGTGCCAATATACCCCCTCCGCGTGAGACGCGCAACATTCCCTACGGTTCCGGAGTCGCGGGTATTTTGGACTCGCACGCCTCCTCCGTTCCCCGCGCCTGCGCGTCGTTGCACTCCAGGGCTGGAGTCCCGGCGGCAAGTGTTGACACTGTTCAAACCCCGGCCTATATTGCCATCTCCTCTCCCCCCCGAAGGCTGAATCGGCGTCCCCGGGAAGAGGTTTGCCCCCATGACCGAAAGCGTTCCGGCGATGAATCGATTGAGCTTGTTAGGAGTTCTCCTCCTCGGGGCGGGTGCCTTGCGCGCGGCCCCGGAGCGAATGACGTTCGTTCCCGCGGACAATCCCTCGATCCGCTATTTCGGCCGCTGGGACATGACGGACCCGCTCCGTCCCCGGTATTCCTGGCCGGGCGTCTACATCTGCGCCGGATTCCGGGGAACCCGGATCGGCGTTCGTATACTCGACACGACCGACTACTTCAATGTCTATGTTGACGGGACGCTGCACGGGGTGTTTCACGGCACGGGAAAGGGAGCGCCGGATTACGTCGTCGCCGACTCGCTGGACGACGTCCCCCACACCTTCAGGTTCAGCAGGAGGAACATTACGTTCGAGGAACCGTACACGTTCTGCGGTCTGCTTCTCGACGCGGGAGGAGAGATCCTGGCGCCGCCTCCCTCACCCGCGAGGAAGATGGAATTCATAGGCGATTCATTCGTCGCGGCGGAGAGCGATGAAGCGACGGTCCAGACGCTGGGATGGGAGGCGAGGTTTCCCGTGACGAATATTGACATGGGATTCGCCCCCCGGATCGCGAGGCACTTCCAGGCGCAGTATGTGACGACGTGCCGATCGGGGGCGGGCATGTACTGCGACTGGCGGGGAAATGTCAACGAGACCGTCCCGGCGCGGTTCGACAGGACGCTCATGGAATCCTCTCTGCCAAAGTGGGATTTCACGAAGTGGGTTCCGGAGATTGCCGTCGTCTCTCTCGGCCTGAACGACTTTTCCGGGCTCAAGGACAGCACGGGGAAGGTGTCGGAGATCAAGTCCGGGCTCTTCCGCGCGGCATACAGGAGATTCCTCGGGACGCTTCGCACCGTCTATCCGGGTGTGCGGATCGTCGCTGTGGCGGCATACACCCCCTGGATACGGGACAACGTCAGCAAGATCGTCGAAGAGGAGCAGGCTTCAGGCCGGCATGATGTCTTCTATGCCCGGTTCGACAGATTCGAGGGAGGATATGTCGGGAACGGTCATCCCACGGTCGGGACCCACGGGCGGATGGCTGATCAGTTGATCGCGCAGATTGAGGCTTTGCACGTCTTTGAACACAATCCGGAGTGAGTCATGGTCCATCACATTGTATCGTTCGCATGCGCCGTCGTTGCGGCGACGGTGCCGTTCACGGCTGCAGCGCAGTTTGAAAAGGACACGATCGGGACGACGGCGGGGAATGTGGAAATCACGTTTATTGGGCACGGCACGCTCATGCTCCGCTGGGCGGGAAAGACGATCCACGTCGACCCGTGGACAAAGCTCGCCGGCTACGACGACATGCCGAAGGCCGACCTCATCCTCATAACGCACCACCACGGCGATCACCTTGACACCGCCGCCATCAACGTGCTCAGGACCGGCTCGACAGGTGTCATCCTGACGGAAAAGTGCGCGGAGCAGGTGAAGGGGGGGACCGTGATGAAGAACGGGGACGTGAAGAAGGTGCTGGGCCTCACCGTCGAGGCGGTTCCCGCGTACAATCTTGTCCACAAGCGCCCCGACGGCATGCCGTTCCATCCGAAGGGGGAGGGGAACGGCTATGTTCTCACGATCGGGCACACGCGCATTTATATCGCCGGGGACACAGAGAACACGCCGGAGATGGAGGCACTGAAGAATATCGACGTCGCGTTCCTCCCGATGAATCTCCCCTACACGATGACGCCGGAGATGGTGGCGGAAGCGGCAAAGGCGTTCAAACCGAAGATCCTCTATCCCTATCACTACTCGCTGACCGATCCGTCGAAGCTCGTCGAGCTCATGAAGGGAACAAAGGGGATTGAGGTGCGCGTCCGGAATATGAAATAGAGTCCGCCTTCAGAGATATCGCAGGCAGAGCCGGCATAGGCTGCCGTTCGTGGCTGAATTTGACATCGGAGACGCATCACCCTATATTGTCAGTCAATCCACCGCACGGGAGCTTCCACCACAGGGGCCGGGAATTTGAGTTTTCTCTGGATCGCGTTCGGCGTCGTCGTCGTTGTGATGCTGGCGATCGACCTCGGTGTCTTCAATAGGAAGGCGCACGAAGTCGGCTTCAGGGAAGCGCTCGTCTGGAGCATTGTATGGACCGTCGTTGCCCTCCTCTTTAACGGTGCGGTGTTCCTGTACGCGGGACCCGAACGGGGGCTGGAGTTCTTCACGGGATACGTCATTGAACGGTCCCTCTCGTTCGACAATCTCTTCGTCTTCCTCCTCATTTTCTCTTACTTCGGCGTTCCCAGGCAATATCATCACCGCGCGCTCTTCTGGGGGGTCGTGGGTGCGCTCGTGACGCGCGCCGCGTTCATCGCCGCCGGTGTCGCCCTCATCGTCCGTTTCGAGTGGATCCTCTACATCTTCGGAGCGATCCTTGTCTACAGCGGATGGAAGATGTTGAAAGAGAACGACGTCGAGGTGCATCCCGACAGAAACATTCTCATCCGCGCGGCCCGGAAGTTCTTTCCCGTCTCCTCGGAGTTCGGCGCGGGCCGGTTCTTCCTCCGGAAAGACGGCAGGCTCTTCCTCACGCCGCTCGTCCTTGTGCTCATCACGATCGAGACGACTGATATCATATTTGCCGTCGATTCGATACCCGCTGTGTTTGGCGTGACGCACGACCCTTTCGTCGCGTTCACATCGAACATCTTCGCGATCCTCGGCCTTCGCGCCAGCTATTTCCTTCTTGAAAGCGTTTTGAAGACGTTCCGTTACCTGAGCCAGGGACTGTCAGTCGTCCTGATATTCATCGGACTCAAGATGCTTGCCGCCGATTTTGTCCATATCCCGATCGGCATGGCCCTGGGGATTGTCATGGGGGTGCTCGCCGTGGCGATCGTTGCGTCGATCGCCGTGGAGCGCCGTGACAGGCGCCATTCGCGAAAGCCCGGGTGATGCGCGCGCTGGGTTTCAGCATCGGCTTTTTGATGCACCTCCGGAGCCTGGTCCTCGTTCTTGGCCTCTCCTTCATGCCCGGCCGGGTTCTCTCCGTCTCCGGATCCGCTCCGGTTCAGGACATCCCGGGCGTGATACGGCACGGGCCCCGGAATACAAAAGAGATAGCGCTCACGTTCGATGCATGTTCCTCCCGCAGGCGTGGCAAGCTCGATACGGCGGTCGCGGGCGTTCTCATTCGGACCGGTACTGCGGCGACTGTATTTCTCGGCGGGAAATGGGCGAGCGATGTCAGCCCGGCCCTCCGGCCGCTTCTTGCGGATTCCTTGATGGAATTCGGCGATCATGCCTATATGCACCCTCACCTCATGCGTCTCTCTGACGACAGCGTCAGGGGGGAACTCCGGAAGGCGCAGCGCGCGATTGCCCGGGTCACCGGGAGGAGGCCGGTCCTCTTCCGCGCCCCCTACGGTGAAGTGGATGCGAGGGTCGCTGCCGTGGCGGAGTCGCTCGGGTTGACCGTGATTCAGTACGATCTCCCCTCCGGCGATCCCGACCCGAAGCTTACCCCGCAGGCCATCGTCCGGTACGTCGTGTCGCGGGCAAGGGGGGGCTCGATTATCGTCATGCACATAAACACGCGCGGGTGGCACACAGCGGAGACGCTCCCGGAAATCATCGACGGCCTCCGCAAACGGGGATTCACGTTCGTGACGGTAAGCCGTCTTCTTGCCCGGAAGAGTCGTCCCGGCATGTGATTTCCGGCCGGAAGCCCTTCCCTTTCAGTACCCCTCTTTCCTGACCGTCACTTTCCCCCTGAACGACCGGAACAGGTACGTAAAATAGCCGAGCGCGATGAGGATTCCCACGGTCCACCAGACGATCCCGACTCCCAGACCGTAGCTCTGCGTCGCCGTGTTGTAGACCGTAAGTCCGAACCTTTCCTCTGTTGATGCGGGGAGGACGTATGGGAAGAGGCCGAACGCGGTTGAGGAGAGCATGCCGGCGATAAACGCCGTCGACGACAGGAATGCCTTCACGTCGTCGGACTTCCGGTTAAAATAAAAAACACCGACGAGTCCTGCAGCGCCGATGAGGGGGAACACGTACCCCCACGGATGTTCTGAATAATTGGCCGCCAGACCCGGCCGTATCGCAAAGGCGGAAACCGCCGCGCCGATCGACGTAACGAGGACGCCCCATGACCAGGTGCGCGCGCCCGCGCGCGCCCGTCTCTGCACCTCCCCCGAGGTTTTCATTGCAAGATAGTTTCCGCCGTGGACCGCGAGCGTCGAAAGTCCGACGAGCCCCATCACGACCGTGAACCAGTCCAGTATCCCTGCATCCGGTTGAACCGTGAACGACGTCCAGAGGGGCTCGAAAAAATACCCGTCCTGCCTGAGCGGGACCCCCCGGACGACGTTCCCGAGCGCCGCGCCGAGGAAAACTGAAAGGAGCGTGCTTCCGAACGAAAACGTGGCGTCCCAGAACGACCGCCACATAGGGTGATCCACCTGGTGGCGAAGTTCGATCCCGAGCCCGCGCAGTATGAGGAGCCAGAGGACGATCATCAGGGGGAGATAAAACCCGCTGAAGCTCGATGCGTACAGGAGCGGGAACGCGAAGTAGAGTGTTCCCCCGGCCGCAAGGAGCCAGACTTCATTCCCGTCCCAGAACGGCCCGATCGCGCCGAGAACAAGCCGGCGTTCGTCGTTGTCCTTTGCGACGGCGATGTGAAGCACCCCGGCACCGAGATCGAACCCGTCGAGGATGACGTACATGCAGAGCATGAACGCGACGATGCAGAACCAGAGGATCTCCATCGGTTCAGTCCCTTTCGTGTTGGGCGATGCGCGCGGGTCCCGCTCCTATGGCTTTCATTACAAGGAGGAGAAAAAGCACCCCGATGACGAAGTACAGGCCGAGGAATCCGAGGAGCGTGAAGAGCGTGTTCCCCGCCGAGACCGTCGCCGACGTTCCCGCCGGCGTCCTGAGGAGTCCGTAGACGAGCCACGGCTGCCTTCCGAGTTCCGCGGTGATCCATCCGGCCGAGTTGGCGATGAACGGGAAGGGGAATGAGAGCATAACAATCCAGAGGAACGCTCGCGACGCGTACGCCCTCTTCCTCCAGAGGAGCCAGCTCCCCGCCGCGGTGATAAGTATGAATATCGTCCCCAGCCCCACCATGATGTGATAGCTGTAATACAGGAGAGGAATGTTTGTCGGCCACGTGTCCGCGGGGAATGCGTCAAGCCCTTTGACCTGGGCCCCCCACCTGTTGTACGTGAGGAAGCTCAGCATTTCCGGGACGTGAAGGGGATTGTCAAGCCTCTTCTTTTCCATGTCGGGCTGCCCGATGAGCACGAGCGGTGCTCCGTTCTCCGTCCGGAACAGCCCCTCCATTGCCGCAAGCGCCGCCGGCTGGCTATGCGCGACGTTTTTCCCCTGCGCATCTCCGGTGGGAAATGCCAGGAGCAGCGACGAGATGAGTCCCGCGATAACCCCGGTCCTGACGAATATCTTCCCGTATTCTTCATCCCTCCGCGCCAGGAGGTAATATGCTCCCGTGGAGGCGACGCAGAACGATCCGGTGACGACTGCGCCTGTCATGTTGTGCAGATACTGCCAGAGCGCCCATGGGTTGAGAAGCAGGTCTGCGAAGCTGCTCAGCATGAGCGTTCCGTTCGGACCTGCCGCATAGCCGACGGGATGCTGCATCCAGGCGTTCGTCACGATGATGAAGTACCCCGAGATCCATGATCCCAGGAACACGAGGAACGCCGAAAGGAAGTGCAGCTTCGAGCCGAGCCGTTTTTCGCCGAAGAGAAAGAGCCCGAGGAAACTGGACTCCAGGAAGAACGCAAACACCCCCTCCATGGCGAGCGTCTGACCTATGACGCCCCCCGCGTACGTCGAAAACCGGGCCCAGTTCGTGCCGAATTCGAATTCCATGGGGATCCCTGTCACCACCCCCACGGCAAAGTTGATGGCGAATATCTTTCCCCAGAATCGTGCGCCGGTGTTATAGATCTCTTTTCCCGTCCGGAGTGAAACCCACTTGAGTATGACGATAAGGAGCGCTAGACCCATCGTGAGTTGCGGGAAGAGATAATGATACGTTGCGGTAAACGCGAACTGCAGCCTGTGGAGGAGGAGGGCGTCTTCCATGGGGGGGTTCCTTTCATCGGGATCGGGATACAATGTAGCAAAACAGCAGGTATCTTCCTATATTCGGTTCTGTTGAACCCCCGGCTTCTCTCCCATGAACGATAAACGACTCGTGAAAGCCGCAGAACGAATCGAGTCCCCAAGGCTTCTGTTCGTGCGCCCGGTTCTTTCGGATGCTGCGGAGATTCTCTCACGCTATGCTTCTGATCCCGAGGTCACGCGGTTCGTGGCATTCCGGAGGCATGAGTCGTTGAAGGAAACGCGCGATTTTCTCTCATGGAGCGATGCAGAGTGGGAGCGCTGGCCGGCGGGCCCCTACCTTGTGCGGTCGCGCGCGGATAATTTGCTCCTGGGAAGCACCGGTCTTTCATTCGAAACCCCGTCGCGGGCCATGACCGGATATGTGTTCGCCCGCGACGCGTGGGGACACGGGTACGCAACCGAAGCGCTCCGTACGATGTCTGCCGCGGCTGCCTCCGCGGGGGTGAAGCGTCTCTACGCGCTCTGCCACACAGGTCACGCCGGATCATGGCGAGTTCTTGAGAAGGGGGGATTCACTCGCGAAGGGATTCTCAGGAGGTACATGGAATTCCCCAACCTGGTCCCCGGCGAGCCGGCCGACGTATACTGCTACGCCCTTATTCTCTGAACGTCCGGTCTCCGTTGGTCGCGATAGATCGCGCGGCGTACGGCTCTCCCCGCGCCGCAGATTGAATTCGTAAAAATCTCTCCGTATGTTGAATCCGCTTTAGAATGAGGTCTGCTCCACACCTGGAAGGCTTTGGCGCATGGAACAATCCGCGGCTCTTGTCTCCCTACTCCTCTTTCTGTTTCTGCCGGGAGGTGCACCCCCCGATATCCCCTCTCCCGCCAGAACGGGGTATGTCCAGATCGGGAAGTATTCCCTCTATTATGAAGAGACGGGGAAGGGGGATCCGCTCATACTTATTCACGGGGGGCTCCTCGACAGGAGGATGTGGGACGGACAGTTCGAGCTTTTCGGACGCTGGTCCCGCGTTATCCGGTATGATCTCAGGAACCAGGGGCTTTCCCACGGAGTGCCCGATTCCTTCTCCTACCACGAAGACCTCAACAGGCTCATGGAGGCACTCGGAATTCAGCGCGCGAGGCTTGTCGGGCTCTCTCTCGGCGGGAAGATCGCGATCGACTTCGCGCTGATGCACCCGGAGAAGGTGAGTGCTCTTGTTCTTGTCTCGTCAGGCCTGTCGGGATACGAAAACCGGGATTCCTCTGTTGTGGTCAATGAGAAGAAACAGGCTGACGCGTCGACGAAGCGTGATATGAATGCCTACATTGAGTATTTTCAGCGGTCATGGACCGATGGCCCGCGCCGGACCCCGGAACTGGTGAACCGTGATGTCCGCCAGAAAGTGCATGACATGATCAAATCGACGCTCAACAAGCCTGAAGGCTACTGCACAATCATTCCCCTGGAGCCCCCCGCGCTGGGGCGTCTTTCGTCGATCAGGATTCCGACGCTCCTCGTCCAGGGCGAGCTCGACAATTCCGGCGTACAGGAAATCGCAGGACTCGTCCTCAAGGCCGTTCCGGGCTCCAGGAAAGTCGTCATCAAGGGAGCGGCGCACATGGTGAACATGGAGAAGCCGGAAGAGTTCAACGAGGTCGTCGGCGAGTTCCTTTCAAAATAAGACGCGTACAGCAGAAAACGCGATGCCCACCGGCGCGCTGCTCCGCAGTTGATAACCTTCACACACACCTCCGTTCCGGAGTATCGTATGGACAGAACTTCTCTTCTCCTTCTCAGCGCCCTCTCACTGCTTCTGTATACCGGTTTCAGGCCTGATGACGAGCTGGAAAAAGGAGCGGCGAAAGACCCTCATTCGTCAGGGACGTTCACCGGGATCAAGTTCCGCTCCATCGGTCCCGCGGTCACCTCCGGCCGCATCGTGGATATCGCCGTGGACCCGCGCTTCCGTAACAGGTATTTCGTCGCCGCGGCCTCGGGGGGCGTATGGAAAACCGTGAACGACGGGACGACGTGGGATCCGGTGTTCGACGACGAAGGTTCATACTCCATAGGGTGCGTCGTCATCGATCCGAACAACCCTTCAGTTGTCTGGGTCGGCACGGGCGAGAACAACAGCCAGCGGAGCGTCTCCTACGGTGACGGCATCTACCGCTCGGAGGACGGGGGAAAGAGCTGGGAAAACGTGGGCCTCAAGTCGTCGGAGCATATCGGGAAGATCGTTATCGATCCGCGGAACTCTTCCGTCGTCTATGTCGCCGCGCAGGGCCCCCTCTGGGGGCCGGGGGGCGACCGTGGGCTCTATAAGACGACGGATGCCGGGAAGACGTGGAAGGCCGTTCTGAGCGTCAACGAGAACACCGGTGTGAGCGACATCGTCATGGATCCGAGAAATCCTGATGTTCTCTATGCCTCGTCGTACCAGCGGCGCCGGCACGTCTGGACACTCATCGACGGGGGGCCGGATGACGCGATACACAAATCGACGGACGGCGGCGCGACCTGGAAAAAGCTCTCAAAAGGACTCCCGGGAGGAGAGGTTGGGAGGATCGGACTTGCGATTTCCCCCGTCAATCCCGATTTCGTATACGCGATTATCGAGCTCCCGAACAGCAAGGGGGGATTCTACCGCTCGACTGACCGAGGCGGGTCGTGGGAAAAACAGAGCGACCACGTTGCCGGAAGCCCGCAGTACTACAACAGGATCTTCTGCGACCCGGCCGACGTCAACCGGGTGTACTCCATGGACCTCAATATCCGGGTCACGGACGACGGCGGGAAATCTTTTCACAACCTTGGTGAGAAATCGAAGCACGTCGACAACCACGCGTTCTGGGTGGACCCGAAGGACCCGGACTATTACCTGGACGGCTGCGACGGGGGCGTCTACGAATCCTATGACCGAGGGGAGAACTGGCTGTTCAAGAGCAATCTCCCCGTCACCCAGTTCTACCGCGTCGACGTCGACGAGGCTGCCCCGTTCTACAACGTCTACGGCGGGACGCAGGACAATTTCTCCATGGGGGGTCCGTCGCGCAGTACGAGCGCCACGGGCATCGAAAATGCGAGCTGGATCGTTACCGCGACCGGGGACGGGTTTGTCTCCCGCATCGATCCTGAAGATCCCAACACTGTCTACTCCGAATCACAGTACGGGGGGCTTGTCCGGTATGACAAGAAAAGCGGCGAGCTGATGGGGATACAGCCGAAGGAGGGGGCGGGGGACGCTCCTTTCCGGTGGAACTGGGATTCACCGCTCATCATAAGCCCTCACTCTCACATGCGGCTCTATTTTGCTGCGAACGTACTCTTCCGGAGCGACGACAGGGGAAACACGTGGAAGAAGGTGAGCGGCGATCTCACGAGGAAGCTGGACAGGAACTCGCTCCCGGTCATGGGCAAAGTCTGGGGAGTCGATGCCGTGGCGAAGAACGCCTCGACGTCGCTCTACGGGAATTGCGTCTCGCTTGCGGAATCTCCGGTGAAGGAGGGACTTCTTTACGTGGGGACGGACGACGGGCTTCTCCACGTGAGTGAAGACGCGGGCGCAAACTGGAGAGAGGTTGAAAAATTCCCCGGCATACCGCCGATGACGTACGTCAGTTGCGTGACCCCCTCGCGGCACGATCCCTCGACAGTCTATGTTGCTTTCGATAACCACCAGAACTCGGACTTCCGGCCGTACCTCCTCAGGAGCGGTGACGCCGGGCGGTCCTGGACGGAAGTGAAAGGAAATCTCCCCGCGCGGGGGACCGTCTACACCGTGGCGGAGGATCCTGTGAACCCGAAACTTCTCTTCGCAGGAACGGAGTTCGGCGTATTTTTTACGGTCGACGGCGGAACGAAATGGGTTCAGCTCAAAGGGGGGCTCCCGACAGTGGCCGTGCGGGATATCGCGATACAGAAGAGGGAGAACGACCTCGTCCTCGGGACGTTCGGTCGCGGGTTCTACATACTGGATGACTACACTCCGCTCCGCTCACTCACCCCAGGAGTGCTTGCGCAGGATTCCCGGCTCTTCCCGGTGAAGAACGCCCTCATGTACATCGAATCCCGACCGTACGGGCTCGCGGGGAAGGGGTTTCAGGGGGAGTCCTTTTACACGGCGGCAAACCCGCCATTCGGTGCAACGTTTACATACTATCTCAAAGACGGCTTGAAGACGCGCGCAGAGATCAGGAAGGAGAAGGAAAAGGAGGTCCTGAAAAACGGGGGGACCCCGCCGTACCCCTCGTACGATGAGCTGCTCCGTGAGGACGAGGAAGAGCCCCCGTCCATCACGCTCACAGTCACGGACGAATCTGGGAATCTCGTCAGGCGGATCAACGGCCCGGTGACGAAGGGATTCAACAGGGTTGCGTGGGACTTACGGTATTCCGCACTCACTCCCGCAAGGCTCAAAGACCCGGAGCCCGACCCGTTCGCGCCCGGGGACGAGTCTCCGCTTGCGATGCCCGGCACGTACAGGGTGGCGATGTCGAAGCGCGTGGACGGCGTGACGACAGAGCTCGCCGGTCCGGTGACGTTTTCCGCATCCGTGCTTTCCAACAGTTCACTCTCCGCGTCCGACAGAAAGGCGCTCCTTGAATTCCAGAAATCTGTGGCGTCTCTCCAGCGGGCTGTCCTCGGTGCGTCAAGGTCTGTGGACGAGCTGAAGAGCCGGACCGCGCTCATCAGGAAGGCGCTGAATGACGTGCAGGCCCCGTCGGCGAATCTGCGCAAGGAGGTCGACTCGCTCGACGCGTCCCTCCGGGCGATAAGCCGCGTGCTGAACGGGGACAGGACGCTTGCGTCGCGGAGCGAAGCCGCGCCCGCCTCCATTGTGGATATCGTGAACGGCATCGTGGATGACGAGTGGCAGTCGTCCGGTGCGCCGACGAAGACGCAGCAGGACGCATTCGACAGGGCGGGGGATGAGTTTGCTCCACTTCTTGCGAAGCTCCGGATGATCGCGGGGACGGACTTGAAGAACGTCGAGGACCAGCTCGAGGGGCTCGGCGCGCCCTGGACCCCCGGGCGCATCCCGGAATGGAGAAAGTGAAGGGAATCGATCCATTCTGAGGATCCCGACCGGGTTGTTCCTTTCCTCCGGTCGGTGACTTCAAGGGCAAAGGGCCTGTATTCAGGTGGGCGATATCAAATTGAGAGGATTGTTCGAATGACGTTCAATGGGCTCGAGGAGTTGTACGGGGAGAAGAAACGTGCGCTGGGAACAATCGAGCAGACCGTAAAACCGCTTTCTCTTAGACAGGTATCCTTCCGTCCGAAACCTGACGGGTGGAGCGTCGGCGAAATCATTGAGCATCTGTCGATTGTCGAACCGGGGATGATGAAACTCGTCCGTTCTCTTGTCGAGAAAGCTGCGCCTGCATCTGCCGCGGCCCCGTTTTCTGTCACGCTCGACGACGGGGTCGTCACCGGCGCGACGGGGAAGTTCGTCACGCGGCCCGAGGCAGTGCCGACCGGAAACGTGATCCCGGCGATATCACTTCAGATTCTGCAGGCAATCCAATCCGAGCTCGTTGACCTTCGCCCGAAGCTCGCGGGTGTTGACGTCTCTTCCGTGAAATTCATGCACAGGGCGCTGGGCGATCTCACGCTCGGGCAGTGGTGCGCCTTCTTCGGCGCGCACGAGGCGCGTCATCTCGGCCAGATGCGATCGGTGATCACGTCCGCCGGCTTTCCCCGTTGAGGACGGCGGTCTTTTTGCGATCTCCTTGATCTTCTGCTGCGAGACGAATATCGACATGCCGAATATCCCGAGGCACGCGACGAATATTGCCAGCCCCGTTGAATAGCCTATCGCTTTCGCAAACCTCTGCTCCCGCTGGTAGAGATCGCCTACCCTCGAATCAAACGTCTCGAATTCCAGAGGCTTTCCACCGTTAAAGTGTGCCCCTTGCGCGGCAATCCATTTCGCCGTTTCCTGTGTCTTCCCCGGAGCGATCCTTGCCGCAATCTCCTGAACCCACTTTGTACTCTCGGTGATCAATAGCGGGCCGATTTCAATGAACATCCGTGCGCTATACGCCCAGGATGCCTGTGTCATTTTCGAGATGCAACATGTCATCCGAATCGAAGTCCCCGCGACTGTGGTTGACTCTCTCCGGAATCGGGGATACATTGGGATGGGGGTTTTGTTCGTTTCAACAGGCCGTTTGTCCTGCGGGTGATGAATGGCCTTGGCGCTAATTGACTTCTCATCCATTTGTCGCTGAATGAACCCTTGAAAAGCAAACCCCGTCCTCTCTCCCGTCAATTCGCGATTCTTCTCCTCGTGCTCGCGGGAGCATTACATGCGCACGCGCAGGAACCCGCCGTAAAGCCTGTCGATTCGCTTGCCGCCGCCGGCAGGGAATCCCGTCTCGGGAATACTCCGCGTGCGAAAGAGCTCTACGAATGGGTGCTTCACGAGGACTCGAAGTCAATCCCCGCGCGGATCGGACTGGGAAAAGTCGCCATTGCGGAGACCGAATGGGGGGAAGGGTGCGACAGATTCCAGGAGGTCGTCGAGAGGGACACCGGGAGCGTTGTGGGGCACTATTACGCCGGAATTTGCCGCCGCGAATACGGCGCCCAGCTCGCATGGATAATGAGGAATGCACAGTGGCGGAAATCCATGGACAACTTTCTCTGGGTGCTGGCACGGGATTCGTCGTACGAAGACGTCCTCTACCAGCTCGCGCTCCTCTACCGGTACAAAGATGAGTACGAGCAGGCCCTTGACCTCGGCCGGCTGCAGCTCCGTCGCCGGTCTGATCTGAACGGCGCCGCCCTGGGCCTGTTCAACCTGTACAGGTATGTCGTCGCGGTCGTCTCCCCGGGCGAGATCTTTCAGCTTCTCGGCCGCAGGCATGACCCGCTCGCGGTCTACTTTGCAGGGGAGGCTCTGCGACGGCAGGGGAGATTCAAAGAGGCGGAAGGGCTGCTTCGCGGAATGATCGGTCACGCCGATGCCGTCCCCGTGCAGGCGATGGATATTGCGTTGTCGAGGATATCCTTTGCGAAGGGGGATCCCGCGGAGGGGGAATCCTTCTACTGGCGCGCCGTTGACAATATTTCTTCCTGGCTTGGCTCCGCCCTCCTCTTTGAGGACATCAAGTACATAATCACGGATGACGAGCTCAGGAGCTATAACGCTCTTGCGTCCGACCGGAAAAAGTCGCTGTTCTTTCATCTCTTCTGGAATCTGCGCAACCCGTCCCCCGCGGCCAGGTCGAACGTTCGCCTTGCCGAACACGAACGGCGGATAATCCGGGCGGAACACGAGTTCGAGTACTACGGCTTCCGGACCCATTTCAACGATCCCGACAAGCTCCACTATCTGAGTTTTCCGCGTGCATTCTTCCTGAACCGGGAATTCAACGACAAGGGGCTCGTGTACATACGCCACGGCGACCCCGATGACGTCCAGAGGACAATCGGGGAAGAACTCAACGAATCCTGGCTTTACAGCGGAAAGGAAGAGTCTCCGAAAAGGATATTCTATTTCACGCAGGCCAACACGTCGGGGAACAACTGGCGGCTCACGAGTTTTCCCGAGGATCCGCGCATGTGGGAGGATCTCGTCATGTGGGATCACAGGTATGACAGGCTCGTCAACGGCCAGTCGCTCGACCAGGTGCAGTTACAGGACCAGCTCCGTGTCGAATCGGGGTCTACCGTGAGCAGTGCGCTCGCGACGGACGAGAATACGTGGAAGAAGGAGACGAAGGTGTTCGCAATGCCCCGCGAGATATACGCGTTCAGGGGGGACAGCGGGAAGACGCTTGTGAACGTCTCCTATGCCCTCCCCCTGGGGCAGATTGCCGGAGATCTCGGTGACTCCGTGAAGGATCTCCGCGTCGAAGTGGGAGTCTCGATGAACGCGGCGGACGGCAGGGTCTTGGCCTCGGGACTCGACACACTCTCGCTCACGATCCTTCCCGGCAGGAGCGGGTCGTTCGTCGAGCTCTACAGGTTTTCTGTTCCTCCGGATTCCGTCAGGATCGCCATGCATGCCCGTCCACTCGGTTTTGACATGGTGTCGACCTGGAACCGCCGGATTCGTCTCCCGGCCTATCCTGCCACTGTGCCGATGATGAGCGACATCGAACTCCTCCTCCCGTCAAGCGCAAAGAGCGGTATTGACATCAACGGGATGAAGGCGATTGTAAGCCCGTTCGATGAGCTTCCGCGCCGCAACACGCTGTATATCTACTGGCAGATGTACAACCTCACGAAGGACGCGGACGGAAAAACAGGGTATCGCTCACGAGTTCTTCTCACCCCCGGAGAGTCCGGTCCCGGCGACGAGAGCGTCGTAGCGTACGACAACACGCACGCTGGTCGTGACGAATCGGAGGGGGAGCTTGCAAGCATCGACGTTCATGCGTTCAACACCGGCGTGTACACGCTCACGGTGGAGGTGACCGACAGGAGAATGGTCCGCACATTCTCCCGGTCCCGGCTCGTCCGGCTCACGGGCGACTGAAATCCCATCAGACACTGGATCGGGTGATTTGTGCTTCTTATCGGGATACTCGGATGTGTCGGATCCGGCAAGACGACGCTCCTTGTCCGGCTCACAGAATGGTGGCGCCTCCAGGGGAGGTCCGTCGAGGGCTTCATCGCCCTCGCCGGCGAGCGGCCGGAGAGCGGCCGCGGCGCGGCGCGCTACGACCTGGAGATGCTCGTGAGTTCGCGGCGCATTCCGTATGCCCTCCGGGACGACGCGCGCATCCCCCCCTATCGTTTCGACCCGGAGGCTTCCCGGGAGCTCCTCTCCTGGGCCCGGGGACTTCAGGCCGGGCCTTCCCCGTCACTTGTGATCATCGATGAATTCGGACCTGTCGAAGCGGCAGGGGGAGGGCATATCGCTCTCTGGCCCGCGGTTGCCTCGTCCGCTCCCGGCATCGTCGCCATTGCAGTCCGAGCGGGACAGGAGAATGCAATCCGGGAGAGGCTTGGAACGGGGTTCGACCTCCTCATTGATGCGGCGTCGCCTGATGCATGGGAGAAGCTCCGCAGTGCGTGCGATGAGCACCCGGACTGGATGCGCGTGGGTCTCTACGGAGGCGGCGCGGGCGGGTTCGAATCATCCGTGGGGGCCGTCCTCCACGGAATTCAGGCTCCGATGACGGGGCTTTTCATGTCGACGATGCAGTCGGTGATAATGACCTATGCCGCTTCAGGGCTCAGCCTGAAGCGCCGCGTCGTGTGGGTCCCGTTTATCTCCGCTTCGCTCAAGGCCCTCTCGCCCGCCGGTAACCGGCTCCGTCCGATGCTCGCGATCACGGTCCAGGGGCTCCTCTACGGAGGAGCGGTGACGGTCTTCGGCTGGAACATTGCCGGCGTGGCGCTGGGGGGCTTCCTTGTCGGTGCATGGTCGGCGATTCAAGGGGTCGCTCTTCAGTTCCTCTTTGTTGGGAGCGATCTGATCCGCGCGTACGATTCCATGATCACGTGGGGTGCGCACCTCCTTCAGGTCAGGACCCCCGGTCTCGTGGTGCTGATAGCCCTCTGGTCGGTTGTCTGCGGTGCCATCTCGTCGCTTCTTACGCTCATTGCATGGAAGCGGCGGCAGCACATGCCCGGCCGGCTTCGGGATGCAGTGTTCAGCAGAGGAAAGGGGATTCCCCTCGTGGGAAAACCGGCGGGAAAACTTGCGGCAATGAAAAAAGGACTCAGGGATCTCGTGCGCCCGCTCTTCTGGCTCCCTGTCCTGATCGTCGTGGGGTTCACGCTGGCGTCGGGCTCGCCTCTCGAATCAGCCCTGTGGGTGATTGTCAGGGCGGCAGGGATCGGATTCGTCCTCTTTTCCCTTGTCCGCCTCTTCGACACACAGAAGTTTATCGCCTGGCTTCAGTCCCGCGGCCATTGGGGACCCGCTCTTGCCTACCGCCACGCGATCGAGAGGGTCCGTGTGGGGAAGCAGTCTTCAGAGACGCCAGGACCGGGCAAGAGCCCAGAGTAAAGGCCCGGGTTCGAGGCTCCCGGCAGTCAATCTCGAGGACGTATTGTATTGAAGCCTTCCCGTCGGGTTGCACGAGAACGCGTTTCAACGCGGGGAGTACCGTCTTGAGATCGCCTATCGTGATGCCCCCGGGGTGCCGGACTCGTATCGTGTAATCTCCCTTACCGCTCTCCAGCCGAGCCATGCGAGTGCAATGCCGCTGGCAAGAAAGAAAGCTCCCGTCATGAACATCGGCGCGACAGCGTCGTTGAATGTCGAAGCCATGGCAGGCCTTTCACTGGCGGCTTTCTCCGCGATTTCCATGGTCCCGAATCCCGCCAGGATCGAAAAGATCGAAAGCAATACGAGAAGTATCCCGATTCCCACGTTCATCCACGCCTCAGCTCGCTTCAGTTTCGGCCGGGGCGGAGGGACGGGAATTCCGAGGCGTTCGTATTCCATCTCAAGCTCGAGCCTGTGCCTGCGCGCCTGTCTTTCTAACGCGCCTGAGACCAGCACTGCGGCTGCAAAAACGAGAAATATCATAGAGTCCTCCGCAGCTTTCCCCGCGGCAGCCGGATATCCCTCACGATGATGTAGACAAGAGGGGCCGCAAGTGAGAGGAACATGCCTCCGATGGCAATCAAAGGCGTCCCGTAACCGGGGTGCGTAATCCCCTTGAATATGACGAACCCGGCGGCGCCTATCGTGATACATGCGGTAATGGCGACTGTCGCGATGCGCCACCGGGGGACCATCAGGTCCGTCTCCGGCGGTGGTTCGATACCGCGCCTCAGGAACTCAATATCGACCCGGTGCTGCCTCTCTCTCCGGCGGTATTCATAAACGCCGTAGAGCGCAATCGCGGCGGCGATGATGAGGGATGAATAGTCCATGCCCGACTTCCTCCTTCCATACCATTAGACTGTGTGTGATTCTATTTTCTTTCACCTGAAAGAATTTTGTCCTTTTTCAGGTCTAACTATCGGGTGACCTTGCGCCTGTCTCGGGAATGACGTAGTCTCTCGGGGTGTATATTCAGAGGCGGAATTGGCGAAAACGGACAGATTTGGTCAAATTGTTGAAGACTATGCCCAGGGCGTGTACACGCATGCCCACCGGATGCTCGGCAGCCGTGAGGAGGCTGAAGAGGCCGCGCAGGATGTGTTTCTCCGCATTCACAGGTCGCTCGGGGGATTTCAGGGGAAGGCAAGAATATCGACGTGGGTCTGGCGAATTACGACAAACGTCTGTCTCACCCGGCGGGAGATGCAGAGAAAGTCCGTAACGGCATCCCTGGATCCGGATTCCGCAGCGGAACTCCCGGATGAGAGTCCGGATCCCGAGAGTTCATTTATTGTCCGGGAAGAGAGCGACCGGCTCGGACGCGTGATCGCGTCGCTCCCCGACAGGGAGGCGGCCGTGATTACGCTCTACTACCTGGAAGGGATGGACTATAAGGAAATCGCCCGCGTGCTCGACCTCCCCGCGGGGTCGATCGCGACTGCTCTGCACCGGGGGAGGGAACGTCTGGCAGGGAAGCTGATGCACTCAAAGGAGAAGCCATGAACTGTGAAGAGTTCCGGGAACGCGTCCATCTGCTTTTCGATGAAGGCAAGGTGGAAATCACGGACGCGGAGGTGATGGCGCACGTGGGAGCCTGTCAGGAGTGCGCGGAGTTTCATCGTGCACTCCTCACAATTGATGCCGGTCTTCGTCAGGTGTCCGTTCTGCCGGTCCCGGATGCACTTGTTCATTCCCTCCGTGAGATTGGAAAGCCGCAGGTTCTCCAGTCACCGGGGTGGATGCCCGACATCGGGCGCGCCGCAGTGTATCTTGTCCCCGGCATTCTTCTCTGGGCCTCTCAGTGGGCATTGCCGGCGTATCTCCGTCCCTACCTTCTTGCCGTGATGACGTTCATCGGGACATTCACGCTCATGACGAGCATATTCCGCCCCCGGATTCTCGGTCCCCGGAGGAGCTGAGAGCATCTGCAGCTCCGCATGCGCCGCCTCTGGCAGCGCTTGTCCCACCCGTGGCACAACAGCGCCGCCTTCGTTTCAATCTGCCGCATTGATTCTTCCTGAAACTGTCTTATCTTTACTTTAGCGCGTAGTTCCGCCCCCTTCAGGCGTAACCCGTCTCATTACCCCGATGTCCACACACGTTTTTTCCGGGAGACCTCGCATGAAACGCCTTTTCCAGATATCCATGTTCATTCTTTCGCCCCTTATCATGCTTCTCTATCCGTGCGCCACCCGTGCGGATTCCGGCACGCTCGATGGGAAATGGGAACTCATCAGCGACAAGAGCACCGACATCGACCTCTATGGAACGCTCTCCGTTGATATCAGGACACAGGGTGCGGATCTGACGATCATCCGCACCTGGGGCTCCGGGAGGAGCTACCGCGATTCGATCACGCTTCCCGTCGGAGGGACCGTCACGAACGTGCCCGTGACGAACCGGGTTTTCCCCTCAAACGTGTTCATGGGTTTCATGATGCCCGTCGGTACTTTTCGCGAAGTCAGAGCGTTCCGGGAAAACGGGAACGGGATCCGTCTTGAAGAATCGTTTCACCTCCGGGGCTCACAGGGGGAGACGGATGTCAATGCAACGAACCTCTTCACGCTCTCGCCCGGCGGAGAGACGCTTTCGTACGAGATAAAACGATCGACAAGGACGTCCGGCCCCCCGGTGAAGTTTGTGCTGAAGCGCGCCGGCTCGGCCGCGGGTTACGTAATCCGGCTGGAGGATAACTGGGAGATCGCCGGAAAAATTCCCCTTCAGGCATTCATGATAAGCCTCCAGGGTGTCGCTAACAAGAACGGCCCGCTTGTGTATCTCCTCTATCCTGACAACTGGCCGTTCACCTACGTCCAGTCGGTTTTCGACTACTACAAAGAGAAGCGGAATTACTCATTCCGCGAATTGAAGACTGCTGAAGAAGCGATAGGGGCGCTGGGGAAGTATGTGAAAGGGTACGTGGTCTGGGACAAAAACGTCCGCTCATCCCTCACAGTTGCGTTTACCGTCGCGGGGCTCGAAAGCGCAGTCGTCGTCAGCGAGGAGATGATCCCGCTTGTGGAAAAAGCCGGCCTGAAACCGGTCGAGGATTTCCGGGGAAAATTCACCGGGTGGAACGATACGAAGATCTACACCTGGGCATACGGGAAATACTGGAACCGGTGCAGCAAGGAATTCATCATCTGGCTCGGCGGGGACTCCGGCCCGGTGATGAAGCCCGCGGTCGCGGACTGGGGGATTTTCAAAGGCGCATTCTTCAGCGACCTCTCCTGCCGGGTCACCGACACGACGGAGTATGCGCTCTCAGGCAAACTCCTCTCGGAGATGAAGCCGATGTCGCTCGTCATGGGATGGCACTCGTACGGGAAGGATCTCGAGAGGGAATTCGTGAAGCTCACCTCTTCGTTCGGGCACCGTGTCATCGGACTCCACACGCTCCCGAACCTCTCGTTCAGCGCGCAGACACCGGCTTCTCCCGGGTTCAGGTTTACGAACAATCATCATCTGAAGCCGGGCGAAACCCCCGTCTCGGAAAAGAAGGTGTATGTTACATGCATACAGACGGACGGGATGGGTCTGGGGGCTTGGCTCAAGCCGGGGCGGGGTGAGATCCCGTACGCCTGGGAGGTGGAGACGAACTACACATGGATGGCTCCGGCGATGGCCGAGTACTTTTACTCCATGGCGACGCCGAACGACTTTTTGATCGGATGTCTCTCGGGGCCAGGCTACATCTACCCCAAGGCGGTTCCCCCCGCTCTCCTCAAAAAGCTCATTGCCATGTCCCGCGAACAGATGAAGATTCTGGATCTCAATGTTTTCGAGACAATGGACTATTCCGAGGGGGCGACCGTGGAGGGGAACAGCGATCTTCCGAAGTCCATCGTCGACATGTACTACGAAGGGATGCCTGATGCGATCGGCTTCGTCAACGGCTACACTCCGTCGTACACGTTTGCCGTGAAGGACGGGAGGCCGTTCATCTCCTACGACTACTACCTTTCCCCGGAGAGGCCCGCGGCGGATGCGGTGGCGGACCTGAAGGAGCTCGCGCGCGTGAATTCGAAGCGTCCGTATTTCGAGCTTCTTCACATCCGGGAATCAAGCGATGTCAAAAGGGTCAAGGGAATCCTGGACAAGCTGGGACCGGAGTTCGAAGTTGTGCCTCTGGATGTCTTTCTTGCGATGGCCGGGAAAGATCCGACGTTCAGGGAACGATTCTCAGGCGCACATGCAGAGGGGTTGAGGTAATGCCGGAAGCCTGCGGGGCCGCTCCCGGCGGTCCCGCGTTACGGAAGGAACCAGCTGTCCTTGAGAAGTTGCTGCGTATACGGGTGCCGGGGATTCCGGCGCACTTCCCCGGCCGTTCCCTCCTCTGCAATCACGCCGTCATGAAGCACCGCGACCCGGTCGCAGTAGGAGAGTGCCGTTTCCATCTGGTGTGTGATGAAAAGGAGCGTGAATCCCTGTGCGGCTTGCAGCGTTTTGAGAAGCTGGAGCAGGCTTGCCGACGTGAGAACATCGAGTGCGGAAGTCGGCTCGTCGAGAACGAGGAGCCGGGGTGAAGCCGAGAGGACGCGTGCGAGGGCGATCCGCTGACGCTGTCCGCCGCTGAGCTGGGACGGAAGAAGTCCCAGGCAATCCCTTGGCATGCCCACGGAGGAGACGAGTCCTTCCGCCTCTGCAACGTCTCCTTCTGTCATCCCTTTCCGGCTCATGATCCCTTCCGCGAGTGAGTCAATCACGGTCATGCAGGGATCAAGCGAAGAGCCGCTATCCTGAAAGAGCATCTGTATCCCCGTCCCGATCGACCTGCGGTTGGCGGCCTCCGGATAAAGGTTGGTCCCGCAGTAGGTGATCGTTCCCGAGTCGGGTTCCAGCAGACCGACGATGCACCGTGCAAGCGTCGTCTTCCCGCTCCCGCTCTCCCCGAGCAGCGCGGTGGACGTTCCTTCCTCGATCTGGAGAGACACCCCTTTGAGGACGTCCCTCCTCCCTGCGGCGAAGCCGGCCCGTGCGCTGGTCCGTGCCGCGTACCGCAGGTTATGCACTTCAATCAGGGACATGGGAAAACTCATCTTTTACGAATCAATCCGGCGTCCCGCGCGATCCTGCAGGGCGGCGTGCGCGCCGACGAGCAGCCGCGAATACGGGTGGACGGGTGCATCGAAGAATGCCCTTCTCGGGGCCGTCTCGACGATCTCCCCCGAACGCATGACAATGATCCTGTCGCCGTACCTTTCCGCCACATCGAGGTCATGCGTGATAAGGACGAGCGACATCGGGCGCGACTGCTGGATCGTGACGAGGAGATCGAGTATCCTCCGTCTCTGGGAAGCGTCCACGGCGCTTGTGGGCTCGTCGGCGACAAGAAGCACCGGTGAAGGAAGAATGGCCATGGCAATGCAGACTCTCTGCGCCATCCCGGTGCTCAGCTCATGGGGATAGCGGTCGGGGAGGTCCCCGGCGGCATCGAGTCCCACAAGCGCGAGCGCATCGTGGAGGTTTCGGTCGTCGCCCCCGAGGCCTTCTGCCGACAGGCGGAGCTGCCGCCCGATCCTGGCGCAGGGGTTGAGGGATTGCATCGGTTCCTGAAATACATAACGGATCTTCTTCCGGCGGATTGAGGCCATCTCGGCCTGGCGGAGGCCGAGCAGCTCCCGCCCTTCGAATACTACCGAGCCGTTGATGCGGAGCGGTGAGCCCGCAGGGAGAAGCTTTGTCAGTGACCTGCTGAGGATGGTCTTGCCGCACCCGCTCTCGCCCAGGATGATGAGCACCTCCCCCACTCCAACGGTGAACGAGGCGCCGCACACAAGAAGCTTCTGCCCCACCGGGGAAGGGGCGGAAACAGAGAGGTTTTCAGCTTCGAGAAGAATATGAGTGTTGCTGCGTGTCATGCTGGCCGGTGATGATGATACCCAAATGCCTCGTCAATCACAATCAGGCTCCCCGGCGCCGCATATGACGCGTGTTTTGGCGCCGCCTACGGCGCGCGTTCTGGCGCCGCCTACGGCGCGCGTTCTGGCGCCGCCTACGGCGCGCGTTCTATTGACATCAGACGGGTCGATGCCTATATTCAAAAATGCGCATTCATCGTGCAGACCCGTTCAGTGTCATTCCTGCCGGATTCCGGCCTGTCCTGCTTCTCATCGTCGCGATCGCCCTCAGCGGTTGCGGAACGAAGAAAGAGGCTGGCGCATCGCTGGCGCATCGACCGGTGGTCGTGGCGATTGACGGCGATATCGACAGCTTCAACCCCCTCTTTGCGGAAGACATGACGGCGGGGGAGATCAACGACCTTCTGTTCCCCGCGCTTGTGAATTCGGGTTTCGACCTGACCGAGGGGAAGCTCACGTATTCCCCGCTTCTTGCCCGCTCGTGGGAGTTCGCCGGCGGCGGTCGCGACATCGTCTTTCACCTTGTGTCGGGCGCGCGATGGTCCGACGGAGTGCCCGTGACGGCGCGCGACGTGCAGTTCTC